>VFQQ010000208.1_pt1 | contig 145642 bp, 134 predicted proteins | sample 3512341 | NCBI WGS metagenome assembly VFQQ01 (sample SAMN10412373, study PRJNA504923) | tailings metagenome | isolation source: Relicate 2 Philex TSF1 revegetated site | place: Philippines: Tuba, Benguet | collected 2017-08-29 | reverse complement strand
GTTTCAGGTACTAGCGCCGCGAGGCGTGGAGGTTCGAGTCCTCTTCTGGGCACCATCACTTAAGCTCTAAGTGTACTAACGCGGGACTATTACGTCGACATATGCGTCGACTGCTCATCCGTCCACATTGCCGCGACCAGCGGAAGGACGGACATAGCCAACAAACTCAAAGACGAACGCCCCATCGAACGCAATGACGTCCGGTACACTTAGTGCGACGCGTGCCGAAGCACCTCGCACGCTAGGGCGGACGCGGCACCATTGTCTGGAGCACGGGCATCGCCGTGCACGACGACCCACATGCGATCCGCGCCAAGATCATCGTGCGCCAGCATGATCGCAAGCTGCGGCAGCATTGGAACAAGCTGCTCGCCGGCGCCGCGTCGAACCCGTAACAGGGCATAAAACCGAGAAATCTACCGCAAACTGCACGTTGACCTAGCAGCTACCCGCTGGTCACTTCTTCGCTGCGGGAGCGGCGGCCGCGCCCGCTGCGGCGGGCTGGGTTGCCATAGGCGTCGCCGCGGTCGTGGTAACCGCTGGCTTCTTCTTGGTCGCCGCCGGCTTTTTCGCCTTGGGCTTTGCGGGAGGGGAGCTGAAAAGGCCGAAGTCGAACAGCGAAGACAACGGCATGGTCTCGCTCACGCCACCGGTATAAGCTTGCAGCACGCTCACCTTCGTGCCGACCTTCGCAATCGAGGCCAAGTGCACGACGTGCTCGTTCGTCAGGCGGAAGCAGCCCGACGAATTCGCGCGCCCGACCGTGCGATCGTTGTTGGTGCCATGGATACGGTACACGGTATTGCCAAGATAGAGCGCGCGCGCGCCTTGCGGGTTCTTGAGCCCGCCCGAGACCGTAAGTGGCAGGCCCGGCACACGCTCGTGCATTTCAGGTGGCGGAGTCCACGATGGCCAGGATGCGATCCGGCTGATGCGCTGTGTGCCGGTCCAGGTGAAGCCCTCGCGGCCGACCGAGACGGGATACTCGTAGGCTTGCTTGTTGGGCAGCACGAAATACAGCTTGCGCGATTGCGTATCGATTATGATGGAGCCGGGCTCTTCGCTGCGGTCGAAATAGACAACCGGCGGCGCGGCAGGCGCGATGTCAGGCCGTTCTCCGCCGTCCATATGCTTGGGATAGATAACGGGCTCGTAGGCTGCACGGCGCGCTTCGCGCTCAATGCGCTCCGCTTCCCGCATTTGCGCATCATGTTCAGCGACAGAGTCGCTGACGAACTGCGCCTCCGCCGGCCCCGCAAGCAGAGCGACGTAGGCCGCCAAAGCCAAGCACGTTGCGCGCAATTCCATAAGCGCTCCGCAACCGGTTGATCGCTTCAGCCCTGATAGGGCACCTCGCTGCCCCCGGACAAGTCCGATCACGTTCCAGCAGGTGCGCGCAGGGGTCAACTGTTGCAGTCCGGCCCCATCGCAGAGCCGTCTGCTGGTAACCCTGAGTGGACGATTCGTTGCTGAAGTACCGCGAAAAACTTCTGCAGTGCCGAGAAAGCTGACTTCAATACTGCCCATCACCAAGCTGAAGTAAGCTGACTTTGAACCAGCGCATTGGCTCCACAGCGAACAGGATCGGTAAGGGTCCGAGACCAAACCAGTCCAGATCTGCCCCCAAGGTATTCAGGCTTAACATCGTGGGCTTCCGTGACGCGCCCGCCTAGAGCTACGGCGCTTCACAATTCTGCGAAGCGGCTGACGACTTGTCGTGTTCCCCACGAAAGCCTCGTACGGCCAGTCTCGCCAATCCTTCGGCGTCGAAAAGGCCTAGCTTGGCATGAGCGGCTATAATGTCCGCCAAGCTCTGCAATTCCTGCTTGGCGCTGCGGGCTAGCTTGAGCCTGACCCGCGCAGTCTCGAGTGCAGAATTGAGAACCCTCCGAGTTTCCAGGTCAAACTCCTTCTGAGAAAATTGCATGGCGGCTCCTGAATTGACGGGCGTGGAGGAATGGGCCTGGATTAACTCGATCGCGCGGCATGCCGGATCTGGTACAGCCCGACATCCAGCCATCCTGCCTTGAAGCCGACCTCGCAATAGACGAGGTAGTAGTCCCAGAGCCTCCGGAACCGCTCATCAAAGCCCAGGGCTTGGATCGCTGGCCAGGCTCGATCGAAGCGGATGCGCCAGTCGGCTAGCGTGCGCGCATAGCTCGGTCCGAAATGCTCGGATCGCACGACAGAAAGTCCGGCACGCTCGGCTTGCGAAGCGATGATGGTCTTGGTCGGCAACATGCCACCGGGGAAGATGGCCAGCTGAATGAAATCCGGCTGACGCCGGTAGCCGTCAAATCGCGCTTCATCAATAGTGATAGCCTGGATCACCGCCGTGCCGCCCGGAGAAAGGCACGAGGCAATCTTGGAAAAATAGGCCGGCCAGAACGCTTCTCCCACCGCTTCCAGCATTTCGATGCTGACGATCCGGTCGAACGTCCCGGTCACATCGCGGTAGTCTTGGAGGCGTATGTCGGCGCGACCGTCGAATGCGCTCAAGCGCCTGCGAGCATAGCTCAATTGCTGTGTGGAGAGCGTCAGGCCGGTTACATGGCAGCGATGCTCCGAAACGAGCAGCTGCGCGAGTGCGCCCCAACCGCATCCAATTTCCAGAACGCTTTCGCCGCTCCTGAGGTCAAGAAGCTCGGCAACACGCCTGAGTTTGGCCTTCTGCGCTGCTTCGATCGTGGTTTCCGGGGCGTCGTAAATCCCGGACGAGTAGTTCAGATCGTCGTCGAGCCATGCCTCATAGAATGCATTTCCGAGGTCGTAGTGAGCCGCGATGTTGCGGCGGCTGTTCGAGCGTGTATTGGCACGCGACGCGTGGCGAAGACGGGAGAACATGCGCCACGCGACATGCGAGTCTCCAACGGAGCGCCCAGGTTCCGTGTTGTCGATGCCCCAAAGCAGCAACGTGCTCAAGTCGTGACTGCTACAGTCGCCGTCTCCCAATGCCTCGGCAAACCCAACATCGCCCCCGAACGCAAGGCGGGGAAGTGCCCGCCAGCTATGCACCGCGATATGCGCATTGTGTCCAGGCCGCTCACCTGAGAGCTCGATGCGCCGTCCCGACGGCAGATCGATACTCAACGAGCCCGTTGGGAAGGGGCCGACGATCCGGCGCATAAACCATTCCCAGACCGTGCTCAACCGTGCGTCAGACGCCTTATTCGGCAGAGCCTTTACCGTCGCTTGGTCAGCCATTGTCCCCCTGCGCGTACCTTGTGTGGCTCCCAATTGTTGCACCATGACCGTCCACGGGAGTGCGTGGCCGGATGCGAATTCCTTTGGAGAAAATTCTGAGAGCTTCCCAGTGGATCGCGCCTATGACTTTGAACGTCAGCAGGGGATGGGAAAGACATCGGCGCAGCAGTTCCGCGCTCGTGAGCGGCATCCGCGTCCCATGCATGGCCGTGTGGATTACAGGTTTGGACCCGCCATCAAGCCCCGTTATCGTCACGACGATCCGCGTGTCCGGAGCGCGCAATCGAAACTTGTAGGTCAGCTCATCGTCGAGAAACGGGGAGACGTAGAACGCTTTCGAACTGGTCTGGTGCAGCGTACCCGAAGGATCGGCTGATGCCTCGATAAGGTAGGAATGACGTTCGCCGAATGTATTGTGCACCTCGTAGATCACCGCCGCGACGCCGCCCGAATGGTCATGGCAAAAATAGATGCTCAGCGGGTTGAACGCGTAGCCGCATAGGCGCGGCATCGTGAGAAGCTCGATGCGCGCCCCGGCATGCGATAAGCCGGCTTCGCTCAGTCGCTCTTCTACGTACCGGCGAAGACTTCCTTTGCCGTGCCCGTAGTCGCTGTCGTACAGCGAGAAAACGTTGAACCGGTTGTGGGAGAACAGTCTCACCGCGCCATCGACACCCTCGAGTTCGTCGAGATCAACGAGCATCCACCAGACGCGATAGCGGAAGGCGTGCACGCGCGGCATACGGCGGCTGTGCATGACCCATCCGCTGTAGATGGATGATCTGAAGCTCATGACACGGCCTCACGTACGAGGGGCGTGACACGTGAACCGCGCACGATCCGGCCGGAGTCGTTTTCCACGCTCCACGGCCGCTTAACGCCACCAAGATCCTCAGCGACGGCAAGCCCGGCCTGGAGCCCGTCCTCGTGGAAGCCCGACCCGAAATATGCCCCGCAGAACCACGTGTTTCGCTCGCCCTGCAGTGACCAAAGATGCTTCTGAGCCTCGACCGCCTTCCCGTCGAAGATTGGGTGCGCATATTCAGCGACTGTCACTACCGAGGCCTGCTCCGGCGGGCGAGATGGGTTAAGCGTTACGAACAACGGCGGAGCGGCCGGTATGCGTTGCAGACGGTTCATCCAGTACGTCACGTAGGCGCCGTCGCCGCTTTCAACGTAGTTCCAGCTCGACCAGACGCCCCGGCGCCGGGGCATTAAGCGAGAGTCGGTGTGGAGGAACGCGCGGTTGTTCGAATAGCGGAAGGCGCCCAGAAGCCGGCGCTCTTTGTCCGTAGCATCGCCCAGCAGGGCGAGGGCTTCGTCGGCGTGAGTGGCGACGACAACATGGTCGAAGCGCTCTGCTCGTCCGTCCGCCGTGCGCACAACGGCGCCGCGTGCGTCCCGTGCCACCCCCACAACCTTGTTTCCGCTCCGGATATTCCCGCCGAGCCGCTGCGCCAGTTTCTGGACGTATACCTTGCTCCCCCCAACGACCGTATGCCATGCTGGCCGCGCGTGAAGTTTCAGAAGACCATGGTTTTCGTAGAAGCGAATGAACGACGCCGCGGGATAGTCGAGCATCGTAGCGGGTGGTGCCGACCAGATCGCTGCCGCCATAGGCAAAAGGTGGTCGTTGCGAAACTGCGCTCCATACTTTCGCAGATCGAGGTATTCTCCCAGGCTGAGCGGCCGGACGGCGAGTTCCGGCAAGTCGCGCGGGGCGTTCGCGTAGAACCTGCGCAGCTCGAGCAGCATGGCCCAGAACCCCGGCCGGACGATATTTGCGGGCTGGGCGAACAGCGCCGCAACGCTCGTTCCAGCGTATTCAAGCCCCCCAGCATGCCGGGAGACGGAGAACGACATTTCTGTTTCGTAGGAGTCGATACCGAGGCAGTCAAATAGCGCTACGAGATTTGGATAGGTCTGATGATTGTAGACGATAAAGCCCGTATCAACCTCGATCTGCCCTTGGGGTCCGTCCACGACGACCGTGTTGGCGTGGCCTCCCAGCCGGTCCGTTTGCTCAAAAAGCGTCACGTCATGGCGAGCGCTGAGCAACCACGCAGCGGAAAGCCCGGAAACACCAGATCCCACGACGGCGATCCGGAGAGCTGGTGCTGATGAGACGTCCATTTATGCTCGCACGGTACCACAATCTAGAAACTCAACGAATGGCGACGGGGGTTGGATCACAAGCGCCCGGTGATCCAGGTTACGATCCCGAGCGTTGTTTTGCGCATGTGGTCTCAGGCAAGACATATCGGTCCGCGGCGACCTCGAACGCGAGCGCGAACGCGCGAGCGGCCCGGGGCGACACCCATGGTTTGGGGCGTCAAAAAGGCGAGGCCGATGGTGACATCTAGCCAGGAGAAAGGGGCGTTTGTGCCGGCTGACCACGCGGCGTTGATTGTGGCGATCGCCCAGACCGGGGACCGGGCCGCCTTTGCGCAGCTCTTCGAATATTTTGCACCTCGCCTCAAGACGCTCCTCATGCGTATCGGCGCGTCGTCTGGACGGGCCGAAGAGATCACGCAAGACGCCATGCTTTCTGTCTGGAGGAAGGCGGGCTTGTTCGATCCGGCCGGAGCGAGCGCGTCAGGATGGATCTATCGGATTGCGAAAAATCTCTATGTCGACGAACTGCGCCGCGACCACCGATCCGCTGCCGCGACAGCCGACCTGCCGGTGCAGGACGATGACGTCCCGCAGCCGGACGCGATCGTTTCGGACCGGTATATGGAAGCACGCGTACGGACTGCAATCGCAGCACTCAGCCCCGAACAGCTCCGCGTGATCACACTCTCGTTTTTTGAAGAGAAGCCTCACTCAGAAATCGCCAAAGAGTTGAGCATTCCGCTTGGTACCGTGAAATCGCGCATACGGCTCGCGATGCAGAGGCTACGCGAATTGTTGGACGAACAATGAAAACCACACATCGCCATCCCTCCGACGAGACCCTCGCGGCATACATCCGCGGCAGCCTGGACGAAGGCAGGCATGTGCTCGTTGCCGCGCATGTCCAGCTTTGTGCGTCCTGTGCAGCCTTAGTCGCGGCTTCCGATCACATTGCGGGATCCATTCTGGAGGCAGCGCAGCCAGCGCCCCTTCGGAGCGATGCCCTGCAAACTGCGCTCGCGCGTATCGACGCCAATGCGGCTGGCCAGGAGCGTCGGCCAGCGGCGCAGAATGCAAAAGGCGTCTCATTCGGCCTCAACGCTCTTTCGAGCTATGAACTCGGTCCGTGGCGCTGGATTGGTCCTGGTGTGCACTGGCGGTCGGTCTCGGTGCCAGCCGACCGCGGCGCGCGCGTGTTCATGCTGAAAGCGGCGCCGGGTACGAGCCTGCCTAATCACACGCATACGGGGACCGAACTCACGCTCATCCTGCAAGGCGCGTACGCGCACGAGGGTGGCAGGTTCGGCGCCGGCGACTTCGAAGAAGCGGACGGAACGGTCGATCACCAGCCGGTCGTCCAACCGGGCGAGGAGTGTATCTGTCTTGTCGCGATGGAAGGGCAGTTGAGGCTTCTGGGGCCGTTGGGACGTATCATGCAGCCGTTCGTTCGGATGTGACGAACCGATGTCCATTTCGACAGTCCTCATCGCGGTTCTGCTTCAGTCGGTTGCCTTATCGGCCATCATGGCTGGCGCTTGGATCGTCCAGCAGAAAAGCGGAAACTCGGGCTGGGTGGATACGATCTGGACCTTCGGCCTTGGGTTGGTGGGCGTCATCGCAGCATTCGCTCCGAATGGCTTCAGCGAAGCCGGTTCGCGGCAGGTTCTCGTCGCCACGATGGTTTCGCTTTGGGCGCTGAGGCTCGGCGTTCATATTGCGAACCGGTCTCTCCGCATCACCGACGATCCAAGGTACGCAGAACTCATCAGGGGCTGGGGTGCGGACGCGAGCCGGCAGATGTTCTGGCTGCTGCAGAAACAGGCGCTTGTAACGATACCGCTGGCAGCGTCCATGCTCCTAGCTGCGCACAACCCAGCCGCAGAGTTGCGCCCACAGGATTGGCTCGGGGTGGCCGTGTTTCTAATGGCAATCGCGGGAGCCGCCTTAGCCGATCATCAGTTGCGCCGATTTCGCGCGTCTCCTGCCAATCGCGGCAAAGTGTGCGACGCGGGCTTGTGGCGATGGTCGCGCCATCCGAACTATTTTTTCGAGTGGCTGGGTTGGATTGCCTACCCGCTGATCGCCATCGACATCACGGGCGGCTACCCGCTGGGCTGGGTCGCCATCGCTGGGCCTATCTGCATGTATTGGCTTCTCAGACATGTCTCCGGCGTTCCACCGCTCGAGGAGCACATGCTCCGCTCGCGCGGTGACGCCTATCGCCGCTATCAGGCGCGCACAAGCGCGTTTTTTCCGTTACCGCAGCGGACGACTTACGGAGACGCATCTCAATGACGCTCTGGAAAAGCGCATACGATCTCGCAGAACGCGTCCCGATTCCTGACGCCATCGTCCGGCTCGGAATTGGGGCCCTTGTCGGTCGGACGAGCCGCCAGCTTGCGCTGGCCGGGCAAACCGCAACCGAGAGCTTTGCCAGAGAGCTTGAGCTGCTCCCGATCGCGGTACACACGGATGCTGCGAACGAACAGCATTACGAGGTGCCTGCTTCCTTTTTCGAGCTCGTGCTCGGCCCCCAACGGAAATACTCCTGCTGCTATTACGAAGCATCGGACACGACGCTCGCCCAAGCCGAGGAGCGCGCGCTCGCTTTGACGGCCGAGCACGCTGGTCTGAGCGACGGCCAGACTATTCTGGAGCTCGGGTGCGGATGGGGCTCCCTCAGCCTCTGGATGGCGCGGACCTATCCGCGCGCGCGCATCCTGGCGGTCTCCAACTCGCATTCACAGCGTGCCTTCATCGAGGGCAAGGCGCGTGACGAAGGTCTGGACAATATCGAGCTCGTCACCGCCGACATGAACCGTTTTGATACCGAGCGAAAGTTCGACCGCGTCGTGTCGATCGAGATGTTCGAGCACATGGCCAACTGGCGCGAACTCTTGAGACGTTGCCGGAACTGGCTTGCGGCTGACGGGCGCATGTTCATGCATGTGTTTACCCATCGCAGCACGCCTTATCGCTTCGATCACGCCGAGAAGGACGATTGGATAGCACAGCACTTTTTCACAGGCGGTTGCATGCCGAGCCGCACACTCATCCGCAGCTTCCCAGACCTATTCGATGTGGAGGAAGAGTGGTACTGGGCCGGAACGCATTATGCGCGCACGGCTGAGGACTGGCTCAAGAACCTGGACCGGGGGCGCGATGCCGCCGCACAGATCCTGCATCAGACTTACGGCACGGAGCAGGACATCTGGCAGCGCCGGTGGCGCTACTTCTTCCTGGCAACGTCTGGCTTGTTCGGGTTCGACAGCGGCCGCGAATGGGGCGTCAGCCACTACCGCCTCAAGCCGGCACTTGCACGCCGCTAGCCTCGCCACGCCATAAGTGCCGCGGCCACAACCGCGGAGACCAGACCAGAGGCAACCGCCCCATAGACGATATCTATTACCGTGATCTGGAGCGTCCAATTGCGCAGTGTCGCGAAGTTGGTCAGCTCATAGGTCGCATAGGCGACAAATCCGAACAGCGCGCCATTAAAGAGGGCGAGTGCTACCGAGCCCGACTTCAGGGCCGGCATGATCGCGAAATAGACGAGAGCGACCGGATAAATAGCGTAGAAGGCAATGGCCGGCGCAATATTGACGGTTGGAAGGAGAATGTCGCCCAATGTCTGCTTGTAAAGACGCGCGCCCATCGTCATGAGCCAAGTGATGTCGACAGCGGCAAACAGAAGAAGAGAGGCGACATACGCGAGCGCATAGTTCACGGCGGACCTCATTTGTCGTTTTCACAACAACGCCCCGCCACTTGGTTTGGATCACGTGCCAGCACAGTCGTCCTAGATGTGGCCGATGGACCGTGCCGGAGTTCGATACGGCTAAGCCGAGAAAGCTGACGTGATCGGCGATGGCTGCGGCGTCCCCGATCGCGGCGAACCAGCTTCCGTTCTTGGGACCGTCATCCATCGTCAGCCTGCCGACGCCGAGCGCCACGAGAGGTCACGCCAACGCAATGAGCAATATGAGTTTATGGTATGTCACCGGACACACGCGCCCTCGCGCGCAGCGAGATGGGGTTTTTCGGCCTTGATCTGATTGATGACGTCGATGGCCGACAGGGCTTCTCGGTCTTAATGCCAAGCTCTGCGAGCAGTATATGCGCTTCATCGTAAACCGGCGTTGCGGCCAGCTCGGCCTCGCGCCAGTGTTCGCGGATACAGAAAACCCGTTCCCATGGATGAGCGAGGTCATGGATCCCAAGAAGGAGAAGAACTTCTTTGAGACCCGCGTCATCGAGTACCAGAACGGTGGCGCACTGAGCTGGGAGTAAAGGAAGTGGATTGGCGGCATCACTCGCCGCCACTCCTTCTTTTTGCCCTTCTCTCATCCAGTCAGAGGGTGAGACACGATTGTAATCGTCGCGCCATGCCGCCAGCAGCGTTCTCGCTTCGTCGAGCCTGGAGAACAACGTCTCGTTCAAGAGCGTGTCGCGAAGCCGACCGTTGAAACTCTCGACAAACGCGTTCTGCTGCGGCTTGCCGTGCGAAGACCGGCACCGATGTTCTGATGTCGCCACGCACCGAACACGCGGCCCTGATCCAACTTCGGCACGGCGTTTCTGTGGAGCAATTCGAACGTGCCGTTGCGGCCTATCCCGATCCCAACAACAGACATTATGCGTCGGACGTTAGGCCGCCGACACACTGCTCGGATGCAGTCCATCGGCGGCACTCCTTGATCGACGTCAATAGAGCGCTCCGAGCCGATTGCTAATTGAAACATTGAGCGGGGCGTTTCGCAGCGATGCAGGACCGGCTGGCCATGAACCAGAGGCTGGAAATCGAGGCGCCCGGCAAGAGCCGGCACTTTAGGACCGACCAGGAGCCTTCAAAAGCGTCTCCACCGCGCCCCCACGTTGCTCTGCGTATTTTGCGAGGCGTATGGTCACATCGCTGGCGAGTGGCTTCTGTAATCGCCGCTCTTGGCGCCGGGATCTACGCGGTCCCATTCTTGCTGTTTGGCCCCCTGATCGAGACGCGGCCCGTCGTCAGGGCTAATTTCGTCCAGACGGTCGTCGCGAGCGGCCACGTCGAAGCGCCCTTCCGGATCAATATTGGAAGCCAGATCACCGGCGTCGTCGCCAATGTTCCCGTCTCGGAGGGCCAGACGGTCAAGGCGGGCGATACACTGATCGAGCTCGACGACCGGGACGCGCGCGCCGCGGTTAGTCAGGCCGAGAATGTCGTGTCGGCAGCCGATGCGCGCATGAGACAGCTGCGCGAGTTATCGCTGCCGCAAGCTGAGGAGGCTCTGAAGCAGGCGCAGGCAAACCTCGTCAACGCACAGCAGTCCTTTGATCGGGCGCAAGCCCTCGCCAAAGACGGCTTTGGGACACAAGCAGCCCTGGATGACGCGACGAAATCTCTCGATGTCGCGAAGGCCCAGGCCCGCAATGCCGAATTTCAAGTCGCCACCAATCGCCCTGGGGGAAGCGACTACACGATGTCCGAGATGCTCCTCAACCAATCCACGGCCAATCTGGCTTCAGCCCGGTCGCGCCTCAGCTACACCGTCATTTCTGCGCCCCGCGACGGCACTCTGATTTCCCGCTCCGTCGAAAAAGGCAATGTCGTCGAGCCCTCCAATGTCCTCATGAAGCTAGCGCCTTTCGGCGATACTCAGCTCGTCGTTCAGATAGACGAGAGAAATCTCGGCCTCCTCGCACTCGGCCAAAAGGCAATCGCCTCCGCCGATGCCTATCCCAAGCAGTCATTCCCAGCCGAGGTGGTCTACATCAATCCGGGGGTCAATCTGCAGACAGCAGCGGTCGAGGTTAAGCTCGGAGTGAAAAACCCGCCAAGCTACCTGCGGGAGGACATGACGATCTCCGTCGATATAGCTGTTGCAGAGCATCCCGACACATTGATCATTCCTGCGGCCTGCTTGCGGAACGTTGACATCGAGCCGTTTGTTTTAAAGATCGACGGGGGACGGGTTAAGCGGCAAAGGGTGAAGGTTGGTATCGTCAGCGACGGCAAGGCAGAGATCCTCGACGGTCTGAGCGTGAATGACCTGATCGTCCCCACGACTGTCCCATCGGACTATGATGGGCGCCGAGTGAGGGCAAAGATCGCGGCTCCTTCCACATGAATAGATGGCTGCCCTTCGAATGGATTGCTGCGATCCGCTTTCTCAAGGAGGGTCGAACGCAGACGCTTTTCATCATCACCGCGGTGGCGATTGGCGTAGCCGTCATTGTTTTCATGTCGGCCTTGCTGGCCAGCCTGCAAGCCAATTTCATCAAACGCGTGCTGACATCTCAGCCGCATATCCAGCTCATTCCGCCCGACGAGATCGCCCGGCCGCAGCGCTTTGATCGACCAGGGCTGGCCGTAGCCGCAACGGTCCAGCGCCCCGCGCAGCGGATTCGCTCCATCGATCAGTGGCAAAAGATCGCCGCGTTGCTGAAGACGTGGCCCGATATCACCAATGTGTCGCCAACGATGGTGACCTCCGCACTCGCCGTCCGGGGTGATTCAAACCGGTCGATTACAGTCACCGGGATCGACCCTGATATCTATTTCAGGATCGTGAAGATCCCCGACTACATCGTAGCGGGGCAGACGCGTGTCCTGACTGACGACATTTTGATCGGCACCGAGCTTGCCCGCGACCTTGGCGTGAAGCTCGGCGACAAGATGATCGTCTCGGCGGCCACCGGCGCCTCTCGCGTTCTGACGATTACCGGCATTTTCGATCTTGGCAACAAGGCCGCCAATCAGCGCTCGACGTTCGTTGCCTTGAGAACGGCCCAGGCCCTATCGAATCTTGTCGGCGGCGTTACGACAATCGACCTGACCGTGAAGGATGTCTACGCGGCCGACAAAATTGCCAATACCATAGGTGCGGCCACCGGAGTCGAGGCGGACAGCTGGATCAAGACCAATTCCCAGTTCTTCACCGCGGTCAACGCGCAGACATTGTCGAACACGGTAATCCGGATATTCGTCGGCTTGTCGGTTGCCTTCGGCATTGCCAGCGTCCTCGTCGTCTCGGTCATCCAGCGGTCGAAGGATATCGGGATCCTGCGTGCGATGGGTACAGCCCAGGGTCAGATTCTCCGGATTTTTCTGCTGCAGGGCGGCCTTCTCGCTCTTGCCGGTGCGATTGTCGGAGCATCGACAGGCGGATGCGCCATAGTTTTCTGGCACAGCTATTTGCGGCAACCGGACGGCACCGAGCTGTTTCCGCTAGTCATCGACCCCATGCTGTTCGTGGAAGCAATTTTGATAGCGGCCGTGACTGGAGTGGCCGCAGCGGCGTTCCCCGCCTTCGGGGCCGCAAAGCTTGATCCTATGGTCGCGATCCGTGGATGAGGAAAGTCAGGAAGTCTTGCGCCTCGTAGGCGTTTGCAAATCTTACAACGTCGGAACGCCTGTCGAGGTAGAGGTGCTGCGCGACATAGACCTCGTGCTCCGCCGCCGGGAGTTCGTCGCACTCATGGGTCCGTCAGGCTCGGGAAAAAGTACGCTTCTGAACATCATCGGCCTCTTGGATCGCCCGACATCGGGCCGCCTCTTTATCGAGGGAAGCGAAACGAGCACGCTCGACGATGCGGCCATTACCAGGCTCCGCGGTCGCAGTCTCGGTTTCGTGTTTCAGTACCACTATCTCATCAGCGCATTCACGGCCCTCGAGAACGTGATGATGCCGCTGCTCGTCGAGAACGAATTCCCCAGCGAGAAGATCCGTGAACGCGCCCGGGCCCTCTTGCACGAGGTTGACCTGACGCCCTGGGAAAACAACCTCGCCAACAACATGTCCGGAGGGCAGCAGCAGCGTGTCGCTATCGCGCGCGCTCTCGCGATGAACCCGGCTCTCATCCTCGCCGACGAGCCGACTGGAAATCTCGACACCAAATCAGCCGATCAAGTGTTTGAGATGATGCGGGTGGTCAATCGAAGGGAAGGTACCGCATTCCTGATCGTCACGCACAACTTGGATTTGGCACGGCGCTGTGACCGTATCATCGAGCTTGTCGACGGGCGGATTTCAAAACTCTGAGAGCGATTTGTCCGCAGGACGCCCCGAAGCCAGATCAATACAGAAGCAAGGGCGAACAACCGCATTCAAGGAGCTAGGCTGTTCTTGTAGATCTTTCCGTCCTTCATGATGACGAGAAGGTTCTTCGCCGGGTCCTGAAGGAGCTCGATGTTGGAAACGGGATCGCCGTCGACCAGGAGAAGATCGGCGAGCGCACCTTCCTCTACGACGCCGAGCTTGCCCGGGTAGGGATTGCGTTTTCCCGACAAGGCCAGCAGCTCGCCGTTGGTCCCGGTCGCCATGGCGAGCGTTTCGGCCGGCGTATACCAGCGCGTGAACTTGACGAGCAATTCGCCCTGGCGCTGCGCGAGCCTTTTTGAAAACAGGATGTCGGTGCCGAACGCCGTCTTGAGCTTGTACTTTTTGGCCAGCGTGATGGACGTGTCCGTGCCCGCAAACACCGTGAATGCCTTGGCCCGCTCCTGAGACCCCGGAGGAAAGGCATCCGCCATCTCATCCGGAAATGCTTGCGTACTGAGCCAGATGCCTCGCTCCGCGATCAGCTTCGCCGTCGCCTCGTCCATGAGGTGGCCATGCTCGATGCACTTCACCCCGGCGCTGATCGCGCGCTGGATCGAGACGGGCGTGTAGGCGTGCACCGTGACATAGGTGCCCCAGTTCTCGGCTGCCTCCACCGCCGCACGTAGCTCGGCCTCCGTGAACGTGGAGACGTCGAGCGGGCTGTTGGGTGACGCGACGCCACCGCCCGCCGTGAGTTTGATTTGTGACGCGCCTTTCAGAAGCTGCTCGCGCACACGCACGCGGACTTCGTCCGGGCTGTCGGCGATCATGGAAGCCCCGGTCTGCTCCTGGCGTGACTGAGGGGCACCGACGACGCGGGGCAGCTCGTTGGCTTGGCGGAAATCGCCGTGACCGCTCGTGACCGAGACGATGGCGCCGGATGGAAAGATGCGGGGCCCGGCGACAATGCCTTCATCGATCGCGCGCTTGAGCCCGAACGAGGGCCCGCCCACATCGCGAACCGTGGTGAACCCGCGCATCAGGGTATCCCTAGCCTCGGCGCCTGCGACCAGGTTCAGGTAGCCGACATCGTCCGTGAGCAACGCGGCCGGCGTTGGCCGGACCAGCATCGCATGCCAATGCGCGTCTATGAGACCTGGCATGAGCGTCCGCCCGCCACCCGCAATGACCTGAACAGATGGAGTGCCATCGGTCGAAAGAGGGTCCTTCGAGATCTTTTCGATCGTGTTGCCGCGAATAAGGACATTCATGCCCTCTTCGAGGCGCTCGCTCTTACCGTCAAAAACACGAACGTTCTCGAAGAGCGTGAGGGCCGGCGGCTCGGCAGCGTAGGCAGCGGGCGTGAGACAAAAAAGGGCGGCAAGGAGAGTAGTCCGGCGAAACATCGGTACCTCCGATCGGCAGCCCCCCGTTGCGCTCAACTCGTCCAGTATGCTGCCAGTCTAGCGGAAAGTCGGCAATCAGCCTACCGCAGTGACACCCCGGCGCGCCGCCAGGATGGCTGAGCAGGGGTCGTCACCGGAATTGGCCAGCAATCCGCACACTTGAGGCCATGTACGAAGGCCTTGGCGCGAGGCCGTTAAGCGCGCGTTTACTGTGTGTGAGCGAGGCTGCTCAAACATTCGCCACGGTTGTCTCGCAAGTCAGAAACTCGTCTTAGCGAGCGGGCCCGCGTCACATGCCACGGGAAATGCATCCGCTGCGTAGAGCAGCCTCGGGTTTTGCCACGCATCGGCGGCTTACGCTGCCGGCCTGGATAGCTGTCGCCGCGGCCCTGACCGGCGGAACTGCCGCCGTGACCACCGCCGATGCCAAGTCTCCCGGCTCGCGCTATTGCTTCCACGGCCTATGTCACCGCGTAGGCACGCTTGCGCAAACCGACACACTCGTCGGATGGCGCGGCTACCTGCTTGCTTCCTACTACGATAGCTGCCGGCTCGACCGCTTGAACCCGTGCGGACTGACGAGCTCGGGCGCCGTGTTTCGCCCCGATCTTCCCGACAACGCCGCAAGCCCGCTGCTGCCGGACGGCACCGTCATCCTCGCCTACAATCCCAAGACCGGCGACGCCTCCGTGCTGCGCATCACCAACGCAGGCCCCTACAGTGGAAAGCGCAAGCTCGACGTCTCGCGCGCGGCCGCGGAAAAGCTCGGCTTCCGCAGTCAGGGAGTGGCGGCACTCGTCATCAGCGTTCTGCAATCTCCCACCGAGGCCGAGGCGAGCTACGTGCGCCGGCGCGTCTACCCGAGCGTTCCGGGCCATCTCGGCAAGTACGAGACCTTCGACAAGGCTATCGAGGCCGCGCAAGAGCGCCTCGACGTTCGTGAGGATGGCGAGCAGCAGCCCGCGGACGCGGCAGACGACATTGCCGCCCTGGTGCCGAAGCCGAGACTTGCTGTCTCCCCGTCGCTCGCCCGCGAGCTCATGATGTTGCGCTCACCCCCGCGGCCGGTGAGCCGGGGCGTCCGGCTTGTGCAGGGCCCGCGCCTCGTAAGCCGGGAGAGCTTCAGGCCCGAGCAGGCTCCTGCATCGGCTCGCGCGGCGCTGAACTTCGCGTCGGGCCTGCAGCAGTATCTGCTCGACACCGGCTCGCTGCCGGACGCCGGCAAATAATCAGCCGGCCCCGAAGCAGTCAGTCCCCAAGTTAAACATCGCCCTTCGCCTTCCGTTTGTAATCTATGGAAAATGCCGCCGCTGCGGAGCGGAGTTCCCGGTCACGATCCAGTCCATCGGAATGTCATGCGGCTGAGGATAGATGGTGGCAACTGCACCGCTCTCGTGCCCCACACCGATGACGAGCGGTCGCGGCCTGAGATTGAAAAGCGTGCGGTCGAAAAATCCGCCGCCGTAGCCCAGCCGGTAACAGGCGCGATCGAAGCCGACGAGCGGCGCAATGATCACAGCGGGAGCAACCAGATCGCCGTCGGCCGGATAGGGGATGTTCCAGACGCCCCGTTCGAGCCGCGCGCCGGGTGCCCACGCGCGAAACAGTAGAGGTTTCCCTTTTCCCGCCACTTCCGGCAAGGCCGGGCGCAGGCCCGCCGCGTACGCCCTCTCCATCCACGGCCTGAGATCGGGCTCACCGCGGAACGGCCAATAGAGACTTACGATCAGGTGCCGCGCACGTGGTACGAGTGCATCGAGATCACGGGCGACGCGCTCGGAATGGAGCTCTCGATCGCGCGGGGAGAGGGCGAGCCGGGCGGCAATGAGACGTTCTCGTTCCCCCTTGCGCCATCGGGCGACATCCCTGGCCTGTGCGGCATCCGGCATGATCATGCCGCTCGCGGGATCGATATCGTGCATGAGGCAGGGCGGGGAGGCGAACAGGCCGTGCTCGCTGGCATCTTCGTCATACTGCTGGTTGATCATCTCAAACCCTCCACGCGCCTGTCGCGCACGGCGCCACCTCGAAATAAATATCGTATTACGATATAAATTCGGAACGCAAGCCCTGCGTGACACAAGGGAGCTGAGAGGCGAGCGCACCCGAACTTCAGCGCGCGTCGCCTGAAGGCGCACTCTTTTTCTGGGAGTCCGCTATTACGGCCAGTTCCTCAACACGGCGCTCTGGCACTGCGCCCGCGAGCGGCAGCCTGGAGAGCATTTTCGAGACTTCGCCATTCGTGCCGGCCATGCGCGGCGGTCAGGAAACCCAGTCTCACTTGTCCGGGAACACCGTCTTCCAATCGCTCTTCATATCGACGACCGTCCAGCCCTTCGCCGTCGCCTCATCAAGCGCTTTGTCGAGCTTCCCGACATGGGACGCGCGGTCATAGGCCCACTCCCGATCCGCATCGGTATGATGGACGACCCCCATGAACCGCGCACCGTGTCCCGCTGCCGTGTACTGCAGCATCTGCAGATCGCCGTCCGAGTTGCCGAAGGCGAGGATCGGGCGGCGCCCAATGTAGCGGTTGATGCCGACCGGCTTGCCAGGACCGTCGTCGACGAACTCGATCTTCGGCTCCTTCGTCAGCCGCGCGATGCCATCCGGACCGATATCGAATTTCACGACGCCCGACGAGCCCACCACCTGCTCGGGCGGTATCCCGTAAACCCTTTCGGCGAAGCGGCGCATGAACTCCACTCCGCCGCCGGAGACGATGAAGGTCTTGAAGCCGCGAGCGCGCAGATAGGAAAGAAGCTCCAGCATCGGCTGGTAAGCGAGCGACGTGTAGGGACGCTTCAAGCGCGGATGCTCGGCGCTCTCGAGCCAGCCGTCGACGATGTCGCCGAACTTCTCTGTCGTGAGCCCGGCATGCGTGGCCGCCATGATCTCGAGCAGCCCGTGCTCCCCGGACGCCGCGACGCCCTTGATGTCACCCTCGAGCACGCTCTTGAACGGCTGCTTCTGCTTCCATTCAGGATGCTCGCTCGCCAGCGCAGCAATCCGATCCAGCGCGAAAGCGAGCTGGAAATATACAGGCTGCTCCGCCCACAGCGTCCCGTCGTTGTCGAACACGGCGATGCGCTCGGCTGGCGCCACGAAATCCGGCCCGCCTTCCTGGGTCACGCGGTCGACGAAATCGACGATCGCCGTCTTCGACTTGCCGTCGTTCCAGGAGGGCAGCAAATCCGATAGAGGGTCCTCGGCCCGGAGGGAAGCCGGGCCGGCGGCGAACGCGATCAGCGCCAAGAGCAGGACACGCGGCGCGAAAACGGCAAGACCAGCGCGCATAGTCGTCTCCATAGGCGAGCGGACCCTCGGGCCTGACGCGCGGCCCGCCGGCGTAAGCGGGCAATCAGTCCGAACCCTTGGAGCCGCTTCGAACGCCGTCAGAACTTGATCGGCCGAGAAGCTTCTGACGGCAGCCAGCGCTGATCCCGTGAGCCCGCGAAATAAATCAAGAAAAACAGCCAAACCGGCACAGGCGCATCGTCGAGAAACTTCAGTATGACAGGCCTTCGCGTCTCCGCTCGAAGCCCTTATCTAACACGCTTAGCCAACTCTCCGCTATTGGCCCATCACGGCGACCAGTGGCTGTCGTCGGCGTAGTCGGAGGGCGGATCGGCTTCGAGCTCATTCGAGCGCGCGCGTATTCTCTTGATCCCATCCGCCAGCGCCTGCAGCGCGGCAGCCTCCGCAAGCTCCTCTGAACTCAGCACGTCACCCAGCGCCCGCTTGTTCACGAGCTCTGTCGCACGCATCTGCGCGTTGAGCTGCTTGATGATGCAGGATTGCAGGTCGCCCCCGCCCGTGAGCGCGATGATCCGACGCTGAGCTTCGGCCCGCACCGTATCCGCCGTGACGACCGCCTGCGCTGAAACGCCTTCGAGCAGGCCCGCAGCCGCGAGACCCAGATACTGCTCCTCCGTGTAAAGGTTGCTCGCGCCGCCGCCGAAGTCCACGTCCCACAGTCTCTGCATTCGGGCCTCCTACACCAGCCAACGATTGACACCCGGAATGACTCCGATGTTCGCGTCCACATCGGTCAAGCCGCCCATGAGCGCCGGGCACGCAATGAGATAGCGGTGCCCCGACAGCGCTGCGTAAATGTTCATCGCCGACGGCTGATAGCCGGTCGTGAGATAGGGAGGCTGGCTGTCCTGATTGCAGAGCGAAACCCAGCCATCGGCAGGGCTCACGAGATAGTTGCCCGCCGACTGCAGAACGCCATCCTTGTACGATCGTTGATTGTCGACGACCCGCCACAGCACCGGGGCATCGAGCGCGAGCAGGTACATATGAAAGGTCGCGGCCGGCGGACGGGGACCGAACGACGGGAACAGAGAGAGATAATAGTTCGTGCCCGCGAGCGTCTGAGGCGACGACGCGGTGCCGGATCCCATCGTGATCTGCGCGACGCGAAACTCCACGCCGTAGCGGCGATAGGAAGCCCCCCGGATCTTGTCGATCAGCGCCTTGATGTTCGCGCTCAGCGCTCCTGCCGCACCGCCATAATCGTTGTTGTTGGTGATGAACTTCCCGGCATCGGCGGCAACCGAGCCATTGTAGACGGAGAGATAGGACGGGAACGAAAAGGCTCCGATGGTTTCCGATGCCGCCGAGTTTCCGCCGAAGCGGCCGCTATCCGCATAGAGATTGATGGCGAAGTTCGAGATCAGATTCGCGCGCGGAGCCTGCCGCCTGCGCGTGTAGCTATGGCAGGTCCAGTTGCCGGATGCGTCGGAGGCGAGCACGGCCGTATCACCCGCTTCCGTGAGAATGTTGTCGGAACCGGGGAGGATGAGCGACACCGCATTGTGCGTGAGGGTCAACGCCCCTGCGAACAGAACGCAGCGGAGCACGTTCGGAACCGTGCCGAGGCTCGTGATCGTCGTCGAGCCGGTGATGCGCACGCGCTGAGAGCCCGCCGCCCCGACGTCGCACGTCGCCGCCGACGCCACATCCACCTGACCGGACTTGAACGCAACGCCGCCCGTGCTCCTGCTGATGACGATGGCTTCTTGCCAGGCGCTCCCGTCGGCACTGACCTTCACATGAAAGTCGTCGTCGCCCGTGAGACCGAACTCCGCCCGTCCCGAGAACCCCGTCTGGAACAGCACGCTTCCCGTATTGGCAGCCGCGGCCTTGTTGATCTTGAGTTGGTGGCCCGCCCCCTCGTGATTGAAGAGAGACGCAAGCGATGCGACCGAAAGGCGATTGGTTGTATCCGCGGTCGCGTTCACGCCCACGAGCGGCACCGGGTTCACGCCTCCGCCGCTCGCCACCCAGGTCGTGCCGTTGAACGCGTAGACCGTATCCTCGTCCGCCACCCAGGCCCGCCAGCCCTCGAGCGGAACATGGAAGGCCCACGCGCCATCCTGGTAAGCCGCGATGTGAGTCGCATGACCGACCCAGGCCCCCGTCGGAGCCCCCGCGACGATGTAGCGGGCTCCCTCCGCAGGCGAGCCCGGAGGCGCAGCGAGATCCTTGTCCATCACCGACAGCTGCACGAGCGCATCCAGCGCGCGCAGAGCCTCGTTGTGCGTCACATGCTTCTGCGACTGCGCAGCGAGAATGTAGGGCAGCTTGAGATTCGAGGTCTGATCCATGGGTCGCAAAAACTCATCGGCGAGGGCGTTGGATCGACACTATGGCGGCGCGCGCATCGGCGAGGATAACTGCGTCCGCACGGGGATTTAGCGGATGAAGCGCTCCATTCCCTTGCAATTGACCGGCAGAACCGCTACACCCGGCAACAGATCAGGGCAAAATCCACGATAAATTTCAATGGGTTGAGTATTCGTGGGTGTGCCGCCATTCCGACCCCCGAGGCCCGAGCCATGTCAGCCCCCACCATCACGCTCCACAAAGGCGATCTTCCCGCCAACGTCACGTTCAAGGGCAGCGTCGCCATCGACACGGAAACGCAGGGCCTCAACCCCCAGCGCGACCGGCTCTGCCTCATCCAGCTCTCCGCCGGCGACGGCACCGCCCATCTCGTGCAGCTCGATCCCGGCGGCTACGACGCCCCGCGTCTCAAGGCCCTCCTCACCGACCCTTCGGTGACCAAGATTTTTCACTTCGCGCGCTTCGATCTGGCCGTCATCGAGAAGTACCTCGGCGTCACCGTGTCTCCCGTCTACTGCACCAAGATCGTCTCCAAGCTCGTTCGCACCTACACAGACCGTCACGGCCTGAAGGACATCACCTCCGAGCTCCTGGGCATCGAGCTTTCCAAGCAGCAGCAGAGCTCGGACTGGGCGTCCGCGACGCTCAGCCAGCAGCAGCTGGCCTATGCGGCCGCCGACGTTTTGCATCTGCACGCCCTCAAGGCGAAACTGGACGCCATGCTGGAACGCGAGGGCCGCACCCATTTTGCCAAAGCCGCCTTCGAGTTCCTGCCCACACAAGCCAAGCTCGATCTGGCAGGCTACGGCGAGATGGACATTTTTTCCCACTGAGCGGGGGTACCGCCTCGGCGGAGGCGTTGCATCTGAAAGAAGGAAACATCTGAGGATTTCAGGGGGCTGGCCGCTTTTACAGTCCCAATCTCACCCCAATTTCACGCGATTGTCCGCCAGCCTTCGCACGTGCAACACTGCCCGCCTTGAGCCGCCGCGCCATAGGCTGTGTGCGTGTACCCAGGGACTTGAGCATAGGAGCCCTCCGCCGGTTTGCTCGCGGACAAGGTCCGTGATGTCCGAACGCGGGAAACCCCGATGGTTATGACTGCCGACCAGAACATGACACCGATGGCAGGCCGCCGCACCGGCGATGGCCTCGTCATGGCCGAGGTCGACCGCACGCGCGAGTTTCGCAAGGCACGCCGCCGCACCATTGTCGTTCGCACGCTTCGCCTCGCCTGTCCGATCCTTGCGATCGGCCTGCTCGGCATCTACGGACTGACGATCGCGCGCACCGCAGGGCTCGTCGGCAGCGAGACTTTGCCAGAGATCGCCGTCCGCAAGATCCTCCCCGAAGACCTCTCGATGAAGAACCCGCGCTACGAGGGCTACAACAAGGACGGCGGTAGCTACGTCTTCATGGCGAAGACCGCCCAGCAGGATCTGAAGACCCCGAACGTCATCAAGCTCAACGGCATCACGGGCGAGGTCTACCAGGCCGACAAGACAAGAACCGACATCGCCGCCAGCCGCGGCATCTTTAACAACACCAAGCGCGTGCTCGATCTCTTCGACGAAATCAACGTCGTCTCGCAAAGCGGCCTCAAGGCGAAGCTCACGCGCGCGACTATTCTTATCAACGAGGATCTTCTGAAATCGCCCCAGCCGGTGGTGGTGGAATTTCCGAGCGGCTCCGTTCGCTCGAAGGAGATGACGCTGCGCCAGAAAGCGCGCGAGGCCACCTTCGTCGGAGACGTCCTGGTTGAGCTCACGCCTCCGCCGGACGAGAAACAGAAAGACCCGGCTGCCGAGGCCGCGCCCCCGAAGGATCCGAACAACAGCGCGCTGTTCACACCTGCCAACGGCCCGATCAACATCGACGCCAACCGCCTCGACCTCAACGACGGCAGCAAGACCGCGCTGTTCACCGGAAGCGTCCGCGCACGCCAGGGCGACTCGCACATCACCACGCCCGAGCTCGAGGTCTCCTACGAGGGTGAGGGCATGATGGGCGCAACGGCGCCGAGCCCGCAGGCCGCCGACGGCGCCGCGCCGTCTCAGTCCGGCCCGGCAGCTCAGTCCGGTAAGGTGCGCCGTATCGTGGCAAAGAAGCCCGTGGTGATGAAACGCGCCAACGGCGACGTCGTCACCAGCGACACCGCCGATTTCGATGCCCAGGCCGAAACCGCCGTTCTCACCGGCGAGGTGATCATGACCTCCGGCACCGACCGGCGCGCCGCGAGCGAGCGCGTCGAGATCAACGAGACGGCGGGAACCATCCTGCTGACCGGCGATGTCGTCGTCACCCAGGGCGGCAACGAGCTGAGGGGCGGCCGCCTCGCCATCAACCGCACGCAGGGAACGGCCGAGCTGACCACCCCTCCCGAAGCCTCCTACGGACCGGGACGGATCAGCGCGCGTCTTCTGCGCGGACCCGACACGCCCAATCGCAAGAAGCAGCCGGCCAAATCCGATCAGGCAGAAGCGGATGGCGCAGGCGCTTTCGGCTCCTTCAAGACCAATCCGAACGCCCCCGTCGAAATCACCGCCGACAGCCTCGACGTGAACGAGCAGCGCAAGGTCGCCGTCTTCCGCGGTGACGTGGACGCCTCCCAGGACACGTTCAAGATCCGCTGCGCGCAGCTCTCCGCCTACTACAAGGGCGCCGCCGGTCTCATGGATGCCGCCAACCCAGGCGCCACCCCGGGCAACGGCGAGAAATCGAGTGCGGAGCTGACCCGCATCGAGGCTCGGAAAGACGTTCAGGTCACCTCCAAGGACGGCCAGACGGCGACCGGCGACTGGGCCGATTTCGACACCAAGACCAACAAGGTGACGATGGGCGGCAACGTCGTGCTGTCGAAAGGCAAGAGCATGGTACGCGGCACCCGCCTTCTGATCGACATGACGACGGGCGAGAGCAAGATCGACACCGCGCCCCAGAACACCGTCTCGGCCCCCTCGGGCGGCGGATGGGTGACGAAGACACCGGCAGAACCCGGGGGCGAAGGGAAAGGCCGCGCCAGCGCCGTGTTCTTCCCGCAGGAGCTGAAGAAGGACGAGGACAGCGGCGCCAAGAGCAAGGCGAAAGCCCCAAGCGCGGCGACCGACGGCTGGTCTGCGACGGCGGAACCCAACTCCGCGACCGCGCCGGCGAATTGACATCTGCCATCGGAACCGGCTCGAATACCGAGCATCGAGGTCGATGGTGCCCTATTTTGGATTTTGAGCACGGCAGATTGCCAGCATGAAATTGTGGCCCTTCCGCTCCGCACCCGTTGCACAGGACGCCGATCCGTACGGCGCGCAAAACGGAGCGGGCGACCCCTACGGATACACGGCCGACGATCAGACCTTGGCATCCCACCAGGGATGGCTCGTCGCCGAGAACGTTCAGAAAAGCTATAAGAAGCGCATGGTCGTGCGGGGCGTGAGCCTCGCGGTCGGCCGGGGTGAATCCGTCGGCCTCCTCGGCCCCAACGGCGCCGGCAAGACCACCGTCTTCTACATGATTACCGGCCTCGTTCCCGCCGACGCCGGACGCATCTCCATCGACGGCCAGGACGTAACCCGGCTTCCGATGTACCGGCGGGCCCGCCTCGGCATCGGCTATCTACCTCAGGAAGCCTCCATTTTCCGCGGCCTGTCGGTCGAGCAGAACATCATGGCCGTGCTGGAGCTGGTGGAGCCGAACCGCAAGCAGCGCAAGGAGCAGCTCGACAGCCTGCTTGAGGAATTCCACATCACCCGCCTCAGGAAGTCGCCCTCCATGGCGCTTTCGGGCGGTGAGCGCCGCCGCTGCGAGATCGCGCGCGCACTCGCCTCTCGCCCCTCGTTCATCCTGCTCGACGAGCCGTTCGCGGGCATCGATCCGATTGCGGTGGGCGACATTCAGCAGCTCGTCCGCCACCTGACGGACCGCGGCATCGGCGTCCTGATCACGGATCACAATGTACGTGAGACACTGAGCCTTATCGATCGCGCCTACATCATCTACGATGGTCAGGTTTTGACACAAGGTAAGCCCGCGGAAATCATAGCGAATGAAGATGTCAGGCGCGTCTATCTGGGAGATATGTTCGTTAACACACGTTGAGTATAGCCTGGGCCTTGGACAAGCCTTGGACCGTGGACTGATGAGCCTGGATAGGCCCGAAGCCTTGCGCACCCAGACACCGCGATGCATGCGCATCGCATCTCGGGACAAATTCGCCCCGGGCTTTCTTCGTGCAGTATCGCGCCTTCGGCTGCTGTCTGAGCGACCGCCGGAATTGAAAGTCTGAGCATGGCGCTGACGGCAAAGCTCGAGCTGAGGCAAGGCCAGCAACTGGTGATGACACCCCAGTTGCAGCAGGCCATCCGCCTGCTTCAGCTTTCCAATCTCGAGCTCGGCCAGTTCGTGGAAACCGAGCTTGAACGCAATCCCCTCCTGGAGATGGACGACACGCCCGAGGCGGCCCCCAAGGCCGAGCGCGAAGCAGAGCCCGAAACGCCGTCCGAGCGCAGCGAGCAGGCGGGCGACGACGAATGGCTGGATCTCGGCAAACCCGTGGCCGAAGCCGACGGCGGCATCGACGGTGACTATGACGGCGCTTTCGTTGACAACGGTGCCTCGCCCAACGGCCCCGACGGCGGCGAGTCGGGCTGGGCCAGCCTGCGCCAGCGCAGCAACTCGTTCTCGGACGACGACATCAATCCCGAAGCCTTCGTCTCGAGCGAGCCGTCGCTCCGCGATCATCTGAGCGAGCAGCTCCCGCTGGCCGTCAAGGATCACGTCGAGCGCCTCATCGGCCAGCACCTGATCGACATGGTCGACGAGGCGGGCTACCTGCACGCCGACCTGGACCAACTTGCCACCAAGCTCGGCGCACCCCTCGCTCTCGTCGAGAAAGTTCTCGCCACGTTGCAGACGCTCGATCCCCCTGGCGTGTTCGCGCGCTCTCTGGCCGAGTGCCTCGCCCTCCAGCTCAAGGAGCAGAACCGCTACGATCCCCAGATCGCTGCCCTGCTGGACAACCTCGATCTCCTGGCCGCTCACAATCTGCCCGCCCTGCGCAAGGCCGTGGGCGCGGACATGAGCGAGATCACCGACATGATCGAGGAGATCAAGCACCTCAATCCGAAGCCTGGCCTGAAGTTCGGCTCCGTCCAGCTTCAGCCTGTGGTGCCCGACGTGCTCGTCCGCCAGGGCTCGGACGGCGGCTGGATCATCGAGCTCAACAGCGACACGCTCCCGCGCGTTCTCGTGAACCGCACCTACTTCGCACAGGTCAACAAGACGACGCGCACCGAGAAGGATCGCGGCTATCTGCTCGAATGCCTGCAGACCGCGAACTGGCTCGTCAAAAGCCTCGACCAGCGGGCCCGCACCATTCTGAAAGTCGCCGAAGAGATCGTCCGGCAGCAGGACGCCTTTTTCACCTATGGCGTCCAGCATCTGAGGCCGTTGAACCTCAAGACCGTCGCCGACGCCATCTCGATGCACGAATCCACCGTCTCGCGCGTCACCTCGAACAAATACATGGCGACCCCGCGCGGCATCTTCGAGCTCAAGTACTTTTTTACCTCAGCCATCCAGGCATCCGGTGAAGGCGAGGCCCATTCCTCGGAAGCCGTCCGCCACCGCATCAAGCAGATGATCGACGGCGAAAGCGCCAAATCGATCCTCTCGGACGACAAGCTGGTGGAGAAGCTGAGAGCGGAAGGCATCGACATCGCCCGGCGCACCGTCGCCAAATACCGGGAGGCCATGCGCATCCCGTCCTCCGTGCAGCGGCGGCGCGAAAAACAGCTCGCCGAGCGCATGGCGCGCTGACCCGCGTCAGAAACCCAAAGGGTATCCCAGACTTATCAACCGCAAGTCGCAGACGCCCAGGGCCTGCGAACACATACGCAGACCACTGCGTAAGATTCTGAGTTCGCGCGTAAATCGAACCGGCTTGGTTTCAAGCGAACGGCCGCTTGTACGCATGAGTTGCCGCGACACATCACCTGTTCCGCGGCGCAAGATTGACTCCCCCCGCAGCCCGGCCTAGCGTGACGCAATCGTGCGCCGCGCAGGCGGACACCCAAAACTAAAGAATTGGAATAATTAAAGAAAATAGACGCGAGACGCCGCTGGAAAGCTATCCGATTTTGATGCTAGACAGCGGGGGATGACCCGAGAGACGGGAGCCGCGAACACTGGTATCCTCTTCGCACCGGAGCCCCAGAGGCCGAAAAGATCGGCGGGAACCGGACGCGGAATTCGATGTTACTCAAATCGCCATGATTGGCGGATAGGGAACGCAGGTCACGGCGAACTGAACGTTGTAAATCGACGAGCCGGCAAGCGGCTGGATTGATCCAATGTCGGGGGAAACTGTGGGGTGGGCCTCACGCGTTTGAAGCACCTGAAATCTCGTCGAGACGGACGTGTAACTGAGCGTCATTACGAGTGAGGTAGGGGCAGCGCGGTCTTGGAGCTGACAGCAGACATCGATTTGGCCGCCCCGGCCTGCCGGGCGGCACGATTGGTGCATAAATTGATGCAAATCGAGCGTTGATCGGTAAGACGCACGACGGCGTCCCCGTCTAGCGAGGGGCACCGAGGCGCCAAAGAGAAAACGTTGATCGACAGCCGAACACTGGCGATCACAGACCCGATGGGACCGGACACATGGACTTAGGCGATCTTCTGGCACCTGGCGGAATCTACCCCGCATTCGAAGCAACGAATAAGAAGCAGGCTCTCCTCGACCTGTCCGCGCACGCGGCCGAGGTGACCCGCCTCGATCCCCGGACGATCTACGACACGCTGCTTCAGCGCGAGCGTCTGGGATCCACGGGCCTGGGTCGCGGCATTGCCGTTCCCCATGTCAAACTCAATGGAATTCAGGGCATTGTTTGCCTGTTCGCCCGGCTGACGAAGCCGATCGACTTCGAGAGCCAGGACGGCGAGCCCGTCGACCTGATCTTCCTGCTTTTGGCCCCCGAGCACGCGGGCGGCGACCACCTGAAAGCGCTGGCGCGCATCTCCCGCCTGGTGCGCGAGCCGGCTGCCCTTGAGCGCCTGCGCACCGCCAAGGATCTCGCGAGCCTGAAGCGCGCGCTTCTCCAGCCCGCGACCTCTCACGCCGCCTGAGCGCCGGCCAAGTACCCCGCCTTCACAATCGACGTGAAGACGCGGCACCCACAAAAGAAAATTGGCTGCCTGTTAAATCAGGCAGCCATTTTTGCTTTTTTGCCGGATATTTGGGCAGGCAGCCCTAGCCATAGACCGCGAGCGCGGCCAGACCGACGAAGCCCACCGCAATGCGCCACCAGGCGAACGGGGCGAACCCGTGGCGGCTGATGAAGTCGAGTGCGAACTTGACCACCACCACCGCCGTGAGGAACGCCGTCACGAAGCCGATGCCGATGGGAAGCGCGTCTGCCACCTTGAGCAGCCCCCAGTTCTTGTAGAGATCGAAGGCGAAGGCGCCCGCCATCGTCGGCATGGCGAGGAAGAAAGAGAACTCAGCCGCCGTCCGCTTGTCCGCGCCGAGCAGAAGCCCGCCGACGATGGTCGATCCGGACCGCGACACGCCGGGGATCAGTGCCAAGCACTGGAAGAGACCGATCCCGAACGCGCGGGCCGGCGGAATTTCCGTTGCGTCGTCATAGCGAACGGTGAGCGCCAGCCTGTCGACGGCGAGCAGGATGACCCCGCCCGCGATCAGCATCAGGCACACGAGCACCGGTGTTTCGAACAGCACGTCCTTGATGAAATCGTGCAACAAGCCGCCCAAGACCGCCGCCGGCAGGAACGCCAAGGCGAGAGCGACCGCAAATCGCTGAATGCGCGGATCGGACGGCAGCGCCCACACCATGTCCAGCAGATACCGGAAGTAGACGAACACGATCGCCAGGATGGCGCCAAGCTGGATCAGCACCTCGAAAGTCTTGCCCGGGCTATCGAAGCCCAGAAAATGTCCAGCTAGAAGAATGTGTCCCGTAGACGAGACGGGCAGGAACTCCGTAAGCCCTTCCAGGAAGCCGAGCAGAATGGCATGCCAGATCGCCATATAGAGCGCTCTCCGGTTTGTTGCGAGAAATCCAGTCCAGGGGACATGGACAGGGAGGGAGGGGCAAAACTGAGACGAGGCTCGGTAGCACGTTTAGCCAAACGAGGATACGGTTCGTGCGCTGCAGTCCCATGACACGCCGTCGGACACCGGAAAGCGGCGCCAACGCGAGACTTGCCCGCCCTCGACACGACGGGGGAGAAGCTCCGGTCCTGCGAGAAAAGCCCGCGGAATTTTGATGCCATGCACACGTTGACGCATTTCAGGCTCTGCCCAAAATCGCGCTCCATCCGCATCGCCCTCGCAGAGATCGGCGTCGAGGCGGAGCTGGCCGAAGAGCGGCCCTGGGAATGGCGCCCCGCCTTCCTCGCCCTCAACCCTGCAGGCGAGTTGCCGGTGCTGGCGCTCGAAGGTGGTTTCGTCCTCTGCGGCGCCTATGCCGTCTCGGAATATTTCGCCGATCTGCTCCACAATCTCGAGAAGGAAGGCCGGCCCGCCCCCTTGTTTCAAGGCTCCAACGAAGATCGCGCCGAGCAGCGGCGGCTGGTGGACTGGTTTCATGGCAAGCTCGATCGCGAGGTGACGCGCGAACTGCTATACGAGCGCGTATACGGGCATCTCATCCCGGACAAGGGCCACGCGCCCGATCCCGGCGCGCTCCGCGCCATCCGCGCCAACATCCGCTACCACCTCGGCTACGTGAACCACCTCGCCCATGAACGCCGCTGGCTGGCGGGCGACGAGATGAGCTTTGCGGACATGGCGGCCGCCGCTCACCTCTCCTCCATCGACTACCTGGGCGAGGTTGCCTGGGAGGACTACCCGTCGGCGAAATCCTGGTACGCCCGCATGAAGTCGCGCCCGTCCTTCCGCGCGCTTCTGGCCGACCGTATGCCGGGCATCTCGCCCGCACCTGTCTACGCCGATCTCGATTTCTGACATGCAGACCGACACGCCCGGCAGCGCACCGAAAACGACGAACCCTCCCCCGCGCGACGCTATCAAGCGTGCACTCGGCGAGCGCGCACGCGCGGCCGGCTTCGAGATCATGCGCATCACGCGCCCAGGCGCCATTCCGCAGGCGGGCGAGCGGCTGATGGCGTTCCTGGCCGATGGCCGCCACGGCACCATGGACTGGATGGAGGCAAATGCCGACAGGCGCGGCGACCCGCGGCAGCTTTGGCCCGAAGCCTGCTCGGTCATCATGCTCGGCATGAGCTACGCTCCCGAACGCGATCCCATGGAAGCGCTCGGCGAGCCCTTGCGCGGCATTGTCTCGACCTACGCCAAGCGCGCCGACTACCACGACGTGATGAAGCGCAAGCTCAAGGAGCTGGCCGGATCGCTGGAGCGCGAGACGGGCGAAGCCGTGAAGGTGTTCGTCGACACCGCTCCCCTCATGGAGAAGCCGCTGGCTGCGGCCGCCGGCCTCGGCTGGCAGGGCAAGCACACCAACCTCGTCTCGCGCGATGCGGGCTCCTGGCTGTTCCTCGGCGCCATCCTGACTACCGCCGATCTCGAGCCCGACACACCCGAGCGCGACCACTGCGGAAGCTGCAGCCGCTGCCTCGACGCCTGCCCCACGAAGGCATTCCCCACGCCCTATCAGCTCGATGCGCGCCGCTGCATCGCCTACCTCACCATCGAGCACAAAGGACATATCGCCGAGGAGTTCCGCGAGCCCATCGGCAACCGGATATTCGGATGCGACGACTGCCTCGCGGTCTGCCCCTGGAACAAGTTTGCGGGCGAGGCACGCGAAGCCCGCCTTTCGACGCGGATCGAGCTGGACGATCCCCCCCTCGCCGATCTGATGGCGCTCGACGACACGGCATTCAGGCTTCGCTTTCGTGGCACGCCGGTGAAACGAACAGGCCGCGACCGCGTGGTGCGCAACTGCCTGATTGCGGCCGGAAACGCCCGCGACACCGGCCTGCTTCCCTCCGTCGCCTCCCTCTTGGGTGACCCCGCGCCCATCGTGCGCGCCATGGCCGTCTGGGCTTACCGGCGCCTCGCTTCACCCGAGGCCGTCGCCGCGGCCCGCAACCTCCACTATCCGGGTGAGCTCGACCCCGACGTTCGCAAGGAATGGGACACCGGAACGACATCATGACCAAGCTCTTCTGCTTCGGCCTCGGCTATAGCGCCGAAGCCCTCGCGCGCCGTCTCGCAACTGCCGGATGGACCATCGCGGGAACCGCCCGCACGCCGGAGGGCGTGGCCCGCATCGCGTCGTTCGGATACGAGGCCATCCTGTTCGATGGCCTGACGGCGGCGCCGCAAGCCACCGCGTCTCTCGAATCCGCCACCCACGTCCTGATCTCCGCGAGCCCCGACGAGCAGGGCGATCCGGTCCTGCGCCTCCACGGAGACGACCTCGCCCGCGCCGCCAACCTGCGCTGGATCGGCTACCTGTCGACCATCGGCGTCTACGGCAACTCGGACGGCCAATGGATCGACGAGACGACGACGCCACAACCGAGGGCCGAGCGCACCCGCCGCCGCCTCGAAGCGGAGAACGGCTGGTTGGCATTCGGGGAGGCCAGCGGCAAGCGCGTGCAGGTGTTTCGCCTTGGCGGCATCTACGGTCCCGGCCGCAGCGTGGTGGACGACCTGCGCGACGGCACCGCGCGCCGCATCGTGAAGCCGAACCAGGTGTTCAATCGCATCCACGTGGAGGACATCGCCACCGTCCTCGCCGCCGCCGCCAACGGCGCGGGCCGCGAAAGCGTCTACAATGTCACCGACGACGAGCCCTCCCCCTCACAGGATGTAATCCTGCTGGCCGCCCGCCTGATGGGCGTCGAAGCTCCCCCGGAAATCCCGTTCGAGACCGCCGACCTCTCTCCGATGGCGCGCAGCTTCTATGCCGACAACCGGCGCGTCCGGAACCGGCGCCTGCACGACGACCTTGGCGTGACGCTCGCATTCCCCACCTACCGGGAGGGAATTGCCGGCATTCTCGCCGGTACTGAGGGATAAGCGGCGCGAAGCCGTCACGCTCCATCCTCTTTGTTGCCGAAATCGCGGTGAATGATCAGTCATATCGTTTGAGCACGGAAACGTCCGGCTCGAGCCAATTGGTATTTGTGATTTTTTACCGATGCAGGTCGCTCCATGACAGGTCGAGAACGCTTTCCGCTCTTGGCGATGATGGTTGGGGCGTGCTTCCTCGGAGCCGAGATCTCGGCGGCCGACGACAAGGCCGCCCACGCGCTCGCTGAAAGGTTCGCCGGAGGCGCCGAGAAGGAGGAGGCGAAGAGAACGGCCAAACGAAAGGCTGAGGACGCCCGGCGCCAGACGGCCGAGGAAGCCGAGATGCTGAAACGCGCCCGCGCCGAAGCGGAGGACCGCAAGGCCGCCGCCGACAAGGCGCGCGCCGAAGAGGAAGCTCGCGAGGCGCGGCTGGAGGAAGAGCGCCGCATCGCTGAGGAGCAGCGCCTCACGGAGGAAAAACGCATCGCCGAGGAGAAACGCGCAGAGGAGGCCCGCCGCGTCGCGGAGGAGCAGCGCCTCGCGGAGGAAAAACGCATCGCCGAGCAGAAGCGCGCCGAGGAGGCCCGCCGCCTCGCTGAGGAGCAGCGTCTCGCCGAGGAAAAACGCATCGCCGAGGAGAAGCGCGCCGAGGAGGCCAGCCGCCTCGCTGAGGAGCAGCGTCTCGCGGAGGAAAAACGCGTCGCCGAACAGAAGCGTGCCGAGGAAGCTCGCCGCGTAGCGGAAGAGCAGCGTCTCGCTGAAGAAAAACGTATTGCCGAGGAACGGCAGAAACGTCTCGCGGCCGAACGGGAGGCTGAGCACACTCGCCTGACTGAGAAGCTTCTGAAGCTCCAGCAGCAACGAGCCGAGCGCAAGCAGCTCACGGAGAGAGCCCCCATGGGTCTCGGCGCACCCGCAGCTCCCCTCATCGCGGCACCCGCAAAGCCGGAGCCGCCCCACACCGATGTCGTCACGGCCCCCGCGTCGGCCACGCGCGTTACAATTCTCCTGGTCATGGATTCTGGCACCAACGGCATCCGCCGTTTCGGAAAGAAGACGGCCGATCCCGTCATCTGCTCCGGCCCCACCTGCTGGGTGAGCTCCGGCACCAGCCGCGGTTCGCTCACCTTGGCGCGCGGCCAGGCGCTCGGCCCGGCCAACACTCTCGGCCGCCGCGCGGCCGCGTGCAACCAGCACCTCGCCTGCGTGTTTCGCGATGTGGACCTTAAGACGCGCGCCGCGTCGATCCAGCCCATCGATCTCCGGATCATGCGTCACGACCGCCGCCAGCCGCTGACGCTGGAGGCCGATCACTCCTGCCGAGTTTCCGGTGGCACACTCGTCTGTGACAAGGTGTTCGCCACCAGCACATGGCGCGCGTGGGTAGTGCCCGAGTCCGTCGCCGCCAAGGCCGGTCCCGCAGCCATCGAAGCGGCACTCGAAAGCCGCCTCGGCATCAAGCCCTCTGCGGCCCTGGACGCTTCGCGCCTCTGAGCGGCATCAAAAGCCGGTGTCTCCCTCGCTCGGGCGTCATGGCGAAGCCGTGCCTGCGCAACGCGCTCGCCCACTCCGAAACGGTCCGCAAGACTTTCCTAACCATTACTTCCGAGTTACGCCCGCAACCGCCCCTGCCGCACTCCGATCCGGAATAATTTTACGGGTTTGAGACGAACCTTGCTCATGGTTGACGCCAGAGTTTTGCGTAAGCGGACCTGCGACCATGGCTATCCTTTCTCACGATGAACCAGACGATCTTTCGTCATCCGCGAGGCCCCGTGCCCGCTCCGGTCTGGAGCAGGCAATAAAGGGCGTCGCCCGCGTCATCGACAACGCCTTCAGCGACAAGCGCCGCAGCATCTCGCGGCCGAAGCTGCTGTTCGCGACAAGCCTGGCCGACGCCTTCATTCTCGTCGCAACCGGTCTCCTCGCATTCCGGTTCGCAGACGCTAGTGCGGCATCACATCTCGCGAGCCTCACCTGGATCGCTCTGATCGCGCTCGCCACCACGCTGGAGCTGCGCCGCAACTGGTCCTACTCGATCCAGGCCCTTCGCCTGCCGACGGAGCAGATCGGAAAAATCGTAAAAAGCACAGTCACCGTGTTTTGCGTGGCTGCAGGTGCGGGCTACCTGATTGGCTTCTCGCCCTTCGAGCCGCTGACGGGAACCGTGTGGCTCATGTCTGCGATCGCACTCATCGCCGCCCTCCGCTTCCCGCTCGCCAGCGTTCTGGAAAACCTCACCGACGCCGGGCGGCTCGTACGCCGCACCGTGATCATCGGCGGAGGCCCCGACGCGGAAACGCTCATCTCCACCTTGATGGACGACAACCGGAAGGAAGTCTCGATCCTCGGCGTATTCGACGATCGCGCGGATGAGCGCTCGGCCGACAGCATCAAGGGCTATCCCAAGCTCGGCACCTTCGATCAGCTTCCGGCCTTCTGCCGAAACGCTGGCGTCGATCTTATGATCGTCACCGTCCCCATGACGGCCGAGAACCGCTTGATGCAGATCCTGCAGCTTCTCTTCACGCTGCCGGTCGACATCCGCATCTCCGCCTTGAGCTCCAAGCTGCGCCTAAGCTCGCGTGCGTACTCCTATATCGGTCGCGTGCCCATGCTCGCGCTGATGGACCGCCCGCTGACCGACTGGGATCGCGTGATCAAGAACATCGAGGACCGCGTGCTCGGCACGCTGCTGTTCCTGCTGGCAGCCCCGGTGATGGCGCTCGTCGCGCTTGCCATCCGGCTCGACAGCAAGGGCCCGATCCTCTTCAAGCAGCGCCGCTACGGCTTCAACAACGAGCTGATCGAGGTCTACAAGTTCCGCTCGATGTACACCGACAAGACGGACGCCACCGCGAGCAAGCTCGTCACCAAGGACGATCCGCGCGTGACGCCCGTCGGCCGCTTCATCCGCAAGACGAGCCTCGACGAGCTTCCGCAGCTTCTGAACGTCATCAAAGGCCAGATGTCGCTCGTGGGCCCCCGCCCGCACGCCACCGAGGCCAAGGCCAGCTCCGACCTCTACCAGACCGTGGTTGGCGAATACTTCGCACGCCATCGCATGAAGCCGGGCGTGACCGGATGGGCGCAGATCAACGGCTGGCGCGGCGAGACCGACACACATGAGAAGATCCAGCGGCGCGTGGATGCCGATCTCTACTACATCGACAACTGGTCGCTGCTGTTCGACCTCTACATCATCGCCGTCACGCCGTTCGCGCTGATGACCGGAAAGAACGCGTACTGACCGTGGCGTCCAGCATCTCATTTCCATCCGCAGAGGCGGGCGACGGGCGGGCCGGCAGACGCCGGGCACCCGCACGCCTCCATCGCCCCGTTGACGGCAGCGCTGCGTGGACCATCTCCGCCAGCCTGCTCGCCGGCATTGCCGTGGCCGCTGCGTTGGGAACGAGCTCGATCGTCTTCTCGGAACCGGCCGTCGCCGACATCCTGATGGCGGCCGTCATCGTCGGCCTGCCGATGCTCGGCGTCATCCGCTTCGGCAACCTCGCGATCCTGAATGTCGTGATGTGGATGATCTTCGTCGCGCTCGGCCTTGCCGCCTGCTCGGTCTCCACCAACATGGGAACCGCCATCACGCATCAGGTGGTGACGCTGTTCCTTGCGCTCGGCGCTTTCGTTCTCGCCGGATACATCGCGCAGGATCCGGAGCCGCGCTTCCGGCTCATCATGATTTTCTACATCATCGGATGCCTGCTCGCGGCCGCGGCCGCCTTCGCGGGCTATTTCCGCATCATCCCGTCCGCCTACGACCTCTTCACGAACTACGGGCGCGCACGCGGCACCTTCAAGGACCCGAACGTGCTCGGCGCCGCGCTCGCGCCTGCCATCGTGGCAACAGCCTGGGCGACATTGCGCGAGCCCATCCGCAATGCAGTCATCGCCGCGGCCGTCTGCCTGCCGCTCTGCCTTGCGCTTCTCCTCACGTTCTCGCGCGGCGCATGGATCTCGACCGCGCTCTCGCTGCTGGTCGCCGTGTGGCTGGCCCTCGTCACCACGCGGCGCGCATCGGATTTTCGCCGCCTCGCGATCGTCGCCGCCATCGGCACCGGAACGCTGATCGCCGTGCTCGGCGCCGCGCTCCAGCTCGAAGCGGTCCAGGGTCTATTCCAGGAGCGCGCCAGCCTGGACCAGTCCTACGACGTGGGACCCGAAGGACGCTTCGGCGGACAGGCTAAGGCCGTAGGCCTCATCCTCGAGAACCCCTTCGGCATAGGTACGCATACGTTCCGTGACACCTATCACCACGAAGAAGCGCACAACGTCTACCTCAGCCAATTCATGAATGCCGGCTGGATCGGCGGCACGCTCTACGCCGTCTCTGTGTTCGGAACGCTGGCCGCGGGCTTCTATGGGCTCCGGAGGAGAAACGCGCTGCAAGGCCCCCTCATCATCGCCACCGCTTCCTTTGCGGGCGTGGTGTTCGAGGGCTTCGTAATCGATACCGACCACTGGCGTCATTTCTTCATCCTGATGGCCCTCATCTGGGGTCTTGTCGATGCTGAGCCGCCCGCGCCGAGCCAGGAGAGGCGACGCCATGATTGAAGCCCGCGGCGAGCCGCTGACCCTCTTGAAGACTACGCTCAACGAGCTGTGGAACAGCCGCGCCAAACACGCCGCGAGCTGGAACGCAATCGGCGTCTTCGCCATTCGCGCCGCGAGCGCCGCACTCCTGTTCGCCACGCAGGTCGTTCTCGCGCGCTGGATGGGCGCCTCCGAATACGGCCTCTACGTATCGGCCTGGACGTGCGTCCTCGTCGTCGGCGGCATCTCGCACTTGGGCTTCAACGTCGCCATGATGCGGCTTGCCCCGCAGTATCAGGCAAACCAGGACTACGCGTCTTTCCGCGGCCTATTGAATGGCGGGCGCCTCGTCGCCATTGCGTCCGCCGCCGCCATTGCAGGTGTCGGCCTTGCTGCACTCTGGATTTCGAGCACCGAAAGCGGCACAGCGCTTGCCGTGCCAATGGCGCTCGCCCTTCTCTGCCTCCCGCTCTACGCCTTGACCGATGTGCAGGATGGCCTCGGCCGCGGCCAGGGCTGGACCATTGAAGCCATCGGCCCGCCCTACATCGCGCGCCCCCTGATGCTGCTGACGCTTGTGCTCGTCGTCTCCATGCTGGGCTATGCCGCCAACGCCGTGACCGGCATGACCATCGCGCTCGCCGCGACCCTGTTTGCGGCCGTCCTGCAGACCGTCCTGCTGGAGCGGCGCGTCGAGAAGTCCGTACCCGCGACGCAGCCGGCCTATGCCTTCTCCACCTGGCTCAAGATTTCGCTGCCTCTGCTGGCGGGAAGCATCTGCGATCTGGTGATCCAGAACGCAGATGTCCTCATGCTCAATCTCTTCCGCCCCTCCGGCGAGATCGGCATCTACTACGCCGCAGCCAAGACGGCCGGCCTCGCGCTGTTCGTGCACTACGCCGTGGGATCGGCCTACGCGGGCCGCATCGCGGCCGCCCACGCCCTGGGAGATAACGCTCAGGTGCGGGAGCTGGTGCGCAATTCCGTCCGCTGGACGTTCATACCCTCGGCCGCCGTCACCCTCGGCATCCTGCTGGTGGGCTATCCCGTGCTTGCGCAGTTCGGCCAAGGCTTCACGGACGCCTATCCGCTGATGTTCATCCTCGCTGTCGGCATTCTCGCCAAGGCGGCCACGGGGCCGGCCGACACCATCCTCAACATGCTGGGCCATCAGCGCGCGAGCGCGATCTCCATCGGCCTCGCCGCCGTCATCTGCGTGACGCTGAACCTGATCCTGATCCCGCTGTGGAGCGTAGCCGGAGCCGCCGTCGCGACTGCGACCTCGGTCGTGGCCGCATCCGCCTTCAACTGGTACGCGGCACGCCGCCTCGAAGGCTTGAACCTGTTCATCCTGGCGAACATCAAGCGCCCGGAACCAGCGTCTCGATAAGCCCGTAGAGCTTCTCGAGGTCTTGCGGGCGCGACATGCGGTGCTCGCCATCCGCGACCTCCGTAATCCGCACCCAGTCTCCGGCCAGAACGGACTTGAGCTCACGCGCGTGCGCGATCGGCACATCGCGGTCCTCGCCCCCCTGCAGCACGAGCACCGGCCGCCCCGGATCGAACCCCGCGCCCTTGATCAGATGCCGTCGCCCGTCCTCGATGAAACGCTTGGTGATGGGGTAGCCGGCCGGATCATAGTCCGAAGCGCGCACCCACTTTCCCTTCTCCATGATCTCGCGGCGGATTTCCTCCGAGAACTCGTTCCACATCAGCGCCTCGGTGAGATCCCAGGCGGGCGCGATCAATACGAGGCCGGGCACGCGCTGCGCCTCCTCGGGCGCAGTTGCCATCAAGTGCCGCAGCAGAATGAGCGCCAGGTGCGCCCCCGTGCTCGATCCAACCAGGATCTGCGGCCCGCGCGTCACCTGCTGGAAAACGGCCGCGGCCTCTTCCAGCCAGTCGCTGAGCGTGGCGTCCTCGAACGCGCCGCCCGAGCGGCCGTGCCCGGAATAGTCGAACCGCGTGAAGCCGAGCCCGCGCGCCGCCGTCCACGCCGCCAGCGCCTCGGCCTTCGTCGACATCATGTCGGATTTGAGCCCGATCAACCAAAGCAGACCCGGCCCGCCTTCCTGGGCCGGCGCCTGGGATAGATAGGCAATCTTGCGCGCGTCCGAACCGCTGCCGACTGTGATGAATTGCGGATCGCTCGCGCTCATCCTATGAAACCCCCGTGCCCTGCTATCTAAGTGCTGTGTAATCGACGTGCTAACGATCGGAGGCCGGACTTGGCCCTCACGCGCCCCACCATACTGCAGATCATCCCGGAGCTCGACACCGGCGGCGCGGAGCTGTCCGCGGTCGAGATCGCCGACGCCATCGTCCGCGCGGGTGGGCGCGCCCTCGTGCTGTCGGAGGGAGGCCGCCTCGCTCCACGCATCACCGCGACGGGCGGAGAGTTCGTACCCTTCGCCGCCGCCACCAAGAACCCTGTCCGTATTCTCTGGAACGCGCGCCTGATCCGCCAGATGATCGAAAACGAGGGTGTCGATCTCGTTCACGCCCGCAGCCGCGCACCGGCCTGGAGCGCCCTATTAGCCGCGCGCCGCGCCGGAAAGCCCTTCGTCACCACCTATCACGGCGCCTACAATGAGAAGACGCGCCTCAAGAAGGCCTACAACGCCATCATGGCCAAGGGCGACACCGTCATCGCCAACTCTCAGTACACAAAGCGGCTGATCGAGGAGCGTTACGGGACGCCCTCGGACCGCATCCGCGTGATCTATCGCGGCGTCGACGGCAGCAAATTCGATCCCGCAGTCATCTCGGAGGAGCGCAAGGCCGCCCTCAGAGCCCGCTGGCGCGCAGCGCCCGGCACCAGGATCGTCCTGCAGCCGGCGCGACTGACCGCGTGGAAAGGGCAGAGCACGGTGATCGAGGCCGCCCGCCTCCTCAAGGCCGATAACCGGCTCGGCAACACCCTGATCGTGCTGGCGGGCGATGCCCAGGGCCGCGACTCCTACCGCCAGCGCCTCGAATCCGAGATCAGGACCGCGGGCCTCGAGGACAACATCATCCTGCCGGGCCACGTGGAAGACGTGGCGGCGGCCCTGGCCGTCTCCCACCTCGCCATCGTCGCATCCGTCGAGCCGGAAGCCTTCGGGCGGGTGGCCACGGAGGCGCAGGTCATGGGCTGCCCCGTCATCGCGACGGATATCGGCGCCCCCCCGGAAACCGTGGCCGCCCCTCCCAAATTCAAAGCTGAAGAGGCGACCGGCTGGCTGGTGCCCCCGGGCGATGCCTCAAAACTGGCCGCCGCCATGGCGGAAGCCCTGAGCCTGACCCCGGACGCCCGCGCCGCCCTGGCTGGCCGGGCCCGCAACCGGGTGCTCCAGAACTTCAGCCTGGAAAGTATGCGCCTAGACACGCTCGACGTTTACGACCGCCTGCTCGGCACCCAACTTCGGGCGTCGTATAAGTAAATTCCTTAACTCATCCCCATGGCTCTGCGTTGCATAAACCCATCGCAGCTTGACTTGCGGCCGGTTCTTCTCAATTCTCCGCCCGGATAGTTCGGCAGTCCACGGCAGAACGGCCACCCAAATTGCGGGGCGAGGCCGTTGTTTTCTGATTGAAGGTGCCGTAGCTATTGCCAATTGAACTGAAACCACTGATGGAGACTTAACATCCGCAAGCCTATGCGAGGCGCTTCCGAGCGCGAGCCGACCGGTCCGAAGATCAATGATGCGATCCGGGCGCGTGAAGTACGGCTTATTGACGAAACCGGGCAGAACGTCGGCGTCGTATCGAAGGTTGATGCCATTGCCCGGGCTGAAGCGGCCGGATTGGATCTGGTCGAAGTTTCTCCGGATGCCGAACCTCCGGTTTGCAAGATTCTCGACTTCGGTAAGTACAAATACCAAGAACAGAAAAAAGCTGCCGAAGCCCGCAAGCACCAGAAAATCGTCGAGATCAAAGAGATCAAGATGCGTCCCGGCATCGATGATCACGACTATGACGTGAAGATGCGCGCCATCAAGCGGTTCTTCGAGGAAGGCGACAAGGTCAAGGTGACCCTGCGCTTCCGCGGCCGTGAAATGGCCCACCAGCAGCTCGGCATGGCCGTGCTGGTCCGCGTCAAGAACGATGTCGAGCCGATCGCGAAGGTGGAATCCGAGCCGCGCTTCGAAGGCCGCCAGATGGTGATGGTGCTCGCGCCTAAGTAGGACGAACCCTTCCTCACCGGGAAAAATGAAAGGGCGGCCGCACACGCGGGGCCGCCCTCGATTTTTTTGCGATCGAGGTCCCGGGCTCAGTACGCCTGCTGCACCTTGGACTTGTGCTGATCGTGGCGCATCACCTTTCGGGTCTTCTCCCAGCTCTCACCTTCCAGGTTATTGGCGGCTTCACGGCTCTTGGATTCGAGCTTGTCGAGTGCCGAGATGGAGGCCGCGGGCGCCGCAGCCGCGCCGGCGCCGAGCGCGCTCTTCTGCTTGTTGAGGTACATGGCGTTGTCCTCGAGCACCTTCCGGGCCGCCGTTACATCGCCTTTGTCACGCAGCTCCACCGCACGCTCGCTATTCTCGGTCGCCACCTGCTCGGTCACCTGGCTCATCACGGCCTTGTTGAGGCTCGCTTCCGCGTCCTTCGCGTTGTCCGTGAAGCGGGCCTTCACCCCGGCCTTGGCCGAGGCACGTGAGCCGCTTTCGAGGCTCAGATAGTCCACGTCTACGCTCGCGACCTCGCTGTCCCCGGCCGAGACTGCCGACGAGGGCGGATCGAGCTCAACCACCACATAGCGCTCGTTGTCCGCCTGAAGCTGGTTGAGCTTGAGCGTGATGCGGCTGCCCGAGATCTCCGCCTCGCGGCCGAGAACGCGCTTCGGCGTGAAGCCTGACTTGCACTCGATGGTGATGGTGATGTCGCGCGCCGCGATGGACAGGGCGTCGCCGAACTCACGGTCGAAGATCTCCGCGAGATCGCTTGGCCGCTCCACGAACACGTGATTGCCGTCGCTCGCCGCTGCCAGCCGCTGCATCAGATCCTCATTGTATTCGAGGCCGAGACCGATGGTGGAAACGGTGATCCCCTTGCCGGCCAGCTCCCGCCCCAGCGAGGCGAGCTCGCCCGGCGTGCTGGGGCCGACATTGGCAAGCCCGTCCGACAACAGCACGACGCGGTTGACCTTCACGTCGGAGCGGAAGGCGCGCACCTGCTCGCCGCCCTCCTTCACGCCCGCATAGAGCGCCGTCGTACCACTGGCTTCGAGTTTGTCGATCGCGCGTTCGAGCGCTCCGCGCTCGGAGCCGAAACGCCCCGCCTTCTGCAGCACGTCGACCTCGTGATTGTAGGAGACGAGCGAGACGATGTCGTCGGACCCGAGCCGTTCGAGCGCCGCATGTGCGCCCTTCTTGGCCGCCGCCAGCCGCTCACCGCTCATGGAGCCCGAGCGATCGACGACGATCGCCACGTTGATCGGCGCACGCCGCTCCTTTGCTTGCGCGGCAAGCGTCTTGAGAGAGAGCCTGAGATAGACTCGGTCCCGGCTCTTGGTATCGATGACGGAGTGGCCGAGCTCCGCCCCGAGCTGCATCTCCGCAGCCCGGGCTTCGAGCCCCGGAACCGCGACGGCACCGCACAAAGCTGCCAATCCGAAAAGAGAAGAAAGCGTGCGCATGGGCGACATGAAAATCTCCTCAAAAAATAAAAACGAAACCGCAGAATAAATGCGTGCGCGGGCGGAATAGTGCGAAACTCATGTCGGAATGACGCAGCGCCGATGGCAAAAAAAAGAAAGCCCGCGTGCGGCGCTGCCGCCACGCGGGCTTCTACGTAGAGACCGGCTCGTCGCAACAAAAAGCGGCCAGTCAAAAAACTAGTTCAGCGTGCGCTTCCCGTCGCCGACGGCGGCCTGCTGTGCATGTCCGCGCGACAACTGATGGAACACCACCTCGAGCCGCATCCAATCGCGATCGGTTCGACGCGCGTTCTGTGCAAGCTCGTGAACGAGCCGCTGCGCGGTGAGAAGCAGAAGCTGCTCGTCGCTCCGAAGCGAGCCCGTCGCATTGTCCGGCTCAAGCTGCTCGACGAGACCCTGGAGCGCGGTCTCGTAAGGACCGTTCGGAAGCAGCATCAGAATGGGCAGGTTCTGATCCACCTCCTCGGACGCGCTGACCAGAAGCTGGCGCTTCCAGTCGTCGCTGGCCGAAAGCGAGCCATCCATCTGCGCGAAGGCCTGCGAGACAAGGCCGTGAGCCTGCTCGTCACGCTCCGCAAGCTCCTGGTCGAGCAGGCGGACGCTCTGACGCGACGAGAGGAACGCCTCGCTCGCCGCGGCCGCAGCCGCAACGGCGGGCCCCGAAAGGCCGAAATAGGTTTCCGGATTGATGCCGATCGCTTCGATCAAGGCTGCGAGATACTGCGCGCGCTCCTCCTCGTCGGAGAGCCGCGGCTTGGCCTCCTGGGTATGATCCACGAGCGCCGCCTGCTTCGGCGTGAGCGAGCCGCGGAAGCTGACTTTCTCGGCGCGCCGCCGCGCGCGGTCGAGTGCGAGCGGCCTCTGGCCCGCCCGCGCGACCTCACGTGCCCGGATGCGCGCCAGCGTCTTGTAGAGATCCTTGTGAACGAAATAGCTCTCGCTGCCCTTCTCGCGCTGGACGTAGCGGAACGTCGCGCCCGTGTTGAGCACGTTGAGCATCACTGGCCGCACATCCTCGTCGATATCCTCCAGCGCCACGTAGGACGTGAAGCCATTCGCCTCATCCATCGGAACCAGCTCGCCCAGCACCGCTTCTGCGTTGTCGCCGACGTGAGGCAGCAGCGCCACCACGAGTTGATCGTCCATCTGGTCGATCAGCATGCCGGCTTCCGCTTGCGCCTTGTTCGTCTCCAGCTCGCGTTTGATCACCGAGTTCAGGAACTCGAGCAGCTCTGAGCGCACGAGATAGCGTCCCGGCTGATCGCCGCGCCGCACGGCGCCGATGATAGCGCCCGCGTTCAACACCTCGCGCACCTGCACGGCGGTCTCGGGATCCAGCTCGTCGAGCCTCACCTCGTTCGAGTAGCCTTCCACATTCTCGATCGGATGCATCGCCTGGCTGACGAGGCGCGCCTTGCGGAACATGTCCGGCAGCAGCGCCGTCTCGATCATCGCGTTCAGCTCCTGCGAGTTCCGCGCCTTCATGCTCGGAACGTCCGACAGCGGCGAGCGCACGGCGTTGGCGCCGAACAAGCCGGTCATGAAGATCAGCGAGTCGATGCCGATCGCAATGGCGAGCGCGAGATACGCGAGCCGGTTGCCGTCCTGAAACGCGTTGAGCGTCACGACGAAATTGTGGGCCTTGTCGTCGCGGTTGAGATCGATGGCCGAGAGCTTGGCGCCCATCGCCGAGGAATCCCCGCTCGGCAGACCCGAATCCTGCAGGCACTTGCGGCCGAACTGGAGCAGCGGATCGACGCCGCCCGTGTCCGGCACCTTGTCGCCGCCCGCGCAGTTCGCCTCGAACGCCTTGAGCCCGGCATTAAGGGCAAAAATCGTCGCGGCCGCTTCCACCGCCTGCTTGGGATCGCAATCGATGTCACGCACGCGGTCCTTCGTCGCCGCCGTGCTGATCATGGCGTCATAGAGCTGCGTGCAATGCTGATGAAGCGTAGAGAGCCGTTCGGCATCGGGCTGCTGGCGGAAATCCGCTCGCGCCCGCTCGAACGCGGCACGCACCCGCGCCGGATCGACCTTCTGGCCTTCCTGCCCGAGCTGGGAGGATTCTGCCGCCTGGATGCGCTGCTCGGCGGTCACCGCCTCGCCCTTGAGCTTGGCAAGCTCGCCGTCAACGCCCGCAAGCTCGCGCTCGATCTGGGCGACGCGCGTATCGACCGCATCGAGACGCTTCTGCGCATCGCGCACGCGCTCCTCGCCGATCTTGTAGTATTCCTTGAGCTTGCCCATCTCCGCCATCCGCTGGCGATAGATCGGCCCCTTGCCTTCCTTGAGAGTGCCTTCGACGCCCTTGTCCTCGGCCATCGCCTCGACGCGCTTGGCATCGACCTCCTTGGCCCGCGCATCGAGCTCGCTCTTCTTCCCCGAAAGGTCGGCCGCAAGGCCAGGCCGGTCGGCCTTCAGCCGCGACAGCTCGTCGGTGAGGACGGCTTTCTTTCCGGCAAGCCCCGCCTGGCCGCTGGTCGCAGTCGCGATGCGCTCCTGCTGGGCCGCGATCGACGAGCGATGCGCCTCCATCTGGCGTGTGAAATGCGCCTCGATCTCCGCTTCCGCGCCTTCGGAGGCCTTGGAGAGATTGGCAAGCTGCGTTTCGTAGGCGTTCCAGCCTTCGCTCTGGAACAGGCGCTCGGCTTCGGTCATGCGGCGGCTCGAAATCGTCTCGCCGATATCGGCGACGACGCCCGCCACCTGGTTCTTGGTGCGGATCTCGGCCGCGCGCTCACGCTGATCCTTCGGGAAGATGACGTTGAAGCGGCTATCGAACGAAAAGAACACGCTCGTAGCCATGCAGGCGAGGAACATCACCCACAGCATGGCGTTCTTGGCGACGATGCGAAGCCCTTGCGCGTAGGGCTGCACCACGTCGCTCTTCGAGAACATCATGAGAGCGGAAACGGCGAGCAGCACTGCGCCCGCCCCCGCGAACCCGTAGAGCATCTGATCGCTCGACACGCCCGCATGAACGATGCCGATCATCAGCGCGGCGAGCACGAAGCCGCCGCCCAGCACCGACAGGGCCACCATCGGCGGGCTGACGCTACGGCCCGAGCGGCCGCGCACCTGGTTCATGCCGGTGGCGAAGCTCTCGCCGATCAGCCACGCGACGATCAGCATGACGCCGTGGATGCCGAAGGTGAACATCGCGGAGAGCACCGATTCCCCGGTGAAGTTCCGCATACCGTCCCACGTGGTCCAGCCACCGGCGAGCGAGAGCAGCAGCGCCGATCCGCCAATCAGCGCGAGGCGCCAGTTCGTGAACAGCGTCTGCTCGATCGCGGACCAGAGTTTCGGCAACAGCCTGACCAGCGCGCTCGCGACCGCAAGCACGAGCAAGCCCATGATGACCCAGTTGGCCGCCTGCGGCAGCGAAACGTCGCTCGAAATGGTTGGAAGTGCCGGAAGTGACTGAACGACTCCGTCCGCCGTGGCCTTGACGTCCCAGCCCATGCTCTCAAATCCTACATGGCGCTCTTACCCGAGAGCGCTGACAGTGCGATGCCCTTATGCGCACTGCTTGCATTCCCGGGCTTCATCACGGCGGGAATACGGCGATCAGTCCACATGAAGGCGAATTAATGTCTGCTAATGACGGACGAGGCGCCTTCGTTCCGTCGCAAACGCCGATTGCGCGTTGCGCACCGTTCAGGGAACCGACTCGAACAACGCCGCGAGACCCAGCCCGCCGATCGCCCCCAGCGTGGCCACGCCATACTTCTGCGCCGCGCGCTCCCGCGCACGCACGAGCGTGGAGAACAGCCGCACCACGAGCACCGCACCAGCCGCACCCAGCGGGTGCCCCCGCGCAATGGCGCCGCCATGCGGATTGATCTTCGAAAGATCGACGTCCAACAGCTCGGAGAGCGCGATCACCTGCGCCGCGGAGCTTTCGCTCATTTCGACAACGTCGATCTCCTCACGCTTGAAGCCATTGAGGCGATTGTAAAGTTTGCGCATGGCCTCGATCGGGGCCGCCCCGTCGTTGTCGGGGCCCACCCCTTGCGCCGCCGCCGAGATCAGCCGCAACGCACCCGGCGCGCCGCGCTCTCGCCAGACGCGCTCGCTCACCACCACCACGAACGCCGCGCCGTCATGCAGGCTGCTGGTGTTGCCCGGCGTGAGCGTGCCGTGCGGCGGCGCGAACGGCTGCATCTCCTCCAGGTCGTCAAGGTCAGGCTCCACCGCGCTCTGATCCCGCGCCTCTTCCGCGTTGGCGCGAAAGGGCACGATCTCGCCGACGAAACGCCGCGCCGAGCGCGCCGCCTCAGCCTTGAGGTGAGACTGCATCGCCACCACATCCTGCCGGGCACGCGTAATGCCGAGCCGACGCGGCAGAAGCTCGGAGGCCTCGAACGTGGTGTCGTCGGTCAGGTCCGGCACGGGCTCAACGCGCATGAAGTGCGGAAGCTGGTAGAGGCTCCTGGGCTTCGCGACCCGCCACGGAGCGGTGGAGAGTGATTCGGCGCCGCCCGCCACCACCACGTCCGCCTCTCCCGCCTCCACGAGGCGCACGGCGGAGACGATGGCATCGAGCCCGGAGGCGCATTGCCGGTCAATCGAATGGGACGCGACCGTTTCAGGCAAGCCCGCCGCGAGCGAGATCAGGCGGGCGGGGTTTCCGCCCTCGGACGCGTTGCCCACGATCAGCTCGTCGACGTCCCGGGGCTTCAAACCGGCGTCCTCGAGCGCGGCAAGAATGACCGGCGCCGCGAGATCGGCGATCCGCCGATTGCGATGCAGTCCACCAATCCGGCCGAGAGCTGAGCGTCGTGCAGAAATGATATAGGAGGAGGAGAAAGGCATAGACCTAAAATGCAGCCCGCAATACATGACGCAACCGAACCTAACGCCGTCCGGATCTGCCGCGCGATGCTAGTAACTACGGAAACATGGCAAAAAGCAGGTAGGTGTAATACTGTTACTATACAGGCAGCAGGCACGGCTCGACCCGTTTCATTACACTTTCTGTTCACAATCAATTCAGCCGCTGGAAAAGGCCCGGGCGCGATTTCTCTAGGCAGAGGGATCGGTCATGATATTGTGTTGCGAAAGGTCACGAGAAACCGAATAGGCTCCGATGTCTGACGTCGCAAACCGCACCGCGTTTCCTCCGCCGGACAAATCGAACGGCAAGCGCCTCGCCAAGGCCGTCGAGCGCGCCGGTGAGGAGTTTGCGGCCAAGAACCTGCGCTTCACCAAGCTGCGCCAGATGGTCTACGAGGAGATCGCGGCCACTTACGCCTCGATCGGCGCTTATGAGATCCTCGCGCGCCTCGCCGACAAGGGCACCCGCGTCGCCCCCATCTCGATCTACCGCGCCATCGACGCGCTTCTCGAAGCAGGCGTGATCCACCGTCTCGAAAGCAAGAACGCCTTCTTCGCCTGCCGCCGGATGGACCACCGCACCGGTCGCCGCCCGCTGTTTCTCTCCTGCGAGAAATGCGGCGCCGTCGGCGAGGTGGACGGCCAGCACATCTTCGACCTGATCGGCGAGGCGGCGAATAGCGCGAAGTTCGTCGCCCGTGTTAAATTCGTCGAGGTTCAGGGGCTCTGTCCGCGCTGCGCGTCGGAAGAGAAAGACAAGGCATAAGGCTGCATCTCGAATGACCGAGCGTCCCGGAGAGACCGCGGGCACCGTCGGCGGCTCAAAAGCGGCCGTGCCTGCCCCTGCTCAGGCTCATGCCCACGATCATCAGTCCGGCGCCTGCTGCGGCCACAGCCACGGACCATCCGCCCGCCCCCTCGATCCGGCAGCCCTGATCGGCGCCCGCGGACTCGAGATCGTCCGCTCCGGCCGCACCATCCTCTCGGACGTGGACCTCGATATCCGCCCTGGCGAGATTTTGACCCTCATCGGACCCAACGGCGCCGGCAAGACCACCCTGGTCCGCACCCTGCTCGGGCTCGAACGGCCGGATCGCGGCACGGTCTGGAAACGCCCCGGCCTCAAGGTCGGCTACGTGCCCCAGCGCTTCGACATCGACCGCGCGCTCCCCATGACGGTCGAGCGCTTCCTCTCGCTCGGAGACGGCGCCAAGAAATCACGCATTGAGACCGTGCTTGAGGAAGTCGGCGCATCCCGCGTCATCGCCCAGCAGCTCGGCCAGTTGTCGGGCGGCGAGTTGCAGCGCGTGGTTCTGGCCCGCGCCCTCTTGAACGATCCCGAGCTTCTGGTGCTGGACGAGCCCGTGCGCGGCGTCGACTACGTCGGCGAAGCCGAGCTCTACGCCCTGATCGGCCGCCTGCGCGACCGGCGCGGCCTCGGCGTGCTTCTCATCTCGCACGATCTCCACGTCGTCATGGCGCAGAGCGACCGCGTCGTCTGCCTCAACCGCCATGTCTGCTGCTCCGGCGTACCCGAGGCCGTGGCTCAGCATCCGGAGTACACGCGCCTCTTCGGTCCGGAGCAGGCCCGCAGCTTCGCCGTCTACCAGCACCACCACGATCACAGGCACGACCTCGCAGGCGAAACGGCTCCGGCCTCGCCCGCAAGCCCGCCCAGCGGAGACAGGAATGCTTGAGCTGGAGCCGTTTCTCCTGCGCGCGGTCGCAGCCTCGCTCGCGCTTGCGCTCGTGGCGGCACCCCTGGGCTCGCTCGTGATCTGGAACCGCATGGCCTATTTCGGCGAGACCGTCTCGCAGGCGAGCCTCATCGGCATCGCCCTCGGCCTCTTTCTCGGCGTGGACATCACCGGCCCCGTCATTTTCGTGACGCTCGTCGTCGCCGGGCTGCTCATATTGCTCTCCCGGCAGAAGATCGTGCCGCTCGACGCCATCCTGGGCCTCATGCACCACGGCGCGCTCGCGCTCGGCGTCATCGCCACCCTGAGCCTGCGCGGCCCGGCGGTGGATCTCATGAGCTACCTGTTCGGCGACATCTTCGCCGTCACCACCACCGATCTCTACTGGGTTTACGGCGGAGGCGCGCTGGTGCTCGCCATCCTCGCCTGGCTCTGGCAGCCCATGCTGCGCCTTGCCGTGCACGAGGAGCTGGCCGCCGCCGAAGGCGTGAACCGGGACCTGGTGAAGGCGGTCTTCATCGTGCTCCTGTCGCTCACCATCGCCATCGCCATCAAGATCGTCGGCGCGCTGCTCGTGATCGCCTTCCTGATCGTGCCGGCCGTCGCCGCCCGCCCTTTTTCGTCGACGCCCGAACGCATGGCCCTGCTGGCGGCCCTCGTAGCCGCCGCGAGCGTCGTTCTCGGGATCACCCTCTCCCTCAATTTCGACGTGCCCGGAGGCCCCTCCATCGTGCTGTTCATGGCCGTGATCGCCGGGTTTTCCGTCGCCTCGGCGGCCCTGCGCCGCAACGCCTGAACTCGCCCCGCTGGCCGAGGCGCCAAACCTCGGCTACACCAAGGGGTGACAACTCCGGACGCCGCAATTGGCTTGGCCTGACCGATGACCGAACCTGCCGATCACGATTTCATGACTGCTCCGCGCCGCTGGTCGGTTCCCGTTGACGTGGGCGGCGTGGTGGTGGGCGGATCGGCACCCGTCGTCGTCCAGTCGATGACCAACACCGACACCGCGGATATCGCCTCGACCGTCACCCAGGTGGCAGCCCTCGCCCGCACCGGAAGCGAGCTCGTTCGTATTACCGTCGACCGCGACGAGGCGGCGAAGGCCGTGCCTCACATCAAGGAGCAGCTTCTGAGGCGCGGCGTGAGCGTCCCCCTCGTCGGCGACTTCCACTACATCGGCCACAAGCTCCTGGCCGAGAACCCCGCCTGCGCCGAAGCGCTCGACAAGTACCGCATCAATCCGGGCAACGTCGGCTTCAAGGACAAGAAGGACCGCCAGTTCGCCGACATCATCGAGATCGCGATGCGGCACGCAAAGCCAGTCCGCATCGGCGTCAACTGGGGCTCGCTCGACCAGGAGCTGCTGACGCGCCTGATGGATCAGAACGCGGCCTCTCCCAATCCGAAGGACGCCCGCCAGGTGATGCACGAGGCCATCGTGCAGTCCGCCCTGATCTCGGCCGAGCAGGCGGAAAAGCTCGGCATGGGCTCCGACAAGATCATCCTCTCGGCGAAGGTCTCCTCCGTGCAGGACCTCATCGCCGTCTACCGCATGCTGGCAGACCGCTGCCGCTACGCGCTCCACCTCGGCCTCACCGAAGCCGGGATGGGCTCGAAGGGCATCGTCGCATCCACGGCCGCCCTCGGCGTGCTGCTGCAGGAAGGCATCGGCGACACCATCCGCATCTCGCTGACGCCGGAGCCCGGCGGCGACCGCACGCTCGAGGTGAAGGTCGGCCAGGAGATCCTGCAGACCATGGGCTTCCGCTCGTTCGTGCCCGTCGTGGCCGCGTGCCCAGGCTGCGGGCGCACGACATCCACGGTGTTCCAGGAGCTGGCCCGCGACGTCGAGACCATGATTCGCGACCGCATGCCGGACTGGAAGACGCGCTACCCCGGAGTGGAGACGCTGAACTTCGCGGTGATGGGGTGCATCGTCAACGGCCCGGGAGAATCGAAGCACGCCGACATCGGCATCTCGCTCCCCGGCACCGGCGAGAGCCCGGCCGCGCCCGTCTTCATCGACGGCAAGAAAGCCATGACGCTGCGCGGCCCCAACATCGCCGCCGACTTCAAGACCATCGTCGAAGACTACATCGAGCGCCGCTTCGGCATGGGCGCAAAGCAGGAAGCGGTCTGAGTCGACCGGATCCACGCCCATTTGGTACGAATCTGTACCTCGGGGTGACGGGATATTGGTGGCTTACGGCCAATTCGATTTCGACGTCATCCCGGTGCAGGCCGGGATCCAGACATGCCTGTAGTTTACGTGGTGCCTGGAAATGCCGACCGATCCCGGAAGCCCACTGCGTCCATGCGAAGCTTGGCTCTGCCATGACGCCGGCGTGACGTTGGTTTGGTGTAGGCCGGCTGCTCTTTAGAATTCCATCACCCCGACGGAGGTCGGGGTCCAGACACGTCTGAAGTTTCCAAACCGTGCCTAATCGACGGATCCCCAAAGCTACCCGCGTTCAAGAAGCATCGCCTCCGAGCATCTTCGATGAAACAGCCAGTCGTTTACATCCTCGCCAGCAAGCCGCTCGGCACGCTTTATATCGGCGTGACCAGCGATCTCAGCAAGCGGATGGCTGAACACACGCAAGGACTAATCCAGGGTTTTACAAAGCGTTACGACGTCAAACGCCTCGTCTATTACGAGACGCACGATCAGATGCTGGCAGCGATTGCACGCGAGAAGCAGATCAAAGAGTGGCGACGAGCGTGGAAAATCCGCCTGATCGAACAGATGAACCCCGAGTGGAAAGATCTTTTCGATAAACAAAGTGGCGAAACCGCCTTCGGCGATACCGACACCCATGCATTCGCCGAACCGACTTCTCCTGGATCTGGATCCCGACCTGCGTCGGGATGACGGCACCTTTGAAGGCAGAACGTCGCCGCCCCAAATAACGTCACCCCGGCGTCATGGCAGAGCCATGCTTCGCATGGACGGCCGGGGCCTAGACACGACTTAGGGTTGGCATAGGGCGCTACGGAAATAGGTCTGGTCACTCGCGCCCAACCAGCGCGCCATTCGAAAACCGCGCCCGTACAATCCCCGCACTATTTCGAATGCATCTGGATCCCGACCTAAGTCGGGATGACGGAGTTCAAAGAGGTATCAGCATATACCAACTCAACGTCACCCCGATGAAGATCGGGGTCCAGCCGCGTCAAAGTTTCAGCACCGAGACCGGCAAACTTTCCCTCGGAAGGCATCCGATACACCCAACGTAAGCTCCCCGAAAGCTTGCGCGCTTACCCCTGCATGAGAGTTCCTGCGTACCCTCGAGTTGTACTGACGGACCCAAGTGCTTCCGAAAAAGTGTGATGCGGCTTTTCGGCTGGAAGCACGAGAAACAAAGCGCGCAGCGGCATGCAGAAAGCCCTGACCCCACGTGGCTCGCTGAGAGCCATGTACGAGACGATGGCGCTGATCCGCGCCGTCGAGACCAGCCTTCTCGATCTCTTCGGCAAAGGGAAGCTCCGCGGAACGGTGCACACCGGCATCGGCCAGGAAGCGATCGCCGCCGGCGTCGTCGCCGCGCTCGACCTCGACCGCGACGTCATCTGCTCGAACCATCGCGGCCACGGCCACTACCTGGCCTATTGCGGCGACGCCAAGGGCCTCATTGCCGAGATCATGGGCCGCCCCGATGGCGTCTGCAAAGGCGTGGGCGGCAGCCAGCATCTGCACAAGAAGAATTTCTATTCGAACGGCATCCTGGGCGGCATGGCCCCCGTTAGTGTCGGCATGGCCATGGGCGAGAAGACCAAGCGCTCGGGCGCCATCGTCGTGCAGTTCGCGGGCGACGGCGCGCTGGCCGAAGGAGCCTTCTACGAAGCCTTCAACATGGCCGCGCTCTGGAAGCTGCCGTACATGCTGGTCGTCGAAGACAACGGCTACGCGCAAAGCACGCCGAAAGCACTCGAGCAATCCGGCACGCTGGCCGATCGCGCCAAGCCCTTCGGCATCCGCGTGATGGAGGTGGACGGCAACGACGCCGAAGCCGTGTACGAAGCCGCCGAAACGCTCTCCGACCACATCCGCTCCGGCGCAGGCCCGGGCGTACTCTACTGCTCAACGTATCGTCTCGCTCCCCACTCGAAGGGCGACGATATCCGCGACAAGACAGAGATCGCCGACGCTTGGACGCGCGAGCCCATTGTGCGAGCCCGCGCGAAGCTGCCGCCCGAATTCTGCGACGCCGTGGATCAGGCCGTCGCCACCCATGTCCGCGACATCATCGAAGCGCTCGCATGACACCTGACACAACGCCGTCCACCTACCTGCAAAGCCTGAACCGCGGTCTCCACGCCGCCATGGCAGCCGACGAGGCCGTTCACTTCGCGGGCGAGGATGTCCTCGATCCCTACGGCGGCGCCTTCAAAGTCTCGGCAGGGCTCTCGACGCGCTTCCCCGATCGCGTGCACACCACGCCGATCTCCGAAGGCGCCATCACCGGCCTCGCGAGCGGCATGGCGCTGCGCGGCCTGAAGCCCGTCGTCGAGATCATGTTCGGCGACTTCCTGACCCTCACCTTCGATCAGATCCTCAATCATGCCGTGAAGTTCGGCGCCATGTACGGCACGGAGGTTCCCGTGCCGATGGTGATCCGCACGCCCATGGGCGGCCGGCGCGGCTATGGCCCCACCCACAGCCAGAGCATCGAGAAGCACTTCTTCGGCATCCCCGGCTTGAAGGTGATCTCGCCGTCGCACGTCCACGCCGCGGGCGACCTGCTCGGCGCGGCCATCGCCAGCGAGACGCAGCCGGTGCTGTTCATCGAATACAAGAGCCTCTACCCGCTGCCGCTTTTCACCGGAAGCGAGCTGCTGAACGTGGCGCCCGCTCCCACCGGCTCCTACGCGACGCGCATCGTCCGCAACTTCGAGACGGGCGAGCCGGATGCTGTTCTGATCGGCTACGGCGGCGTCGCCCCGCTCATGCTGGAGGTCGCGGAGCGGCTGGCGGAGGAGGAGATCAACGTCTCCGTCGTGCTGCCCGCCGTCATCTCGCCGCTCGACATCGCACCCATCGCACAGGAAGTGGCCCGCGCGCGGCGCGCGCTCGTCGTCGAGGAAGGCGTGGCTGGATTCGATTGGGGTGCGGAGGTTGCAGCCCGCCTGCACGAAACGCTGTTCGGCAAGCTGGATCGCCCCGTGCGCCGCTTGGCCTCCAAACCGCAAATCATCCCGACATCGAAGGACGGCGAAGCCGGCACGCTGATCAGTGCCGACGACATCGAGGCCGCCGTCTACGAGGAGCTCGCGTGAGGTCCGGCACACTGCGGCTGAAGCATCTGGATCCCGGCCTGCGCCGGGATGACGGGGAGCATTTGGCAGGCGGCTCGTCCCCCATCTCCGTCACACCGGCGAAGGCCGGTGCCCAGACACGTCTCAGAACGACGCCAAGGTCACCCGTGTGGAACGTGGAACCGCCGCGTTTATCGGGAGCACAAGCATGATCCATGTGATGCGCATGCCGGGCGTGAACGCCAACGAGGATAGCGCAATGCTGGTGCGCTGGCTCGTGGACGAGGGCGCGGCGGTCAAGAAGGGCCAGCTCGTCTGCGAGATCGAGACCACCAAGAGCGCCGTCGAGATCGAGGCGGAAGCTGACGGCTTCCTGGTTCCCATCGCGGCTGCGGGCGCGAGCCAGCAGGTCGGCGCGCCCATCGCCGTCATCAAGGCCAACCTTGCGGACGCCCATGATCACCTCCTGGGCGCGGACGGCTCACCCGCTAAAGAGGCCGAGAAGCGCTGGACCAAGAAAGCCTTCATCGTCGCCCGCCGTCTCGGCATCGACATCGAGGCGCTGGCGAAAGCCAAACCCGGCGCGACGCTCACAGAAGCCGACGTGCTCGCAGCTCAATCCGGCTCACCGGCCGAGGCGCCTGCCGCGGCTCCTGTGAAACCCGCCGCCGTATGCCCGGTCCAGCGACAGACCGCGGCGCCACGCGCCTATCTCGGCGTCGGCCAGCACTTCGAGCGCGTGCTATTGATCGGCGGCGCGAGCGGGGCGGGCGCCATAGCGGTTGAAGCGATCCTGCGCACGTCGCACCAGAAGCCCGCCGGCATCATCGACACCAATCCCAAGACCCACGGCCAGATCGTCCATGGCGTTCCCGTGCTGGGCGACCGCACGGCGATCCCGGAACTCTGGGCCGAAGGCCGCTTCGACGGCGCCATCATCCTCTTCACCGACGACATCGACGACCGCGCGGAGCTGTTCAACAGCCTCGTCTCGGAAGGCATCCGCATGACTAACGTCATCGATCCCTCGGTCTCGATCCGCACCGACGTCAAGATGGGCGTGGGCAACGCCATCATGTCCAACGGCTTCCTCGCCCATAGCGCCGAGATTGGAAACAACAACTTCTTCGCCAGCCACAACGTGATCGAGCACCACAGCAAGGTGGGCGACCACAACGCCTTCGGCCCCGGCTGCACGGCCTGCGGGCGCGTCACCATCGGCAGCTACATCCGCTTCGGAATGCACGTCGGCATCGAGCCGTATCTGACCATCGGTGATCGCTGCATCATCGCCTCGGGCACCACGCTCACGAGCTCCGTCCCCGCCAACACCATCGTCAAGGCCCGCTCCACCAACGAGTTCCGCCAGCGCTGAGTCCGCACTGGATTCTGGATTGGTCGCATTTTCTTGCGATGAACCAGCATCCACGTCGTCGGAAATGCTCCGGTTCGGGCAGAGTAAGAACGTCCCTATGCAGCAGCGCGTCTGGCCCCCGGCCTGCGCCGGGGTGACGTTGAGATTGGGCAGTCGGATTCTACAAAAAACGTCATCCCGGCAGAGGTCCAAGTGTCTTCCATGCACAGCACCGCTCCGCCATGACGCCGGTCTAACGTTAGGTAGGTGCTGGCCGGTGCCTCCCTAGCAACGTCATCCCGGCGCAGGTGCGGACACCCCAAAGATCATCACCTGCATTGAGAGGCCAGCAACGGATGCGCCAACACATCCCCCAGTACCGTCATCCCGGCGCAGGCCGGGATCCAGTGACCTCGAAGATCAGCACAAATCTGCCGGGACCCAAATCTAGCGAACACTACCGATTGCGCTCGGCCACGAACCGAGCCGCTTCGATCAGCGTCTCGGCTTTCGCCCCAAATGGAGCCAGCGCATCGATCGCCGCCTGCTCCGCGCGCTTGAGCTCGGCGCGGGCACGCGCGATGCCCATGAGCGAGACGAGGGTCGCCTTCCCGGCCGCCGCGTCCTTGCTCACCGCCTTGCCGACGGTCAACGCATCGCCTTCCACATCCAGAAGATCGTCCGCGATCTGGAAGGCAAGGCCGAGCTCGGTGCCGTAGCGATGCAAGGCGGCGCGCTCATCCGGCCCACCTCCGCCGAGGATCGCGCCCGCCTCACAGGCAAAGCGGATCAACGCCCCCGTCTTTAGGCTCTGAAGGTGCAAAATGCCCGACAGCGTCGGCGCCTCCCGCGAGGGAAGCCGCTCGGCCTCGAGGTCGAGCGCCTGCCCGCCGACCATTCCGGCCGCGCCCGCCGCCTTGGCCAAAGCCGAGATGAGCGCCAGCCGCACCTCGGGACTTTCATGCACCTCGGGCGTGCTTAGAATCTCGAACGCAACCGTAAGAAGCGCATCCCCAGCCAGGATCGCCGTCCACTCGTCGAACGCCTTCCACACGCTGGGCATCCCGCGCCGCGTGGCGTCGTTGTCCATGGCCGGAAGATCGTCGTGAACGAGCGAGTAGCAATGCACGCATTCGAGCGCGACCGCGGTATCCAAAGCCTGGCGTTCCGAAAGCCCGAAAAGAGCCGCACTCTCGATGACAAGAAATGGCCGGAACCTTTTCCCGCCTCCGAGCGTCGCATGGCGAAGCGCGCCGAGAAGCCGGGGAGGAATAGGATCATCCCTTTCAGGATGCTTAATTTTTGTCCCGACGAGCGTACCGAGACGGGCTTCCGTTAGCCCTGCGATCTGATCGAGCCTTTGCGAGAAGGTCATAGACGAAGTACCTAAAGGCCTTGCGGAACAGTGTGAAGCGGTTATCCGAAACGACGCACGACCGAACAACGGGCTGAAAACGTTACAGTCCGGGACCAGGCGGGATCGCCAGCCGGAATGGGGGAGAAAATTGGTCTCGCCGACGTCAGCAGGTCCATGTTTTGCATGGCACTTCGCCAAGCCGGAAGCGAACCGTTTTTCGGACGTGAAGCACGAGCAGTCAAAGGCCGAGAGTGCCGGTACGTTACGGCGACACGCGAAAGCGCCCCGATTTGGCTGAGGGAAACGATGGTTGGCGCGGGATATAGCATCCGTGGCGGATAAGGACACCTCATACGAGTTCGAGGCACGTGGCGAGCCACTCCCTCTGCCCGAGGGTCCCCGCTCGGAAGGCGGCCCTGCCGCGCGAGGCCCAGACCTCGGCGAGGAAACCGACCCCACGACCGAAGCGCCGAGCCGCCCGTCCCCTGCGCCAACGCATGAGCCGGCCCAGGTGACGGCCGATCGGCCGTCCGCCCTGAACAGAAATGCGGAAGCGGAACCCGCCTCGGACATCCAGCTGCTCTCTCCCGAGCCGCTTTCACCCGAACAAGCCCCGCGATCGGCATCCGAGGCGTTCACGAACGCGCCCGCGCCGGAACTTACCGCATCCTGGCACTCGGCCATCGCGGAAGCCTTGGCGGATCCGGCACCGGCGCCTGCTCCTCCCCAGGGGGCTGAAGCACCCACCGCTGAAGCGCCCACCGCTCCGGCCGCCCCCGCTGCCGAGCTGCCCCAAATCCTCCCCGAAACTCCGGAGCCGGAACCAGTCTCCGAACCCGCACAATCGGCAACCGCGAGCACCACGCCAGCCGCCACCGACGACACGTCCGCCTCCTTCACCGCCGCGGCCGAAGGACTGTTCCGCCCATCTGACACCGGCCCTGGCGAGGGCACCCATCTCATCACGCTGGGGCGCAGGCTCGACCCATCGCTCCGCATCCCGCGCCCGGTCCCGCCGGTCATCGAACCGCGGGACGATTTTGCGCCACCCGCCGTCAAGCCGACCTGGAAAACCCGCCTTTTCACCTTCGCGCGCTATGCGGCCTATGCTGTGGCGGGCTACATGGCGCTCGTGCTGGTGCTGATCGTGCTGTTCCGCTTCGTGGATCCGCCCGGCTCCATGCTGATGCTCACCCAAGCGCTCCGCGGTAACTCGATCGACCGCACGTGGGTGCCGTTCAATTCCATCTCACCCGCACTGGTCCGCGCCGTGATCGTCTCGGAGGATGGACGCTTCTGCGAGCACAGCGGCATCGACACCGTCGCCATGAAGGAAGCCATCGAGCGGGCGGCAGGCGGCACGCCGCGCGGCGCCAGCACCATTTCCATGCAGGTGACCAAGAACCTGTTCCTCTGGAACGCGAAAAGCTATGTGCGCAAGGTGATCGAGATCCCGCTCACGCTGATCATGGAGCTGCTCTGGCCGAAGCAGCGCGTCCTCGAGGTGTATCTCAACATCGCCGAATGGGGGCCTGGGGTCTTCGGTGCGGAAGCAGCCGCCCGCCACCACTTCAACAAATCCGCCGCCCGCCTGAACGAGCGGGAGGCCGCCCTCCTGGCCGCGGTGCTTCCCAATCCGGTGGTGCGGGTGGCCGGTTCTCCCGGTCCGCAGACCTCCCGCAAAGCCCGCGTCATCCAGGCCCGCGTGAAGGCCTACGGCGCGGTGGCCTCTTGCGTTGTCGCAGCAGCCCCTCCCGCATCGGCACCCGCAGCCAAACCGGCAACCATCCGCAAAGCGCCCTTGCGCACGACGCCGCGGAAGAAAAAGGTCGACGACTGGACGCCGACCCTAAATTTTGGCAACTGATCGGGCCCCAAGCTCGTCCTTTCGCCGCGCGGAAAAGGCTCTGGCGCACGCCTGGGATTGTGGGTATAAGGCCGCAATCTTTGATTTTGGAGCCTGCGGCGCCCGATCATCCGGTTGGACGTCGCGGTTTCTTTTGGCGGCACCGTCGCCTCTGATCAAACCGAATTTGCCCTTCGAGGCGCCGAGATTACCGGAGTTAACCAATGGCCGTTCCTAGGAAAAAGACCTCCCCGATGAAGAAGGGGCAGCGCCAGTCCCACGACGCGCTGACCGCGCCCGCCTACGTCGAGGACAAGGAGAGCGGCGAGCGCCGCCGTCCCCACCACATCGACCTCAAGACCGGCAAGTATCGCGGCCGCCAGATCCTCCCGCCGAAGGCTGACGTCTAAGCCGACCTGGAGACGGGGCCGGCGTCCTGACGGAACGTAACCGCCCCGTACCACTCCGCCCAGCCTACGACCTCAATTTTTGTCGAGGCCGGACACTGGCCGGACATTGGATTGTCGCAGAGGTCGTGGAAGATCGCGACAAGCAGACTGGGGCACCCGAACCCGGCCACGGGATCGACGGTCGCACTGGAACTCTTGCCAACGAAAGTGCTTGCAGGCGGAAGCCCGCTCCGGCGCAAGGTCGGAAGCGGAAAAGGCTTTCCAGTTAGCTGGCAAGGCGAAGACAAGAACCGGGATCGCTCCCGCGGGTTAGAAACCTGAGCGGTTCTGGCGGGGGTAGCGGTGTATCCGCCTCGGGCGCCGTCGTTTCTCTTGAGGTCCCTCGAAATCTTTCAGAGGATGGGCCACCAGCCTGCTTTGAGGCTATCAGGAGAGAACCATGTCGCTGCGAGCTATTCCGCTAACGATCATCCCCTTCATCATCTACAATCTCATCGTTCTGTTTTCCGGTTCTCCCGCGCCTGAAGTCGCGACCGACGGCGCAGCAGCGGCCCGCGCCCTGCTCGCCTCCGAGCTGTTCAGCATTCCGATGATCAGCGGCGCCCGCTGGTTCTTCACCTGGGGTGACCTGATCCTCATCATCACCCTGATCGTTCTGTTCATCGAGATCCTGAAGGCCACGTACACCTCCACCTCGTCGCTGGTCGATCACGGCCTGTCCATGGTGGTGTTCGTCGCCGCCCTGATCGAGTTCATCGTCGTCCCGCAGGCCGCGACATCCGTCTTCTTCCTGCTGTTGGTCGCGCTCGTAATCGACGTCATCGCCGGCTTCACCATCGGCATCCGTGTCGCGAAGCGCGACATCGGCTTCGGCACAAACGACTGATCTCAAATTCAAATCGAGCAAGCTGAGCGTGCGCGGAGATCCTGCCGATCTCCGCGCACGCAATCCATTGTGGGATCGGCGATATGGCGTTACCGTTCGCCTGCTGATTTACATCAGCTGACGACCGTCCCCCACAGCACAAGCTTCATCTCGATGAGCAAGCAACATCGTGATTTGATGCCTCGCGCCGTTTACGGATACTCCTCGTGAGCGATCCAAACCCAATTGTTCCGCAATCCACGCGCAGAGCGGGCGAGCTTTTCGAGACAGCCTACGCATGGGACATCGCCAACGACCGGCTGGAATGGCAGCCGAACGCCGTTGAGGTTCTCGGCGTCGGCACGCTCGCAAGCATCTCGACCGGCCAGCGCTTCGACGCACTCGTCGCGCCCGATCACCGCGCATCGCGTCTGTCCGCCATCGTCGATGCCCGCGCCGCAGCCGACGAGACACACGGCGTGGCTTATCGCGTGCAGTTCAAGTTCGTGCCCGATGGAAGGCACCCGGGAAACTCCGTCTGGCTCGAAGATACCGGGCGCTGGTGGCCGGCATCCGGCGACCAGCCAGCACGCGCCCGCGGCATCCTGAGACTGATCGACGAGCGCTACATCGAGGATCAGCGCCTGATCGTCTCCCTGCACGACGACGAAAGCGCAGGAGAGCTCCAGCGCACCCGGCTCTTCGAAGCGCTCGGCGCCGTGATGCGGCGCGCGGAGCGTACCGGGCGATCATGCGCGCTTCTTCTGGTATCCATCACCGGATTGGAAGCGCTCAACACACGGTTCGGCCTCGACATCGGTGACGAGATCATCGCGGCGGCCGGCCGCCTCCTGAAGGCGAGCCTCGGAGAGCAGGACAGCATCGCGCGCTACGCCTCCAACACCTTCGCCGTCATCGTCGACGATTGCCCTGAGGCCGCGCTCGCGGAAAGAGCAGGCCGCATGATCGGCGAGATCGGACGCGCGACGTTCCAGACGTCCGTAGGTCCCCTGGCGGCAGCCATCTCCATCGGCGCTGTCATGCTCCCCGGACAAGTGCCAACGGTCGGAGATGCCATCGCCAACGCACTGGCCGCGCTCGAAAACGCCAAGCAGCACCCCGGGACGTTCGTCGCGCACTGTCCCGAAGCCGCCATCGCGCGCGCTCAGAACCGCGCGCAGTCCATCACCGGCTCCGTGATTGCCGCACTCGAAGAAAATCGCCTGCTGCTTGCATTGCAGCCCGTCGTGCATGCGGCGAGCAGCCAGCCCGCGTTCTACGAGGCCCTGCTTCGCTTGAAGCAGCCCGACGGTACACTCCTCGCAGCTGCGGATTTCATCGAGGAAGCCGAGACGCTGGGCCTCGCCCGTCCGCTCGACAGGCGCGCCCTCGAACTCGCGCTGGATCTGCTCGCTGCCCATCCCGCACTCAAGCTGTCACTGAACATTTCGAGCCTCACCGCGGGCGACAAGGATTGGCTCGCAACACTCGAAGCGGCCTCCGCCAGGCATCCGGGATTGACCGAGCGCCTCACCGTCGAGATCACCGAGACGGCCATGATCCATGATCTCGACGAGATCGCCTCCTTCGTGGACCTGCTGCGCGCGTCCGGCTGCAAGGTCGCCATCGACGATTTCGGAGCCGGCTACACGTCCTTCCGCCACCTCAAGTCCCTGCATGTCGACATGCTGAAGATCGACGGCATGTTCATGAGCAATCTGCCGAACGACCATCAGGCGCGCGTGCTAGTGAAGACGATGATCGAGATCGCGCAGGCATTCGGACTTGAGACCGTGGCCGAATGGGTGAGCGACGAGGAGACGGCGATCTTCCTGCGCTCTGTCGGCATCACCTACCTGCAGGGATTCCTGCACGGCTCGCCGATCACTGTCGACGAGATGAAACGGCGAGGCTTGCTCTAGGCGCGACAGACCACGTCAACGCTCTTCAGATGTGAAGAGCTGAAGACCTCGCCCTCAAGACAAAATACATGGCCGATTTGGGTCTTGGCCGAAACGAGGCTTACTCGTTCCCCTTCGCGAGCCGCTCGATGCGCTGCTGCATGGCGCTGAGCTGCGCCTTGAGCTCGTCGATCTCGCCCTTGGGCGCATCCGCACCGCCGGCGGCCTGGGCTTGGTCCTCGCCCGCCTCGTCCCGCTTCGCCTGGAAGTTGGCCGCGCCGCCGAACGAGGTCCACATGTTCATGGCCTGCTCGAACATTGCCATGTTCTTGCGCGCCTGGTCCTGATAGGCCTCGAATGCAGCCGCCGGATTGGCGAACGCATTGGCGAACATCGACCGGAACTTCTCCTGCTCCTTCACGAGGTTCTCGAGGCTGAACTGGAGATAGCTCGGCACCATGCTGCCGATGTTGTCGTCGTAGAAACGAATGAGCTGGCGAAGGAACGGAATGGGCAGAAGTGTCTGCCCGCCCTGCCGGCTCTCCTGCTCCACGATGATCTGGGTGAGCACGGCGTGCGTGAGATCGTCGCCGGACTTCGCGTCGTAAACCACGAAATCCTTGTCGTTGCGAACCATCTGCGCCAAGTCGTCCAGCGTCACGTAGGTGCTGGTCTCGGTATTGTAGAGGCGCCGGTTCGCATACTTCTTGATGACGACCGCCTCTTTTTTCTCTGGGCTTACGTCGGATTTGTTAAGCATCGGCTGTGCCATCAACTTTCACCTCTTCGCAGTGCGTCATCGTAGCACAGTCCGGAGACGGGCTTCCATACCTAACTGCATACCTGCCAAGCAAAGTCCCGACATAAAGACCTAATTGCGAGCAGCGACACGCTACTGCTATCGTGCACATAGGGGCCGTTGGTCTTGATGCATGTCAAAGACGGCTCCCCCACCCAAAGGCCAAGAAACGCCCCAGATTTCCCCCCGAGGAGGAAGCACTCATGAGTGCGGATAACACCACTATCGTCATTGCCGGTGCAGCCAGAACGCCCGTCGGCTCGTTCAACGGCACCTTGGCGAGCCTTCCGGCTCACGAGCTCGGAAAGGTTGCCATCACCGCCGCCCTCGAGCGTGCCAAAACCGCCCCTGGTGACGTTTCCGAGGTCATTCTCGGCCAGATCCTGACGGCCGGACACGGACAGAACCCGGCTCGCCAGGCCTCTCTGGCGGCAGGCATTCCCGTCGACACCCCGGCCTGGGGCATGAACCAGATCTGCGGCTCCGGCCTGCGCGCCGTAGCCCTCGGCCTCCAGCAGATCCAGACCGGCTCGGCCTCGATCGTCGTCGCTGGCGGCCAGGAAAGCATGAGCCAGTCCAAACACGCCGCTCACATGCGCGACGGCACCAAGATGGGCGACGTGAAGTTCGTCGACACCATGATCAAGGACGGCCTCTGGGACGCGTTCAACAATTACCACATGGGCACGACGGCCGAGAACGTCGCCCGCCAATGGCAGATCAGCCGCGCCGAGCAGGATGCCTTCGCCGTTGCCTCGCAGAACAAGGCCGAGGCTGCGCGCAAGGCCGGCAAGTTCAAGGACGAGATCGCGCCCGTCACCATCAAGGGCAAGAAGGGCGACGTCGTCGTCGACACCGACGAGTACATCAAGGACGGCGTGACGCTCGATAGCATCGCCAAGCTGCGCCCCGCCTTCGATCCGAAGGAAGGCTCCGTGACGGCAGCCAACGCCTCCGGCATCAACGACGGCGCTGCCGCCGTGGTTCTCATGACCGCCGAGGAAGCCAAGAAGCGTGGCGTGAAGCCGCTCGCGCGCATCGTGTCCTGGGCACACGCGGGCGTCGATCCGTCGATCATGGGCACCGGCCCCATACCCGCCTCCAAGAAGGCGCTGGAGAAGGCGGGCTGGACTGTCCAGGATCTCGATCTCATCGAGGCCAATGAGGCGTTCGCCGCGCAGGCGATCAGCGTCAACAAGGGCCTCGGCTGGGATACCGACAAGGTGAACGTCAACGGTGGCGCCATCGCCATCGGCCATCCGATCGGTGCCTCGGGCGCACGCATCCTCGTGACGCTGCTCTACGAAATGCAGCGCCGCGACGCGAAGAAGGGCCTCGCCACGCTGTGCATCGGCGGCGGCATGGGCGTCGCCCTCTGCGTCGAGCGCGACTAAGGAAAGCGATCCTCCCCCCTACCCAAGGGGGGAGGAAACGCCCTATCCACCGCGACCATTCTCCGCACGTGCTGCTTCATTTTGGTGACTTCCCGCTGCGTTGGCGGGAGGGCTACTCACCGGCACCGCAATCAAACAGAAATTTGCTCTAGGGAGATCTCCACTCATGACCCGCGTCGCAGTCGTTACCGGTGGCACGCGTGGCATTGGCCACGCCATCTCGATCGCACTCAAGAACAAGGGCTATCGCGTCGCCGCGAACTACGCTGGCAACGACGCCGCCGCGCAGCAGTTCCAGGTCGAGACCGGCATCCCCGTCTACAAGTGGAACGTCGGTGACTACGACGCCTGCGCCAAGGGCGTGGCAGAGATCACCAAGGCCCTCGGCCCCATCGACGTGCTGGTGAACAACGCCGGCATCACCCGCGACGCCATGCTCCACAAGATGACGCCCGAACAGTGGCGCGAGGTCATCAGCGTCGACCTCGACTCCGTCTTCAACATGAGCCGCCTCGTGATCGACAGCATGCGCGCCCGCAGCTTCGGCCGCATCATCAACATTTCGTCGATCAACGGCCGCAAGGGCCAGATGGGCCAGACCAACTACTCGGCCGCCAAGGCCGGCATGCACGGCTTCACCAAGGCCCTTGCCTTCGAGGGCGCTGCCAAGGGCATCACCGTCAACACCATCGCACCCGGCTACATCAACACCGAGATGGTCGCCGCTGTGCCGAAGGAAGTTCTCGAAAGCAAGATCCTGCCGCAGATCCCCGTCGGCCGCCTCGGCACCGTCGAGGAGATCGCTCGCGCCGTGGCCTTCCTTGCCGCTGACGAAGCCGGCTTCATCACTGGCGCCTGCCTCGACGTGAACGGCGGCCACTACATCGCCGTCTGATCTCGCCTCGAAGATCCGAAATTAGGAAAGGCCGCGGAGCACCCTCCGCGGCCTTTTTCTTTTCCGTGTTTAACGGACGCGTGTCTGGATCCCGGCCTCCGCCGGGATGACGTACTTATTTGGGCGGTCTGCTCTCTTACTCGTCACCCCGACGAAGGTCGGGGTCCAGACACGCAGAAGAAGAGGCGAGGACAAAGCTGCGGCCCAGGGCTCGGCTGGAAACAGGCTCTCACCGAAGGAACGTCCGGGATCACGCATATCCAAAAAGAAAACCGGCGGCCCTCGTGGAGACCGCCGGCTTTTTTTCTGCGTGAGAGCGCGTCTTTACCCGCGCAGACGCGAGCGAACGATGCGCGGGAACTCATCCTCGGGCTCGGCCCCGAACGCCTGCGAAGGCTGCGGCGCACTCGGCAACCCGCGGCTCTCCGGCGCCGGCCAGCGATCGGCCACCTGCTGCTGGGGCGGTGGCACACCATAACCCTGCGGTGCCGACGGACGAGCCGGCGCCTGCTGAGCCGGTGCAGCCGCGCGCTGCGACGGCGGCGCGCCTCCAAACCAGGCATCGATGAGATCGATCTCGTCGGCCGAGAGGTTGAGCCCCTGCGAGCGGCAGCGTGCCACCACGAAATTGCGGAACCGGCTGGCGAACAGGTTGGCGGAAGCCCCCTGCTCGAACCAGGGATCTGCCTCGCTCACAACTTCCAGCACGAAGCGGACGTCGTCGCGGCGCACCTCAAGACCCATCTCGCGTGCGCGCTGCACGATGTTGATGAGCGTCTGCTGGCCGGAGAGATTGTTGGCCGTGATCTCCTCCGCCATCACCTCGAACAGCACACGATATTCGGGCGGCGACAGCGGCGGCGCCTGGCAGGCTTCGTGAATCCGCGCGATCGACTGCTGGATCTGCGAGGCCTGATCGACACTACGGGCCGACGGCTGCTGCGGCGGCACCGGTGCGCGCGGCGCGGCATAAGCTTCCGGCTGCGGAGCAGCGGGAGCCGGAGCCTGCTGAGGCGGACGCGCAGCGAAGGCGCCAGTCGCCTGCTGCGGAGCCGGTGCTTCAGGCATCGGCGCGCGCGGAGCCGGGGCACCAAGCTGCGTACGATCCGGCGGCGGGGCGAAGAACGGCTGCGAACCGTAGGCTTGCGACGGCTGCGCTTCGCGCGCCTGAGGAGCGCGCTCCTGCCGCGCAGGCAGGGGCTCGTCACGCCGGTCAAACGACGGCTGCGGAGCCCGCGGCATCTCCCGCATCGGCTCGCCAAGCTCGGTCCGCGTTTCGCGCGGAAGCGCATAACGCGCCTCCTCGTAGCGCGCATCCACGCGAGGCTCGGCACCACGCGGATCGCGTTCGGCGATCGGGCGCTCGGCACGCGGCGCATCGAAACGCGCGTCCTTCTGGGTCTCGGGACGGCTCTCCGCGCGGCGGCTCTGGGGCGCTTCGAAGCGCGGCTCGAAACGGGCCTCCGGCAGCTCGGGTGCGCGCTCGCGTGCAACCGGCGGCTCAGGACGCGTCTCGATCTCGCGCGAGATCTGCCGCGTGGGCTCGTAGGCGAAATAGGGAGGCTGGTCAGTGAGCTTGATGTCCTTGGGCAGCGCCTTGCTGAGGAGATCGCGGAAGCTTCCCGCACCTCCCCAAGAGGATCCCACGGTCTTGTCGTGCCCCAGCGTGCGCACGGCGCGATCCGCCAATGCCTCGAGCGGAACCGGCTGCGCTGCGGAGCGCACAGTTCCCACGACTTCGGCGACGATGGACTTGCGCATCCCTTCGAGCTCGGCGGTGCTCGGCGCACGCAACTCGCCGCCCGTCTTCACCTCGGCCTCAATGCGCCCTTCGAGCAGCAGCGAGATCAGATCAGCCTCGCGCACCTCGCCATCGCTGATGGCCGTATAGGGCTGTGCCGTATGATCGTTCGCGAACACCACGGTGCGGCGCGCATGCGCGCGAAGCCGGTGCAGAACCGGCGTGAAGTCCGCGTCTCCCGAGAGCAGGATAAACTCGTCGAAGCGCGTCTCGTGATTGAGCACGTCGCGCACGTCCATCACCATCCGGATGTCGGCGGAGTTCTTGAGCTGGGCCGTCAGCGGCGGGCAGTCGACCACCTCGAAGCCCGCGCGCAGAAAGTGGTGACGCACGAACGGAAACGAGTTCATGTCCGTCGAGTTGTCGTTCGCATTGCGGCGCGGAACCGGGTTGCCGTAGCACCGGCTCATCACGATGCGCCGCGGCGCCACGAAGTTCGAGCCGTTAGTCGGCGTGATCAGCCGGCCGCTCTCGATCTCACGCAGCCACAGCGCCGCGTCCTTCGCGAACCGCTTCGCGGCCTCTTCGTTCTTTCTTTTCAGCGACAGGTAGATGTTGTCGTAATCGACAAATACCGTACTGAGAACAGCCCCGGTGGACTCCACCTTCATGTTTAGCAACCCCCGCTGCGCGCATACTTTTCCCTATTGATTCGCACTCTTTACGAGTCGGGTTTGAGCGGCAAGCGTAGGGCGGACCCGGTCCCCAGGAATTGCTCGAAGGCTAGAAAAATCAATCGCCTGACCTCGTCGAGTTCACATAATGAGTGGTGGAAAACTCAAGGCATCGCCCCAACCGGTTCCAAATTGCCCCCGAACCTGACGGCCGCCATGCGAATCCGGCGTTTCGGACACCCCCGCTCAGCCGGTCGCGGCGAATGACCCAAAACGTATGACTGGGCCGCCGGTCAGGGCCTCTGCCGTGCTGGATCAGGAGGTTGCGGCGCCCGGCACGAAATCCGGCGGCGCCATCTCGAACCCTGCGAACTCGAACCCCGGTGCGACGGTGCACCCGACCAGCGTCCATGCCCCGAGCGACCAGGCCTGTTGCCAATGTCCCGTGGGCACATGTCCCTGCGGACGCTCCCCATCGAGGAGAGCGGGGCCAAGCCGCAGCGTTTGAGCCGTGGCTCCGGGAGCGGCGATCGAAAGCGCGAGCGGCGCCCCCGCATACCAATGCCAGACCTCCACCGCATCCACCCGATGCCAGCGCGAGACCTGTCCCGCCTTGAGCAGGAAATAGATCGCGGTCGACTGTGACCGGCCGCCGGTCTGCGCCGCATCACGAAACGTCTCGCGGAAATAGCCGCCCTCGGGATGAGGCGCGAGGCCGAGAGCCGCAATGATCTGATCGGCATCCATGCGTGTGGGCCTCTGCGTCTCAGAAGCGGTTCTTGCGCTCGCGAAGATCCGCGAACACTTTCCAGTCCGGCGCCGAGGAAAGCCCCAGCCGCTCGCGCAGATCCTGCCTGTCGACGCGCAGGAACACGTTGGTCTCCCGCTCGAGGTCGATGCGCGTCGGAAGCGTGGCAGCCCCCGCGGCACGCGTCGCCTCCGCGTCCTTTAAACGCTGCTGGAGCAGGGCGTTCTCCGGCTCGATCGAAATCCCGAATTTCGCGTTCGAGACCGTGTATTCGTGGCCGCAATAGACGAGCGTCTCGCCTGGCAAGGCCGCGATCTTCACGAGCGAACCCCACATCATCTCGGCCGTGCCTTCCAGAACTCGGCCGCAGCCCATCGCGAACAGCGTATCCCCGACGAACGCGACCCCGGCCTTCTCGATCCAATAGGTGACATGACCTATGGTGTGCCCCGGAGTATCGAGCACGCGCACCGAAAGACTGCCGAGCGGCAGCACGTCGGGCTCGCCCACCGCCACGTCCAGGCACGGAATGCGTTGCGCTTCGCCACGCGGCCCGATCACCGTGCAATGCGTTTCCGCCTTGAGCGCCGCGATCCCGGCCGTATGATCGGCGTGATGGTGTGTCACAAGAATATGCGTGAGCCGCCAGCCCCGCTCGTCGAGCGCCCGGGTCACGGCAGCCGCATCCGGCGCGTCGATGGACAGCGTCACGCCCCCGTCCGCGTCATGAACGAGCACGCCGTAATTGTCTTTGAGACACGGAAACTGATGGATTTGCGGTTGGGTCATGTTTCTTGTGACTCGCCCGCATTGCATGAGGGGCTCTGGAGCAAGGCTAGAGTGCTTCCGGAGAAGTGTGAAGCGGTTTTCCGCGGTAAGGCGCGAAGCGGCGCCACTCCGGCGCGCCCGAGCTTGTCATACCGGGGCCGATCGGGCGAAAAGAGACCGGGTACGAGCTAGAACAGGACCCCCTGAGACGCATGCATCTCGACGTCGCCACTCTGCGGGATTTCTACGCGACGCCGCTCGGCCAGATCGCGCGACGCATTCTCGCTCGCCGTATCCGCTCCCAGTGGGGGCCTGCACCGGGCGAAACGGTCGCGAGCCTCGGCTTCGGCACGCCGTTTCTCGGCAGCTACCGCAACGACGCGCGAAGCTTCGCGGCCTTCATGCCCGAAAGCCAGGGCGCACTCATTTGGCCTCCCGCCTCGCCGATCCTTTCGACGCTGGTCGAGGAGGGATCTCTCCCCGTGCGGGACAACGCCATCGATCGCCTGCTCGTCATCCATTGCCTCGAAGTCGCCGAGCAGGTCACCCCGCTTCTGCGGGAGCTCTGGCGCGCGCTGGCGCCGCAGGGCCGCCTCCTGATCGTGGTGCCGAACCGGCGCGGACTATGGGCACATGTCGACACCACGCCATTTGGCTACGGACGCCCCTACAGCCGCTCGCAGCTCGACGTGCTGCTCGCGCAATCGCTCTTCACGCCACTGAGCTGGACCACGGCGCTGCACCTGCCCCCCTTCGACCGCAGCATGCTCGTGCGCTCCGCCACCGCGTGGGAACGCATCGGCACGCGGATGTCTCCGAGGTTCGGCGGCGTTCTCATGGTGGAGGCGCGCAAGGAGATCGTGGCCCCGGTCAACGGCAAGCCCGCACGCGCCAAGGCGTTCCGCAACCTCGTCACGGCCCGCTGACGCAGATCGACACGCCTCGCCCAGCTTACGGATAGAGGACCGAACCATGATCGCTTCGGACCCGTCAGTCCGAAACGTGACTCGTCGGTCTCATTAGAGACCTGGAGCTAGCCACGCCGCTTCAACTTGAACACGGCCTTTTCACCGAGCAGGTTCTGCAGCGACAGCGACCGGCGTATGGGCAGCCGCTCGCCTTTGCTGTTGAAGGCCACTCCTTCCTCCACCTCCGCATCGACCAGCGCGACCAGATCCACGAAATCCTTGATCGTGCAGAGATGCGCGTCCGCGGTCGTGTACCAGGGCTCGGGCAGATTGGGCGTCATCGGCATGCGCCCCGTGAACAGAAGCTGCGCGCGGATCTTCCAGTGTCCAAAGTTCGGAAACGACACGATGGCCCGCCGCCCGATGCGCAACAGATTGGTGAGCACCGTCTTCGGATCGCGCGTCGCCTGGATGGTGAGCGACAGAACCGCGTAGTCGAAGGCCTGATCCGGATAGTCGGCCAGATCCCGGTCGGCGTCGCCCTGGATCACGGAGAGCCCGTGCTTCACGCAGAGATTGACCTTCTCGCGCGAAAGCTCGACGCCGCGCCCATCGACGCCCTTGGTCTCCGCGAGCAGCTTGAGGAGAGCACCGTCCCCGCAGCCCACATCGAGCACGCGCGACCCGGGCGCTACCATTTCCGCGATCAGCAGATGGTCTGCGCGCTGCTGACCGGCGAAAGGAACCGCTTTCTGCATCAGATCCCCCTCGCGTAGGCGGCGAGGCCGCGCTTGGCAGCGGCCGCCGTCAGAAAGCCGCGCACCGTGGCGTGAAACTCGGGCTCCTCGAGCAGGAATGCGTCATGGCCCTTGTCGCTCTCGATCTCGACGAAGCTCACGTTAGCGGCAACCGCGTTGAGCGCCTTCACGATGGCCTTGCTGTCGCGCGTCGGATAGAGCCAGTCGCTCGTGAACGACACCACGCAGAACTGCGTCTTCGTCCCGACAAAAGCGTTCGCGAGCTTACCGCCGTGCGCATTCTCGAGATCGAAGTAGTCCATGGCGCGCGTGATGTAGAGATAGCTGTTGGCATCGAAGCGATCGACGAACGTAGACCCCTGGTGGCGCAGGTAGCTCTCGATCTTGAAATCCGCATCGAACGAGAACGAGCGCGCCGCGCGGTCCTGGAGATTGCGCCCGAACTTGCCCTGGAGCGCCTTCTCCGAGAGATACGTGATGTGGGCCGCCATGCGCGCCACCGCGAGCCCGTTCTTGGGAACGACGCCGTCCTCGTAGTAGTTGCCGCCACGCCAATCCGGATCGGCCATCACGGCCTGCCGCCCGACCTCGTGGAACGCGATGTTCTGCGCGGAATGCCAGGGCGCCGTGGCGATCGGAATGGCCGTCGCCACGCGCTCCCTCTGCCGCGTCACCCATTCCAGCACCTGCATCCCGCCCATGGAGCCGCCAATCACCGAGAACAACTGATTGATTCCGAGATGGTCGATGAGGCGCACTTGCGCATCCACCATGTCGCCGATGGTGATGACAGGAAAGTCGAGACCGTAGGGCTTGCCGGTTTTCGGGTTGAGGGAGGCAGGCCCTGTCGAGCCCATGCAGCCGCCGAGGATATTGGGGCAGATGATGAAGAAGCGATCCGTATCGACCGGCTTGCCCGGGCCGACGAGCGCCTCCCACCAGCCGGGCTTGCCGGTCACGGGATGGCGGCTGGCCACGTGCTGGTCACCCGTCAGCGCATGACAGATGAGAATAGCGTTCGACTTGTCGGCGTTGAGGGTGCCGTAGGTCTGATAGGCGATCGAGAGCGGCGCGAGCAGCTGGCCGGATTCGAGCCGCAAGGGCTTGTCTTCGGGAAACACGACCGTCGGACTGGAGGGACGGCTTACCTCGGAAAGCCGCGCCTCTACCCTGGGTTCGCCGGAACGGTCAGCCCCTTCGGACGCGGAAAACGTGCCCATGCCTTGCGCACTCCCGACCCGTCCATGACGGGATCTCGACACCGGCCCTGACCTGAGGCCGGCCCAACCGAAATATCGGGTGTGCGACGGCCCATTTAGCGACTTATTTAACGTGGCTGCAAGCCGGCCGGCCAAATCACCACGAGCGAAGACATTCTGAATATCGGAGCTTGCCCGCCGCGGTCAAGGCCGGGGGGATGACGGAACCGGCCCTGGGTAACAGCGTTAACTAATCCTAAATCCCGGCTAGCCGATGGTAGGGCGAGCTTGGGTAAGAACGCGCCCCGCCGGAGGTTCTGAAAGCCACACCCGGCGGCCGAAAGAAGACCAGGACCGCCGCCCCACATCGACATGCACCCCCAACCTGGGTTAATTTAGAGCTATGAAAACTCTTGGTCTCTTCAAAATGATCGTGGCCGCGGCTCTGCTCGCTGTGCCTGTCGCTTCCGAGCCGGCTTTCGCCCAGAAGGCCTATGCGAAAGAGAAGCCTTTGCGTGGCGTCGTTCGTCCGGCGCCCCGTCGTGGCGGATACTCCTACAAGTATCTGCAGGGCACCAACACGCGCCGCTTCGTGGACCCCACCGTCCAGGCTCAGACCAACGCCGGCCCGTTCGACAACGGCTTCTTCTTCTCCACGCCGAACGCGCCGCACGGCGGCGACAGCCCCTATATGCAGTGAGCTGCGGAGCCGGATCGGCTCTGCGGCATTGCCTGTCTCTCACGTCGTTCCATTGACGGAAAAATAGACGCTGGCGGAGCCTTCCCAATGGCCGCCAGAGGCTGAGCTGATGGTGGTCGAAAACACCATGTAGCCTTCGAGGTAGTTCCAGTTCGCCCAGAGATCTGCCGCCGGCAGGAACTTGAACGACACCTTTCGGCACCCGCTGTCGAACTTCACATACTCCAGAACCTGCCGATAGCTCGCCTCCACGGTGCAGGTGAGCCCACGGGGCGCGCCGTCCGCATACGCGACCTCGATCTCACCCTCCGGCTCGCTCGGGTTGCTCCGCACGAACTTGAAGGAAGACTTGGACGCGGTGAGCCCCGTGATCCCGAGCGCACCACCCCCGCCCGCGCTCGCCGCGGACCCCACGAGCACCGCCCGCCCGAAGTAGGCGGCAGCGACGCCGAGCATCACGCCTAGAACGAGACCGACCAGCAAAAAGAACAGATCCCGCGAGAGGGCACGCGATCGCGCGGGCAGACGCTCACGGACACCGCCATGCGCGACCGCTCCTCCGCCATGATGGGAGATCGCGGCGGCCGGCTCCACGGGCGCAGGCTGCGGGCGGCCGAACCGGCCCGCATGCTCACTCAGAACGCGTGAAGCCTGCTCGTCGAACGCCGCGAGCGCGCCCATTCTGGCGTGCTCGTCGTAGGCTGGGTTCATACAGATCTGCTGCCAGAAAGCATTCCGCTCGGCATGGATCAGGTGCTCGAGTTGCGCCTGGTTCGAAACGGCCGACGCCAGCACCCTGTCCCTCAGGTAATCGTAATACGTCGTCATTCCTCAATGCCATTGGCGAGCCGCAAGCTCGCTTCACGCCTAAGCTAGCGCTTCCCGCCATTCGGTTGATTGGGGCAACCAGACGCAGGGAATACGTCGAAATTCCGGGCAGATAGCCCGCGTTCCCCAGCTTCTACGGCGCGACAAATCTTCTCGACTTCGGCCCTCCGGCCCGCCTCGACCGGCAACGTGGCGGAAAATCCTCCGCCGCCCCCTTCCGGGCGCCAGGGCAAATGACCCGATAAACGCAAGGAAAAGCACCCACAAATCATTCAAATGACGAAGAAATATTCGTTCCAGCATTTCACCATTATACGCTGATTAATTTGCGATCCAATTCGGATAGAATTACAAAACAATGGCCAAAGCAAAACGGCACAAAAACTTAAAACGCGCCAAAGGAGAAACCAGCATGAAATCGGCTTGCATTGCGCTCGCAGCGACCCTTGCCCTCGCCATGTCCGTTCCGGCACAGGCCGGCGGCCGCGGCGGCAGCCACGGCCACGGCGGCCCCGCCATCGGCGTCGGTGACGGAGCACAGGTGGGCGCCAAGCTCAATGTCCTGAACATCGTGAAAGTCAAGGCTGGCCTCGGGCTTGGCCTTGGTCTCGGAATCGGCGGCCGCTGACTCTTTGAGGGGGCGAGTACAGCCCACCCGACCCTCGCCCCCTCATTGGGCTACCGCATAAGTCAGCCCGATCGCCGCCGTAAAAGCGTCTGTCCGGATATCGCCGAACGAGCTCCTGTAGTCGAGATATCCGATACGCCCATTGAGAGAGAGGTCTTCCACAAGCGGCATCTCTCCGGATAGGGCCACTTCGAACTTCTCATCGAACCGCGCCAGCGCGACGAGATCCAGATCGTCGTAGGAGCGCCGCGTCTGCGATGCGGCGAGCGAGAGAGTTCCCTTTCCAACGGTCCAAACGACTCCCGCGATCGCGACCGATTCGTAGGCCGCGCTAGCGATCAGGAAGTCCGTCTCTTCGAAACCGTAGCGCGCGGAGGCGAAGGCCTTGAGCGTATCCGACAGCTTCATCTCACCTTCCACCGCGTAGCCGTGATGCCATCCATCAGCGAATAGATCGTCACGAAAGTCCCGCCAGAACGGCATATAAAGCCCTCTCAGGGTTCCGGTCTCGCCTGTATACGCGAGCCCAATCGCTGGAAAGAGTGAGACGCTCCCGCGCCGCACGCCGAAATCGTCCGTGCGGGTGAGGTAGTGCTTGGTGTCGACGCCGCCTCCCAGCTCGAGCTCCACATGCTCCGTGAGAGTCATGCGCATTCCAGCCTGTAGCCGGGACGAAAGACGGTCCCGGTCGTCCTGATTGCCGGAGGGCTGGAAGGGATCCGGCAGATCTCGATAATCGAGAAGCGCCGTCTCCGCTTTGAGATAGGGTCTCAGCCGGCCGCTGGTCCAGGCGTGCGAAAGCGACACGCTGGTCTCCCCCAGGCGCTCCTCCACGTCGCGCCCGGCAGACGTCGCAAAGGCGAGCAGCGTCTGCTGCCCGGCCCAGTCCTTAGAGAGCGACATCGCGAGACTGGCAGCCCGCTCGTTCGCGTCCTGGAAGGATACGTAGCGCCGCTCCGAGAGATTGAGACCGAGATCCAGCCGGCCTAGGGGCGTGGAGAACACGTGCGCATAGCCGAAGGCCCGGTCGTGAAACGCGCTCGGCACCTCGGCGAGGGTGGGGCCGGCGTTGGATGTGAAGCCGAGACTGCCGCCGAGAACAGCCGCCGAGGTAGCACCGTCCGCGTCGTTGATCCGGCCTTTGAGCCCAGGAGCAGGACGCGGCAGGTTGCTCGCGCCAATCTTGTCCGCGAGGGCCTCATGAGCACCCGTAAAAGAGATGACAAAAGACGATGCAAAAACAAAAAGCAGAAGACGATTTTCAAGCCGCAACGCCGCATCTCCGATAACTTATATTCGATGGTCATTTAGCGAATTGATTCCGCAATTTCGCATTGAAATGAGCTTTCGGCATTCGCGACTAAAAGTTTGTAAAACGGGAACTGAAAAAATCTCCCGTCAGAGATCACCCCTCTCCGCGCGCGGTCTGGAAGGCGCCCCATCTCGTCGAGGGCGTCCCAGCCCCTTGCGATGCTTAATCCTTTGCGCTTTGGCGGCTCCCTCGGTATCACGGGGCCTCGCCTGCGCCGCCCTGGCCAGGCCATCCTGAAAACGACCATCCTGGAAGCCACCCATGGCCCCTGCCGCTCCGAAACCCCGTCCTGGCGTCCTAGACATCGAGGCCTACGTTCCGGGCGAAAGCCATGTTCCGGGCGGGCTGAAGCCTGTGAAGCTCTCCTCGAACGAGACGCCCCTTGGGCCGAGCCCCAAGGCGGTGGAGGCGTTCACGCAGGCGGGCAGCGCATTGGAGCGCTATCCTGACGGTCAGGCCTCGGCGCTTCGGCACGCCATCGCGCGCCGCTTCGGTCTCAATCCCGACCGCATCGTCTGCGGCGCGGGATCGGACGAGCTGATCAACCTCATCGCCCACGCCTACCTGGGGCCGGGCGACGAAGGGCTCTTCACCGAGCACGGCTTCCTGCTCTATCGCATCGTCATCCTGGCAGCCGGCGCGACGCCCGTGGTCGCGCCCGAGACCGGCCTCAAGGCCGACGTGGACGCGATCCTCGCCAGGGTCACCCCGCGCACCCGCGTCGTCTTCCTCGCCAACCCGAACAACCCCACGGGCACCTACCTCGGCATCGACGAGGTGCGCCGCCTGCGCGCCAGTCTCCCGTCCGACGTGCTGCTCGTGCTCGATGCAGCCTACGCCGAGTATGTGCGCCGCAACGACTACGAGGCGGGCCTCGAGCTGGTCGCCACCACCGAGAACACGGTGATGACGCGCACATTCTCCAAGATCTTCGGCTTGGCGGGCCTGCGCATCGGCTGGGCGTACTGCCCGGCAGCCGTCGCCGACGCATTGAACCGCATCCGCGGCCCCTTCAATCTCTCCGCGCCCTCCATCGCTGCGGGCGCTGCCGCCATGGACGACTGGGCCCACATCGAGGCCGCCGTCCACCACAACGAGCAATGGCTGCCGTGGCTCACGAGCGAGATCGAGAAGCTCGGCCTCCGCGTGACGCCGAGCGTCGCCAACTTCATCCTGATCCATTTCCCGGATGGTCCCGGCCGCGATGCTGCCGCCTGTGACGCCTTCCTGAAGCAGAAGGGCATCATCCTGCGCCGTGTGGCGGGCTACGGCCTGCCTGGCGCCCTGCGCCTCACCATCGGCACCGAGGATGAGAACCGAAAAGTGCGTGATGCCCTCGCAGAATTCGTGGGCTCTCACGCATGATGAAAGTGATGTTCGACCGCGTCGCTCTGATCGGCATCGGGCTTATCGGCTCGTCCATCAGTCATGGCTGCCGCCGCGGCGGCCTCGCCGGCTCCATCGTCGGCTCCGCCCGCACACCCGCGACCGTCGAGACCGCGATGCGCCTCGGCCTGATCGAGCAGGGCTTCGTCACGGCCGCCGAGGCGGTCGAGGATGCGGATCTCGTCATTCTCTGCACGCCGGTCGGACTTTGCGGCCCAATCGCCAAGGAGATCGCGCGCAGCCTCAAGCCGGGCGCCATCCTCACGGACGTCGGCTCCGTCAAGGCGTCCATCGTGAAGGACGTGAGCCCTCACGTACCGCAGGGCGTTCACTTCGTCCCCGGCCACCCCATCGCCGGCACCGAGCAGTCCGGCCCGGAAGCCGGCTTCGCCGAGTTGTTCGATGGCCGCTGGTGCATTCTCACGCCCGAGCCCCACACTGATGCGGCAGCCGTCGAGAAGCTGAAGAAATTCTGGGAGGCGCTCGGCTCCAAGGTCGAGATCATGACGCCCGAGCACCATGACCTCGTGCTCGCCATCACGAGCCATGTCCCCCACCTTATCGCCTACAATATCGTCAACACGGCCGCCCATCTCGAGCGCGTGACGGACAGCGAGGTGATCAAGTTCTCGGCCGGCGGCTTCCGCGATTTCACGCGCATCGCCGCCTCCGACCCCATCATGTGGCGCGACGTATTCCTCAACAACAAGGAGGCGGTGCTCGACATGCTGGGCCGCTTCACCGAGGATCTCACCATGCTGCAGCGGGCCATCCGCTTCGGCGACGGCGAGACGCTGCATCGCCTCTTCACCGAGGCCCGCGCCATCCGCCGCAACATCATCCAGGCGGGTCAGGACATCGCGGCCCCCGACTTCGGCCGCACCAAGGGACCGGCTCCCGCAACGCCGCCCTCCGCCAAACGCAAGTGAGGAGCAAGCGATCCCGATGCCCGTAGAGCCCGCCGACACTTGGGTTTTCGGTTACGGATCGCTGATGTGGAACCCGGGCTTCGCCTATGCCGAAGCCCGCCGCGCGCGCCTCACCGGCTTCCACCGCGCCTTCTGCATCTACTCCATTCACTATCGCGGCACCGAGCGCCAGCCGGGGCTCGTGCTCGGCCTCGACCGCGGCGGCATTTGCGACGGCATCGCCTTTCGCATCGCGCCGGAGCGGCGAGCCGAAACGGTCTCCTACCTCCGCCGCCGCGAGTTGATCTACGGCGTCTATCGCGAGACTCTGGTGCCTGTCGTGCTCGGCCACGAGACGGGCGAAGCGCCGCGAACCGTGTGGGCGATCACTTACATTGCCGAGCGCGCACACCCCGCCTACGCCGGCTGCCTCCCCCTCCGCCGCGAGGCGAGCCTGATCCGCCGATCGGCTGGGCGGGGCGGCACCAATCTCGACTATCTCCTGAGCACGCTCCGCCACCTGAAAGAGCTTGGCATCTCGGAACGGAGACTCGACAGGCTCCTCACCCTCACCGGCGCGCTCGCCGCGCGGGCAGCAAGCACCAACTGCGCACGCTCCCCCACGGCAGCCTTGGCACGGGCCTGGGCAACGCGGACATTTGCGACACCCCGCACCGTGCGCGACAACCGTTTCGGCTATCGCGCCAAGCGCGGCTGATCCTTGCGCTGATCCTTGCGCCGATCCTTGCCAAGCCCCCGCGCATCGCGCAGATTGGCGCCGTGGGATGGGAATGGAGTCTCCCGACAACCGCCGCAAGGCTGATGGCTCCTACCAGGCGCTTTCGCGCGGGTAGGAGCTTGCCTCTAGCTTCCCGTGCGGGAGCCTAACGAGGCCCTATGCGGAGACAGGAATGAGAACATCCATTATCGTGTTCATCGGTGCCGGCATCGGCGGACTGATGCGCCATGTGATGAATATCTGGATCACCGCCCTTGCGAGCAGCGGGTTCCCCTACGGCATCCTGACCATCAACGTGATCGGATCGACGGCGATGGGCCTCGCCGCAGGCTGGTTCGCGTCCCGTGGAGAGATCCTGCCGGATCTGAGGCTGTTCCTCGCCACCGGCATCCTCGGCGGCTTCACCACCTTCTCGGCCTTCTCTCTCGACACCGCTCTCCTCATCGAGCGCGGTGAGCCCCTGCTGGCGGCCGTCTACGTTGCGGGCAGCGTGGCCATGTCCCTGCTCGGATTGTTCCTCGGGCTCTGGATGATGCGAGCGGTCCTCGCCTGAGGCGCAAGACGGTCTCTGAAATGCAAATCGCGCCGGACCATTTCAGGTTCGGCGCGAGCAAGCTCTCGAATTCAAACGAGTTGAGTTCTAATGGCGCGTTCCCGAGATGCGCTCCTCGTTGGCGCCGCAGTCGATCTGACCGGCGCGCAAGTCGAGTTCCACGATCCGGCGCTGCTGAGCGGACGGGGCGAGCAGATGGACGTGAACCTCGTTGGCGCCGAGCCGGGCTCCGCGATGACGGATCTCCGCGAGATTGAGCGAACCCGCGTCGTGCGTCAGGTGGCCAATGGCCAGCACCGAGCGGCGGCCCGAACCATCGCGGCGGACGAGCAGGAAATTGGCAGCCGGAACTTCCGGGCAGTCGAGCAGGTCATAAACGGAATGAACGTAACGCCGCCCCGAAGCCCCGCTCCAGAAATGGAACCGGTCGTTGAGTTCCGAGGGGCTGTCCAGCGCCACGACGGGGGTCTGAGCCGAGCGGCGAGCTCTGATCTCTGCGAGTTGAATGACACGCGCTCCCATGACGAAGTTCCTTTGCCGTTTACGCGGCCTTTGACGCTACCGAACTGACCCTGAGAGTGCTGAGCATTTTCAGCCGAAATATGGCTCCATCTCAGTCATTTCAGGGCAATGACACTGCGAGAAACCTTAATGCGCCGCGCCCGCTTCGCGCTGTCACCTGGGGAACGCCCCTTGCGAGTCATTGAGTTAACCAGTTTCGGGCAGCACTCCCGCCAGGGCCGCGCCATGCCACGGATCTGTCACGTTTACAGCCCGCCGCGGCCCGGCCTTACTCGCAACGCGAGAACCCGCACGAGCGGCAGACCCAGCACCCGGCTTCCTTCACGTAGGTCTGTGAGGCACATCGCGGACAGCTTCGGCCCAGCGTAGGGGCCACTCCGGCCCTCGACCCGGAACCGCCCGCTGAACGGCGCTCGGCCCCGTCCTCTCCGCCGCCGAGCGACACGGGCTCCGCGATCGGAAGCGAGATTGCGCCATCGGCCGGTGTGAGGAACCCGATCCGCCGCATATGCGTCTCGATCACCTCGCCGATCGCAGCAAGCAGGCTCGGCACGTAGCGCCCGCCGATCCAGCGCCCCCCCTGCGGATCGAACACCGCCTTGAGCTCCTCCGCCACGAACGCCACGTCTCCGCCACGGCGGAACACGGCACTGATCATGCGCGTGAGCGCCACCGTCCACGCATAGTGCTCAAGATTGCGCGTGTTGATGAAGATCTCGAACGGCCGTCTGCGGCCGTCGCGCTCGATGTCGTTGATCGTCACGTAGATCGCGTGATCGCTCTCCGGCCATTTGAGCTTGTAGGTAAAGCCCGCAAGCACCGTATCGCGATCGAGCGGTTGCGCCATGTAGACGACATCGCCATGCCGCGCGGCGGAAATCTCCACCGGCGCCACCGCAGCAGCCACAGCCGGAGCCTTTCGAGGAGCTTCGTCCGCAACCGCTTCCTCCGCTCGTGGACCGGAGGAGGTATCGGGAGCCGCCTCGACCGGGGAGAGCACGGCGCCCGTCACCGCGTTCGGCCGGTAGACCGTGCAGCCCTTGAGCCCCAGATCGAAAGCATCCAGATAGATCGTCTTGAACGCCTCGAACGGAATGTCGGGCGGGCAGTTGATGGTCTTCGAGATGGAGCTGTCCACGTGCCGCTGCATCGCCGCCTGCATCACGAGATGCTCGCGCGGCGAGAGATCGCCCGCGGTGACGAACTGCGGCCCGAGCGGCTCTCGCTCTCCGAACATCCGCCTGAAGCGCGCGTGCGCGAGATCCTCGACCACCTCCGTCCGTGTCGCCCCGTCCTTACCGAGCACACGCCGCGTGTAGCGGAAATCGAAAACCGGCTCGACACCGGACGAAACGTTGCCTGCGAAGAGAGAGATGGTGCCGGTCGGCGCAATCGAGGTGAGGCAGCCGTTGCGAATGCCGTCCCGCACGATGGCGCCGCGCACCTCTGCCGGCAGCCGCACCACGTTGGGAGATGAGAGAAACCGCTCAGCATCGTAGAGCGGGAACGCGCCCTTCTCACCCGCAAGCTCCGCACTCACGAGATAGGCCGCCCGCTCGATCGAAGCCATCCACGACTGCGCGAGCGTCTCGGCTTCCGGCGAGCCGTAGCGCACACCGACTGCAATGAGCGCATCCGCAAGCCCCGTGACGCCGAGACCGATGCGCCGCTTGGCCATCGCCTCTTGCCTCTGCTGAGGCAGCGGGTATCCCGAGACATCGATGATGTTGTCGAGGAAACGGACCGCGACGCGCACCCGCTCCTCGAGCTCCGCGGCATCGATCGCCGCGCCCGCCTCGAACGGATGCTTCACGAGCTGGGCGAGATTGATGGAGCCGAGGAGGCACGCGCCATAGGGCGGCAGCGGCTGCTCGCCGCACGGATTGGTGGCGCAGATCTGCTCACAGTAAGCGAGATTGTTCATCGCATTGACGCGATCGATGAAGATCACGCCCGGCTCCGCGTAGTCGTAAGCGGCCCGCATCAGGCGCTCCCACAGCGCACGCGCCGAGACCGTCCTGTAGACCTTTCCCTCGAAGACGAGATCCCACGGCTTGTCGGCCCGAACGGCAGCGATGAACGCGTCCGGCACGAGCACCGAGAGATTGAAATTGCGCAGGCGCACCGGATCCGACTTTACGTCGATGAACGCTTCGATATCGGGATGCGAGCAACTGAGCGTGCCCATCATCGCGCCGCGCCGCGCGCCCGCGGACATGATCGTTCGGCACATCGCATCCCACACGTCCATGAAGCTCACCGGCCCGGACGCATCCGCGCCGATGCTTCTGACCAGCGCCCCCTTGGGCCTCAGCGTCGAGAAGTCATGCCCGATGCCGCCGCCCTGCTGCATGGTGAGCGCGGCTTCCTTGACGTTCTGGAAGATGGAGCCGAGATCATCCTCGATCCGGCCCATGACGAAGCAATTGAAAAGCGTGACGGCGCGTCCCGTCCCGGCGCCGGCGAGAATGCGCCCCGCAGGCAGGAAGCCGAAGTCAGCCATCGTTTCGTAGAAGCGATCGGCCCAGCGTGCGCGGACGCGTTTTCCGCCTTTCTCGACCGAGGCACCCGCCTCCGCCACGCGCCGGAACGTCTCCGTCAGAGATTCGCCGGGCTGCCCCCCCTGCGCTCCACCGTTTGTGAACCGGTACTTGAGCCGCCAGATCTCCTCAGAGATCGGCGCAAGGAACGTGGGGGCGTCTTTCATCCGCGCCTCGAACCGTTGATTACGGCTCCAATATATAGGGGCTTACCCCCAAATCGTCAACAAAATGTTCTCTATAAGTTCCTATTTGTTCTCGTCTAGACTTTTCTTCCCCTCTTCGACAAGCCGCTGAGAGGCGGCTTCGAGGCGGGCCTCCAGCATGGCCCGGAACTCCTTGCGGGGCAGCCCGGCCGGAATGGGATCGAGAAACTCGACGACGATCGTGCCCGGATGGCGCACGAGCTGGCGTCGCGGCCAGAAGAGGCCGGAGTTGAGGGCAAGCGGCACGCAGGGAAGCTCGAGAGCCTCGTAAAGCGCCACATACCCCGGCTTGTAGTCGGGCGGCGCGCCGGGCGCCTGGCGTGTGCCTTCGGGGAAGATCACGATTTCGCGCCCCTCGGCGGCACGGGACTGCGCATCCGAGATCATCTGCTTCAGCGCCTTCGCGGCTTTGTCGCGCTTCACCAGGATGTGCTCGAACTTCACGCAGAACCAGCCGTAGAACGGAATCCACTTGAGCTCGTCCTTGAGAACGATCGCCGGATCGCGGAACAGCGGCACGAGCCCGAACGTGTCCCACGCGGATTGATGCTTGGAGACAACGAGATAAGCGCCCTTGGGCAGCTTCTCGCGCCCACGCACCTCGAGCCTAGTCCCCGCGATCACGCGCAGCAGCCACACCGAGACGATGGCGTGCAGCTTGAGCCCCGCCATCGCCCAGCGCCTGGGTCCGAGCAGCAGCCACGAGCCGAGTACGAGGAACAGCGCCGTCGTGACGTAGAAGGCCAGCGCGAACAGATAGGAACGAAGAAGAAGCATAGAAAGGCGGGGTCCAGTTCAGGGCAGACGATCCGGTCGGAACCTATCAATCCGACGGGGCCAACATTGTCTAGACCTATGTCTACGACTTGCTGGGCGTGCCCGACGCCGCAGTTACGGAGGTTGCCTGCCAGGGAGTGACCCCACGGGCGACCACCAGCCGGATCGCCGCCGGCAGAAACTTGACGTACTCGGCAGCAAGCAGCCGTGCCGCCGTCGCGTCGAGCCACCAAACCTTCCGGCGCAGCACATCGGGCGCCACCGGATGCGGAATGAGCTCGATGTTGGGCATGGCGCGCGCGAGCTCCGCGAGGCTCCTCGGCATATGGTAGCTCGCCGTGACGACGATCAGACGGTCATAGCCCAGCGCCTCCGCCCACCGCCGCGTCTCGTCCGCATTGCCGACCGTGTTCAGCGCCGCATAGCCGAGATCCACGCAGCAGGCGAAAATCTTCTCGTCGAGCCCGGAGATCTTGAGCAGGGACGCCCGGCCGATCTTCTGGTTCACGCCGGAGATCAGCAGGCGCTGCGCGCGCCCATCCTGCAGAAGCCTGGCGGCCTCGGTGATGCGGGTCTGCCCGCCCGTGAGCACCACGATGCCGTCCGCGCGCGCGTTCTGAAGTTCCGGCTCGCGCATCACGGAGTTTGCGAACAGCACGAATCCGAATGCGACCAGCGACACGGCCGCACCGAGAAAAGCAACGACGAAGCGTCTCGGAATCATGACTGCCCACCCCGCTCTTGAGCTGGCCGAGACCCGCCGAACCACGGACTCGAACCCTCTACGAGCGACCTACTCAGGGAGGAGACTAGCTGATTTGGCCTCCCTTGTGACAAGTCGTGCTCACGCCGTCTTCAGGATTGATTAATCGACGGAATTTGCCCCAGCCGGGCTGATCTCCGCCGGCCGCTCAATGCTTGCTGTTAAGGATACGGAAGACGCCGAAACGCGACGTCAGCATGCAAAGCGCAGCGATCACCACCACCACGATGCCCATCAGCACGTAGCCCGCCATATCGAGCGACCCGGACCCCACGAGCCGGTGCAGCTCGGAGAGCGTGAGAGACCCGCCGCCCAGGATCTGCACGATGGTTGGCATCAGCGTGAAAACCGCGAGCGCCAGGATCGCGCCCACGAGCCCCGCGCGCACGCCGAGCCGCAGGAAATGCTTCTCGAACTCGCGGGCAATGAAGCGGTCCGTGGCGCCCACGAAGTGCAGCACCTCCACGATTTCGCGGTTGGAGGCCATCGAGCTCTTGGTCGCCGAGACAATGATCGCCGTCGTCGCCATTGCGACCAGCGCCAGAATGGCGAGCCCGCCGAGCGAGAAGCTGTGCGTGATGGTCGTGATCTGCCGTTGCCAGCGCCGATGATCGTCGAGGGTGACACCCTGGAACTGCTTTTCCACGCCCTCGCGCACCGCGTCCACGTTCGGCGTACCGGCCCTATCCAGCTCGATGGCGATGAGGCGAGGCAGGGGGAGCGCGTTGAGATCGTCGATAGGCCCGAGCCATGGCTCGAGCAGCGCCGCCGATTCGGCCGCCGACATCACCGTGACCTTGCTGATGCCTGCCTGCTGGCCGAGATAGGTCGCCACCTGCTGCGTCAGCTTCTCGGCATCCGTCCCATCCTTGGCCTGCACCTGGACGGTGACCTCGCTCGCAATGTCGCGCAACCAGGCGTTGGCGGACTGGCGGATCATGTAGACCGCGCCGACCGTGAGGCACGCCAGGAAGCACATGATGGTGATGACGAGCGTCAGCGAGCGGCCCGTGACCGATCCCGCCGGCACGATCGGCGCCGTGAGCGACTGCACTTTGCGCGCTTCCCGCGTGGGCACGTAGATGTCCGGCCGGGAGACGCGCTCGTAGTCGGTCCTGAGGGAATCCGGACTGATCGGCTCCGGCTCGTAGGTGCCATACGCGGGATCGCGAGACTGCGTCGACGTGCGTCCGCCCTGCTGTGTCACGACGGCGCCGTCGTCATAGGCGTCATACTCCGGGGTGCGAGGAGAGGAGCCCAATCCGCGCATACCCGGCCGATCAGGGGGTCTGTCATACGATCCGGACATGGCCGTCGTGCAGCTCCAGGCGAGGGGCTTTGAACTGTCGCATCAGTTGATGATCGTGTGTCGCGATCAGAACCGAGGTGCCGAGCCTGTTGAGCTCGATGAATAGGCGAAGCAGGCGGCGCGCCATCTGCGGGTCCACGTTTCCGGTGGGCTCGTCGGCGAGCAGCAGCTCGGGCTTGCCGATCACAGCGCGCGCGATGGCCGCGCGCTGCTTCTCACCGCCCGAAAGCACAGACGGATAGCCGTGCATCCGGTCACCGAGACCGACCCACTGTAGGAGATCCGTGACGTCTTCCTTGTAGTCGTCGAGCCGCTTGCCGACCACGCGCAGCGGCAGCGCCACGTTCTCCCACGTGGTCAGATGCTCGAGCAGACGGAAATCCTGGAACACGATACCGATGCGTCGTCTCAGCGGCGCGCGCTTGCTGGTCGTGATGCGGCTCACATCCTGCCCGAAGAGCTGGATCTGTCCGTGCGTCGGATGGAGCGACATGAAAAGCAGCCGCAGAAGCGACGTCTTTCCCGCGCCCGATGGACCGGTGAGAAAGTGGAACGACCCCGGCCGGAGATGGAAGTTTACCTCCGACAGGATCTCCGGCCCCCGATCGTATTTGAGACCGACATTCGTCAACCGTATCACGGTCGCTTCGCTCCGGAATGAACTGAGATGGTTTCGATCGATAGTCGAGCGCCTATATGCGGGAAGGCGGCGGCAGTATCAATCGGTTACGAATATGGCGACGGCATGTACAATCGAGGCAGCACTGCGTTCACCGACATTAGGCCGCTGGCCTTGCACTTGGCCGCGGATCACTTGATACCTTGAGGACGGCAGAGCCCGCGGCCCTCGAAACCGGCCGGTCCCGTGCCCAGTCTCGGACAAGGATCAGGCTCTAAACTTATGATTTCGAGTGAGATTCGGTCCCGTCATTCTCACGGGGAGCCGGTCGCGCTCTGAACCGCTGGTAGAGGAATTGGCATGACGGAGCAGACATCCGGCGCACACTCCGAGGTCGAGGTCATTTATTCGGCGGAAAGCATCGCCGCCCGTCTCGAAAAACTGGCGCTGGAGATATCCGACCGTAAGCTCGAGCGCCTGCTGATCGTGGCCGTGCTCAAGGGCAGCTTCGTATTTGCCGCCGACCTGATCCGCGCCCTTCATCGCATCGGGCTCGAGCCCGAGGTGGATTTCCTTACGCTCTCGAGCTACCGCAAGAGCAAGACCTCTTCCGGCAAGGTCGAGATTTTGCGGGATCTCGATCTCAACGTCGAAGGCCGCAACGTTCTGCTGATCGACGATGTGCTCGATTCCGGCCGCACCCTCGTGTTCGCGAAGGATCTGATCGCCGCACGCGGCGCCACCCAGATTCTGACCTGCGTCCTGATCAACAAGAAGGTCCCCCGTGCCGTCGACGTGGAGGCCGATTTCAGCGCCTTCGAAGGAAACCACGAATATGTGGTCGGCTACGGCATGGACGTGGCGCACCGCTATCGCGAGCTGCCTTTCGTTGGCCGCATGACGAAGGAATAGACTAGATCCGAACCCCACGCGTTGGCGTCATGAAGGAGCAGTAGTCTGGCCGTAACAGCGGCAGCAAAGTCCGGGAGGACGAGGGATGGCTCATATTCTGCTGGCCGACGACGACAAGGCGACGCGCGATCTGGTCAAGCGCGCGCTCGAATCCGATGGTCACAAGGTAGACCTCACCCAGGACGGCGCCGAGGCGCTCGACAGGCTCATTGCCGCGCCGGAGGGTATCGATGTCCTGGTTTCGGATGTCCATATGCCGGGGCTCGACGGCATCGATCTCGCCCGCCGCGCCATCGAGACCTCGCCGCGTCTGAAGCTGCTGCTCATGTCCGGGTTCGCCGAGGAGCTGGACCGCGCCCAGGCGTTGAAGTCGCCGAACCTCAACGTCATCATCAAGCCGTTCACGCTCGAGCAGATCCGCACCGCGGTCCGCACGCTTATCGCGTAAGAACAACGGACGGGCAAACGCCGCACGCAGCAGGATGGCTTCGGACCCTTGCAGTCGGTCTCTCTGGAGCCCTAGAGTGCGTTCTTGCGCTGCTGGATCATCATGTACGTGTCGCTGGTGTGCTCGGCGAGCTGGAACCAGAGGAATTCCTCCGCGCGCACCGCCGTCATCGCGTCGTAAGCTTTCTTGAAGCTCGGGTTGCTCGCGGAAAGCTCCGCATAGACCTCGTTCGAAGCCTTGAAGCAGCCGTCGAGCACCTCCTCCGAGAACGGCCTCAGGATGGCGCCCGCCTTCACCAGCCGCCTCAACGCAGCCGGATTGAGCATGTCGTAACGCGCCATCATGATCATATTGGCCGTCTGCGACGCGCTGCGGATGATGGCCTGGTAGGGCTTCGGCAGACTGTTCCATTTTTCGAGGTTGAAGAAGAAGTGCAGCATCGCCTGCCCTTCCCACCAGCCGGGATAATAGTAGTTGCGGGCCACCCGGTAGAAGCCGAGCTTCTCGTCGTCATAGGGGCCTACCCACTCGGCCGCATCGATCGTGCCTTTTTCGAGCGCCGGATAGATGTCGCCGCCCGCGATCTGCTGGGGCACCGCACCCAGTCGCGACATGATCGCCCCGCCGAACCCGCCGATGCGGATCTTGAGGCCCTTCCAGTCTTCCGGCTTGTTGATCTCTTTCCGGTACCAGCCGCCCATCTGCGCGCCCGAGTTCCCGCTCGGCAGCGCGAAAATGTTGTAGCGCTGATAGAACTCGTTCATGAGGTCGATGCCACCGCCTTCGTACATCCAGGCGTTCTGCATCCGGCAATTGAGGGCGAACGGAATGCCGGTCGCGAGCGCGAAGGTCGGGTCCTTGCCCCAGTAGTAGTAGGAGGCAGTATGCGCCGCCTCGACGGTGCCGTCCGAGACCGCGTCAGCGGCTTGAAGTCCACCTACGATCTCGCCCGCCGCGAACACCTGGATCGTGAACTTGCCGTCCGTCATCTCCCCCACGATCTTGGCAAAAACCTCGGCCGCGCCGTGAATCGTATCGAGCGATTTGGGGAAGCTCGAGGTGAGCCGCCAATAGAGCTTGGGCATCGACTCCGTGATCGCGGGAGCCGCAGGCTGCTCGCAGGCCGCCACCGTGGCGGCCGCCCCGCCCGCGCCCGCAATCTTGAGGAATTTCCGGCGATTGAGTTTCTTCATCTTGAATCCCTGCCCCACTTCCGGCGGGACTATAGACGGGCTTACCGTCAGAGGACAGACACGAGCGGAAAGCTTCAGAGGAGAACAGTTGCGCTCCCCGTGCCGCAAAGTAGGGTGACGGAGCGCCGTCCATGGCGCGCGAGAGGATCGGGCAGATGCAGAAAGTGTCGGGTTGGAGACTGGGAGGGCTGATCGTCGGTGTAGCCCTTCTGATGTCGGCCGAAGCAGGTGCCGCCGACTGGTGGATGTTGCAGCAGACGGAAAGCGGCCGGGAATGCGGCCCCCCGATCGAGGCCGAAGGCGTCACCCTCACGCCCGAGGAGCTGATGAAGCGCTACCCCGAATGCAAGCTGATGGAGGAGACCCCGTCGCTCGACCTCGAGGCGGTGATGGTCAATTGCGAGGGCGACATCGGTCGCGTCTTCGTCTTCACAAAAAGCAAGGCTGGGTGCGAGCGCCTCGCCAACGATTGAGCTGACCGGGCTCGGATTGCTTCGAGCCGGTCATGAAAAGCCGGAGTCGAAGAACGGGCATGATCGCGCGCGATGAAATTACAGGCGTGGTGCTGGCCGGAGGCCTCAGCCGGCGCATGGGTGGCGGCGACAAGGCGCTGCTCGAGCTTGCCGGCCGCCCCCTAATCCGGCACGCCACCGAGCGGTTGGCCCCCCAGGTTGGCGCTCTCGCGATCAACGCCAATGGAGACCCCGCCCGCTTCGCAGCCCTCGCGCTTCCCGTCGTGCCGGACGAGACGGCTGATTTCCCCGGCCCTCTCGCAGGCGTGCTCGCTGCGCTTCACTGGGCGGCACGTGTGCGCCCGCAAACGCGCGCCGTCGTCAGTGTCTCCGCCGACGCCCCCTTCGTTCCGGCCGATCTCGTGCAACGGCTTTTGGAGGCATCAAGCTCCACGCCGGTGTTGAGAGCGGCCGTCGCCCAATCCCACGGCCACCGCCATCACGTGATCGGCCTGTGGCCGCTCGAAACCGCAAGCGAGATCGAAGCAGCCTTGGCGCGCAGCGAGCGGCGGGTCGAGGCGATCGTGGACCGCCTCGGCGCCGTGGCCGTACCCTTCCCCGATCAAGAGATCGCGGGCGAGCGCGTGGACCCGTTCTTCAACATCAACACACCCGACGACCTGGCCTTCGCCAACGGCCTGATGACGGCAAGCGCCCACCGCGGAGGCGTCGCATGAGCGGCCTCGCGCCCTTCGTCATCGGCGTTGCCGGCTGGAAGAATTCGGGCAAGACCACGCTCGTCGTAAAGCTCGTGCGGGAGTTGACGAAGCGCGGTTACCGGGTCTCGACCGTGAAGCACAGCCATCACGACGTCGAATTCGAAGCTCCCGGCACCGACAGCGCGCGCCACCGCGAGGCCGGCGCCCGCGACGCCGTGCTGGTCTCGCCGCGCCGCTGGGCCATCGTGCATGAAATGCGCGACGAGCCCGCCCCCGAGCTGGAGGAGATCGTCGCCCGCCTCACGCCGGCCGACATCGTCATCGTGGAAGGCTACAAGCACGAGCCCATCTGCAAGATCGAAGTTCGCCGGCACGGCCAAAGCGAAGGCCCGCCCCTCGCAGGCACCGATCCGCTCGTCGTCGCCATCGCCGCCGATCATGCCGTGACGGACGCGGGCCTTCCCGTTTTCGATCTCGACGACGCGCCGGGACTCGCTGACCTCGTGCTCGCGAAATCGGGCCTCGTGACGACGTGAGGCAGATGATGCCAGCCTTTGCTCCCGCGCATCGACGGCTCGCGATCGCGCTTCTCGGAAGCCTCGCGGCGACCCCGCTCTTCGCCGCCGATCCCCAACTGAAACCGGGCCGCGATCCCGGCGGCACCGCGGTTGCCGTGCTGGCTGACGGGTTCGACTACACCAAGCCCGAGCTCACCCGCGTTCTCGCCCGCGACGGGGAGGGCGAAGCCATTGCCTTCGATGCCGTCGATGGCGACCATCGTCCTTTCGCCCTGGCCAGCACCGGAACAAAAACCGCGAGCACTGCCGCAAGCCTCGGCGGGGTACGCATCATCGCCGTTCGCTTTGCCCCGAAAGATCGCGCGTCGCTCGCCAAGGCCATCGCATTCGCCGCCGGGACGCCCGCGCGCATCGCGCTGATCCCGCTCGATGCCGAAACGCGCGGCGAGATCGAAGTCCTGCGCGCCGCAGCAGCGCGCTTCAAAAATATGCTGTTCGTCGCCTCCGCACCGGGCCTCACCGGCGAGGAACGCGCAACGAATGACACGGTTGAAAATCTTGTGCTGTTGGATTCCGCAGGCCGCAACGATGCAGCGGCCGAAGCCGCGGCCCGCGCGCTCGGATGCGGCAACGGAGATCTGGCTGGCGCAACAGGCGGCGAACGGAAGCGGAGTTTCCTAGACCGCGTTGGCAGCGGCGGAGAACCCGGCAACGCGCCGCCGGGCACCGACTGCAAGTCTGCCAAGCCCCAGCAGAGCGAGCAGCGCTAGGACGCCCGCCAGCCGCCCCTCGGGCACAGGCGCGCGAGCGCTCTCTTCATTCTCTTCATCGGGAAGCCGAACGAGGCGTGCCCGGCGCAGGCTCGACGGTTGAGCGCGCTCGGATGTAACAGCGCCCACAATCGCCGGCGCCTCCCGGGCCGCATCCGCACGCGGCTCGTTCACTTTGATGGAAAGCGTCGAAGCAGCCGCCAGCAGCGCACCGCCCCAGACAACGCACTTCGCCCACTGACGCATTGGCCGATCCCGTTTTGGGCCGCCAGACCTCAATGGAAGAAGACCAGCGCCTTTTCCACGGTCTGCCACACGCCCCAAGCAAGCGGCACGCCAACCAGCGTCCAGAACATGGCGGCCTTCGCATCCAGGCCGCCCTTGCCGATACCGTAGGAACCGCCCTTGTCCGCCTGGGCGGTGGAGCTGAGCTTGGCCTGCTCGACTGCCACCTCGGTGTCCTTCATGTGCCATTTCGGATCGACGGGACGGATCATCAGGTTCGCGATGAAGCCCACCACGAGAAGCCCGGCAAGAATGTAGAAGATCTCGCCGTAGAGCTTGTCCGGCGAAATGCCCTGCGCATAGCGCGTGTCGTGCAGATAGTTGACGATCACCGGACCTACGATGCCGGCCGTCGACCATGCCGTCAGCAGCCGCCCGTGGATAGCACCCACGAACTGCGTGCCGAAGATGTCGGCAAGATAGGCCGGCACGGTGGAGAACCCTCCGCCGTACATGGAGGCTATGACGCAGAAGCAGATGACGAAGAGCCAGAGCACCTTCCAGTCGGCCGCGGAAGCCGCGAGCACATACAGCACCGCGCCGAGCGTGAAGAAGATGAAGTAGGTCATCTTGCGGCCAAGATAGTCCGAGGACGAGGCCCACGCGAAGCGGCCGAAGATGTTGAACAGGGAGATGATGCCGACGAAGCCTGCGCCGACCGCAGCCGCGCCCGCGGCCAGCGCCGCATCCTTCTTCATCTCGAGATAGCCGAGCCCTGCCTGTCCGACGAGCTGCCCGCCGAACGTTTCCTGCAGCATCGGCGAGGCCGCGCCGATGATGCCGATGCCGGCCGAAACGTTGAGGCACAGCGCCAGCCAGATCAGCCAGAACGCGCTCGTCTTGTGCGCATTGTCGAGATGGACGTGATTGCTCGTGATCATGGCCTTGTTGCTGGCAGGCGGTGTCCAGCCTTCGGGCTTCCATCCCGAAGGCGGCAGCCGGTAGCCGAACGAGCCGATGAGCATGAAAACCGTGTATATCGCGGCCATAGCGACGAACGTCTGCCACACGCCCGGATCCGTCGCCGTCTTGAACACGCCGTCCATCAGCGCGGTTGCGAGCGGAGAGCCGATCATCGCGCCGCCGCCGAAACCCATGATGGCCATGCCCGTCGCCATGCCGCGCCGGTCAGGAAACCACTTGATGAGCGTCGACACCGGGGAGATGTAGCCGAGGCCGAGACCGATGCCGCCGATCACACCGGAGCCGAGCCACATGAGCCAGAGCTGATGCGTGTAGACGCCAAGCGCCGACATGAGAAGACCGCCGCACCAGCACAGCGTCGAGACGAGTCCCGCCTTGCGCGGACCGGCGCGCTCGAGCCATCCGCCCCAGATCGCAGCCGAAACGCCGAGCAGAACGAAGAAGAAAGTGTACATCCAGCCGAGATCGAACTGGCTCCAGTTGCAGTCCGTGGCGGTCAGCGCGCGCATCGTGCCGACGGCCTTCTCCGCGAAGGTCACAGCGCCCGCGGAGCACTCCGCAAGGGCCTTGCCGTCCGCGCCCACCAGCGCGCCTTGCAGCGGCTTCCAGAAAACGGAGAAGCCATAGGCCATGCCGATGCACAGGTGAATGCAGAGCGCGGCGGGGGGAACCAGCCACCGATTGAAGCCCGGCTTGGCGACGATGGCCTCCCGGCTCAGCCAACCGGGCTGCGCCGACGCGACACCGGGAGTTCCATTGGTGCTTGCCATGGCGTGTCCTTCCCCCCAAACATCTGTTCTTGCCCCCCTTTTGGCGGGGTTTGCGCTAAAGCAGTATAATGCGCAAGCTTATGACACAAGTACGGATGGACTTGATGTAAGCGGGGACGTGGCTACTTTATGGGGTTAAGATCCGGGATCAGAAATGGCTGTGCAGCCACGATCCGATGGCTGACATGATGAGCCTGAAAGCAGACTAACGATCCGGCAAGGAAGCATGGACTTCACGACCCCCACATCGTTCGCCAAAGACCCTGGCCCCACTCCCGGCCTGCAGGACCCGTTCGGCCGCTACGTCACCTACCTTCGGGTGTCCGTAACCGACCGCTGCGACTTCCGCTGTGTGTATTGCATGAGCGAGAATATGTCCTTCCTGCCCAAGAAGGACTTGCTGACGCTCGAGGAGCTGGACCGGCTCTGCTCTGCTTTCGTCACCAAGGGCGTCAAGAAATTGCGCATCACGGGCGGCGAGCCGCTCGTGCGCAAGAACATCATGTCGCTGTTCAAGTCGCTTTCGCGCCATCGCGAGACCGGCCGCCTCGAAGAGCTGACGCTCACCACCAACGGCAGCCAGCTCGCCAAATACGCCGGCGACCTCAAGGCCGCCGGGGTGGAGCGCATCAACGTGTCGATCGACACGCTCGATCCAGTGAAGTTCAAGGCCATCACGCGGTGGGGCGATCTCGCAACCGTGCTCGATGGCGTGAAGGCAGCCCAGCGCGCCGGCCTCTCGATCAAGATAAACGCCGTAGCGCTCAAGGGCGTCAACGAGGACGAGATCGAAGACCTCATCCGCTTCTCGCACGGAGAGGGCCACGACCTCACGCTGATCGAGACGATGCCCCTCGGCGACATCGAAGGCGACCGCACCGATCAGTACCTGCCGCTCTCGGTGGTGCGCGCACGCCTGCTCGACCGCTGGACGCTGGAGGACATTCCGTTCCGCACCGGTGGACCCGCCCGTTACGTCCGGATCAAGGAAACCGGCGGACGCCTGGGCTTCATCACGCCGATGACGCACAACTTCTGCGAAAGCTGCAACCGCGTGCGCGTCACCTGCACGGGCACGCTCTACATGTGCCTGGGCCAGGAGGACGCCGCGGACCTGCGCGCGCCGCTGCGTGAGAGCCCCGACAACGGCCTGCTGTTCGAGGCTATCGACGCCGCCATCGCCCGCAAGCCGAAGGGCCATGATTTCGTCATCGACCGCCGCAAGCAGCGCCCCGCGGTCGCCCGTCACATGAGCGTAACCGGAGGCTGACGGCAGAGAGCGGCGCGCCGCAAAGGGGGGGTGTGTGGCCATGTCGAGGGGACTGCTGCGCTATGCCCGCTTAACGCGCCGCCAGATCGTCATGTTCGCTCTCGCCTCGGCCGCCATCAACGGCGTGATCACCGCGTCGGTCGGCGCCTGGCTCGCGCAGACCTACTCCGCCTACCAGAGCCGCCGCCAGGCCATCGAGACCATCGCCCACCTCGTCTACGAGCGCCGCACGCGCGCCGGCATGGTGGCCTCCGCCATTCGCCGCAACGCCGATATCGAGGAGGTGCGCCATCGCAAGCAGGCTTACGATGAAGCCTACGTCGACTGGAACAAGAACGTGATGCTCAACCTCTTCGCCATCCGGGAGGCAGCGGGCGATCTCAAGTTCTCCGCACTCGAGCCGCTGTTCGAGGATCACCTCATCGCGCGCATGGCGGATGTCGATCGCTGCATCACCAAAGCCTACGACGCGCGCGTGCTCGATCAGGATGCCAAGGCCGTGCTCGAAGCCTGCCGCATGGCGGAGCTGCACCAGTTCGTGCTCGATTGCGGCGCGACCTTCACGAACGAGCTCTACAAGCTTACGCGCCTGACCTTCATCCCGTTCAGCGGAGAATTCGCGGAAACGAAAGCGCTCGCCGAAACGCGCATCCGCGAAGCGTGCCTGGCAAAGGACACAGGCGCGCCTGTCGCTGCCCCCTCCTCGCCAGCTCAACCCGCAACGCCGACAGCCGCGACGAGCTCGGTACCCGCATCACCGCCGCAGGCGACGTCGCCCGCGCAGCCCGCTACTGATGCACCCACCAAATGAGCGGCGGCACGGCGAGGAACAGCGCGTAAAGCCCGTAGACATCGAGCACATAACGGGCATTCAGCAACACCCGCTCGCCGCGCCCGGCAGGCTTCTCGTCGAGCTTGGCACACATGAAATCGATGCGTGCATGGTTCACCGGACAGGCGCGCAAGGCCTCGTTGTAGCGCCGCCGGAACTGCTGCACCTCATGCGGATCGGAAGGCCGCGCGATCTTGAGCTCCTGCGCAAGCTCCGAGACCACGAGCGCGCAATTCTGAAGGTGGTGCGCCTTCATCTTGTAGTCGTTCATCGCCTCAAGGAGCCCGAGGATCAGCGTGAACACTGACGAGACCAGCTGGATGAACGTCATCAGACGGTTGGTTGCCTCGTCGATCTGGCCGACATAGACAGCCTGCCAAACGGCGAGCCCTACGAAATAGAGCGCCACCATCGATTGCGTGAACAGCGACACCGCCTGTTTCTGCTCGAGCCGCGTCGCCGCATTGAAGCGGGCCGCCTTCACGAGCCGCATGGTCTGCACGAGTTGATCGGCAGCGCGCGTATCAGGAGGAACCACGTGCAGGCGCGTGCGCTCCGCAGCTCCATCCCGCGACGGATGAGCCGAAACCGCGCCGGTGCGTTCGGCCCTCGGCATGTCTGCGGTCGAGATCATAGGCGCACAAGATCCTGCTCTGTCTGCAAGACACTTCGATTACCTGATTCGTCTCCCGCTCACCGCGGCAGGCATGTGACAGACGGAGGAGGATTGGACTGGAGCGCTCTGCGCGCCCGTTGCTATTGGCGCGCGGCCTGGAACTGCTCGAGATGCGGCGGCACAGCGAGATACCGCCCGGCCACGCCGAGGATGCTTCCGGCCACAACGAACGTCATCACCCAGCCGAACGTATTGAGCATAACGGTATGCCAGCGTCCGCGGCGCGCAGCCCTCACCCACGGCGGCGGCGACACCACGCTCGGCGGCGGCGCCGGATGCACGACGGCACGCACAGGTGCTTGGGCGGGGGCGGTCTCCTCGGCGTCCTCGAACACGACGAGGCGCGGCGTAGTGAGCGGAGCACGCCGCTCCGGAGCGACATTGGCAACAGCCGCTCGCAAGGAAGAAGAAGCAGGCGCTCTGTAGGGGCGCCGCTCGGATGCGTCAGGCGTCTCCGAAGAGGACTCGCCCAATCCCGCCTCCGACAGCGCATCCTTGAGCGAGCGGCAACCGACACGGGCCGGTGCCGGAACCCTGCCGGGGCTGCCTCGCGTCACTTCTGTCCAACTGTCGGTCACTGACACACAGGGCCTCACTCGGTCACACGTTCCGCCCGCGCGCGATTATGCTAAAAACTCCCGTATTGGGTCAATCGCGGTTGCACTGCAAAAAATTGCGCGCGCCGAGGTTTGGTTCCATGCCTCACCAGCTTTACGCGACAGGGATCATCGCATGCTTCCGTTAACGCTCGGCCTCCTCCTGTTCTTCGCCGTTCACCTCGTGCCGACCTCGGCCAGCCTGCGCCAAGGCCTGGTCGAGCGTTTCGGAGAAACGCCCTACAGGATCGTCCACTCGGTGCTGTCTCTGATCGGCTTCGCGCTGATCGTCGTCGGCTATCACAAGCTTCAGCTCATGCCAGGCAAGAACCCGGTCCTATGGGATCCGCCGAGCTGGACGCGCCACATCGCCTTCCTGCTGATGCTTCCGGCCATCATTCTGCTGGTGGCCGCCTTCATCCCCTCGCGCATCCGCACGGCCGCCAAGCACCCGATGCTGGCCGCCATCAAGTTCTGGGCGCTCGCCCACCTTCTGGTAAACGGCGATCTCGGCGCGCTCCTGCTATTCGGAAGCTTCCTCGCCTACGCCGTCTACGACCGTATCTCCATGAAACGTCGCCCCTCGGCAGGCCCCCCTCCGGCGCCTCCCGGAGCGCTGAACGACGTGCTGGTCGTGGGGCTCGGCCTCGCGCTCTACGCATTGATCCTGTTCTGGGGACATGGAGCCCTGATCGGCGTGCCGATCACGAGCTTCAGCTTCGCGCCCTGACGGGCAGCTCGCGTCGCCCTATCGGGCGACGCCCCCTGACCGCCTGATGCCCGGCGCTCCCAACAGGACGTCATCTCGATGAAGATCGGGATCCAGACGCGCCGCAACACCACGCGGCCCCCACCCGAGGGATCGCCGTCCTTTCAGCGGATCGGAACGATGAAGTCCGTGAACTCGCCCGTCTCGTTGCCGATGCCGAGATCGGAGATCACGAGCGAGGAGCCTGGCTTCATCACGTCGGCGATCTGCTCGCGCACGTCGTCGGAGATCGTGAGCCGGTCGAGCGCCGCTTGCGGCGTCTGAGCCGCCTTCGACACCTGCACGGCAGGCTCGGCCTGCTTGGCCTTGCCCGTCTTGTCCTTCTTCTTGGACGAAGCACGCGACGGATCGTGCGGAACGGAGACGACGTTCCACGTCATCGTCGTCTTGTTCTCCGCATAGTCGAGCGCGGTGAACACATGCGTGCCGACCGGCTCGTCCGGACGATCGAAGGTCACCTCGGCGTTGAAGATGTCCTCATAGCCCTGGCGGACGTAGATCCGCTGCTTGGACCGGCTGACGAACACGGAGACCGGAAGCTGGCGCTTGGCCTCGCGCCGCTTGGCCGCCTTCTCCTTGGCCAACGCCTGCGAAAGGCGCGCGTTGACCTCCAGAAGCTCCTTGGCTGCCGCGCGACGCTTGTCGTCCGCAGCTTTGGCGGTCTCTTCGGCCTTCTTGAAAGCCGCATCCGCCGCCTGCCAGGCCGTGCGCTTGGCTTCGAGCTCCGGCGGAAGCTCCGCGAGCTCCTCGGTCAGCTCCGCAATCCGCGCTTCGCGCTTGGCCTTGTCCATCACCTTCTTGTTCTTGCGCTTCTTCTTGCCGGTATCCTCGTCCTCCGGCTTCTGCAGCATCGCAAGCTCACGTTCGGCGCCCGCCTTGCCCTTTTCGAGCTTGCTGAGCTCGTCGCCCAGCTGTTCGGCCTCGGCGCGTGCCGCAATGAGAGGCTGGCGCGCAACCGCTGCTTCCTTCTGGAGCGCTTCGAGCTTCGCGGCCTTGTCGACCTTCTCGTAACCCACCGTCCGGATTTCGGCGGCGAGTTGCTCCGCCTCGAGTTGGCGGCGCTCGCGCAAGCTGAGCCGCGCGGGGGCGACCCCGCCATCGGTACCGGCCGCTGCGGCGGCGGAAACGCCGAGCACGGCCGAAACCCCGCCGGCCTCGTTCGTGACGCGCGAAGCATCCGCAACCTGCGTTTCGTGCGCGCTGGTGCTGCCCGTGACGACCGCATCTTCCGGCGGCAACGCGGTGAACAGGCGATCATGCGAGAACGCCGCGGGGCTCACAGGATCGCGCGTGACGATGACGCGCGTGCCGAGCTTGGTCATGCCGAACAGTTTCTTGGAGAACCCATGCGGCAAGCGAATGCAGCCGTGCGACGCAGGATAGCCCGGCAGCACGCCGGCATGGAGCGCAACACCCGACCAGGTGAGCCGCTGCATGTTGGGCATCGGAGCGCCGGAATAGAGGTTGGAATGATGGACGCGGTTCTTTTCCAGAACCGTGAACACGCCCGTGGGCGTGGAATACCCCACGCGGCCCGAGGAAATGGGCGACTCCGCGATGCGCCCCGTCGAGTCGTAAACCGCAAGCCGCTGGCGGGCGAGCGAAACACTGATCACGAGGGGGCCGGTAGCAGGCTTCTCCGCGACGCTCTCGGATTTCGACTTCTTGCCCTTGGATTTCTCGCCCACCTCTTCCGTGACGGCGGGCGGCGGGCGCTTCACTTTCCGCACCTTGACCGGAGGCGAGTCCCAATTGCCGAAAAGCCCCTGGGCTTCGGCATGCGGGGCCGCGAGAACGGCGCCTGCCATCAGGAGAGCGAGCGTGCTGACGGCCCGAGGCCCCAGCCGCAGGGCGAAAGGATAAAGAGGCGTCCCGGAAAATTGAGGCACGATACAACCATCCCTGCAGCTTGATGAATAAAAAATATAGTGACGACAAGGATTAGTGGCGTTCGCCTAACACACGGTTAGCAGATCTATAAGGTTACCAGACGAAATTTGCCCCAGGCAATTCGTGACGCGCCGAGTTGGTGATCTCACTCCGCGGTGTGGCCCAATATCAACGCCCGCCGCGTTGACCCTGCATGAAAGCACAAGTGGCATCCTGCCACCCCGAGGTTTAGGATTCACCCTCGAATGGCTCCAAGGAGACGCCCCGGATCCCATGTCCCTTCATCCGATGACACGCCGCCTGATGGCCCCCGATATCACCGCCATGAAACGGGTCCGGCCCATCATCGCGCTGACGTCGTATCACGCGCACACTGCCGCAATCGCCGACAAATACTGCGATTTCCTGCTCGTCGGTGACAGCCTCGGCATGGTCATGCACGGCTTCGAGACCACGGTGCCGGTTACGCTCGACATGATGATCGTGCACGGCCGGGCCGTCGTGCGCGGCGCCAAGCGTGCGCTTGTCGTCGTGGACATGCCGTTCGGCTCCTACGAGGAAAGCCCCTCCGTCGCATTCCGGAATGCCTCGCGCGTGCTGAAGGAGACGGATTGCGGCGCCGTGAAACTGGAAGGCGGACGGCGCACGGCCGAGACCACGCGCTATCTCGTCGACCGCGGCATCCCGGTGATGGGCCACATCGGCCTCACGCCCCAGTCCATCAACGTGCTCGGCGGCTTCAAGACCCAGGGCCGCACCCGGGACGAGTGGACCGCCATCGAAGAGGATGCCCGCGCGCTGGCGGAAGCTGGTGCCTTCGCAATCGTGCTGGAAGCCATGTCGGCCCCCCTCGCAGCCCGCATCACGGACGTCGTCCCCATCCCGACCATCGGCATCGGCGCCTCCTCCAATTGCGACGGCCAGATCCTGGTGATGGAGGACATGCTGGGTCTTTCGCCCCGCGTGCCGAAGTTCGTTAAGAAGTTCGGCGCCGTGGCAACCGCCATCGAGGACGCCATCAAGGACTACGCCGACGACGTCCGCGAGCGCCGCTTCCCCGCCGAGGAGCACACCTACGCCATGAAGGACGACGCCCCCGGCAGCCTGGGCACCCCCGCGCCAGTCACGAAAAAGCCGAAAAAGCTGAGCACTTAGACGTTCAGGTGAGAAAGGTCGGGGGTCGGCCTCACGCCATTTGCTCTCATTGGGGCTTACGGGCTATCAAGCAGGTTTCCGACTGTCGCCACGCAGGATCCGATCCCGCGTGACCGGTCGAGCTGGACAAACCAAAGGTGCCCGGCGGCCATCGGCTGCACGAGGCCCGGACAACAACGATTGGGGCACGGAGCTCAATGGTCGACAAAAACGACGCGCTGTTCCGCGAGGTTGAGGAGGAGCTGCGCCGCGAGCAATTCGCAAAGCTCTGGGAGCGCTACGGAATTTACATGATCGCCTTGGCTGCCGCGATCGTCGCGGTGGTCGGCGGCACAAAGCTGTGGGAAAGCCGCCGCATTGCGCACAGCCAAGCAGCCGGCGCGGAGTACGAAGCCGCGACGAGCTTGGCCGTTTCTGGCAAGACCGACGAAGCGGCCAAAGCCTTCGAGGCTCTCGCGGCCAGCGGCCCAAAAGGCTACGCCGCCCTCGCAAGTCTTGCGCAGGCAGGGGCTTATCTGAAGCAGGACAAGCGCGCCGAAGCGCTCGCCGTCTTCGACAAGCTCGCCTCCGATTCGTCCACCGACGCCATGATCGCGAACTTCGCCCGCCTCCAGGCCGCCTCGCTGCGCGTGGGGGAGGCGGACTTTACCGAGATACAGAATCGGCTCAAGCCTTTGACAGGTGACGACAGCCCCTGGCGCTTCACGGCCCGCGAGCTGCTCGGCACGGCAGCGGTCAAGGCCGGCAAGCTCGACGAAGCCCGCGCCGCCCTTGCTCCGCTTCTCGCCGATCCGGGTCTCACCCAGTCGGCATCAGAGCGGGTCAATCGCTTGATGGCCGAGATCGCCACCACGGAGCTCGCGGCCACGCCTGCTCCGGCCCCCGCCGCCAGCGAGCCGGAGAAGAAGAGTGAGCCGGAAAAGAAGACTGACGACGCTGAGAAACCCGCATCGGCACCCTGATAGCCGGTCCCGGAGGCTCCAACGAATGGCGCTCAATCGCTCAGGCCGGATGGCTACGCTGGGAACGCTCGCTCTCACGGCGGGCCTTCTTCTCGGCGGCTGCTCCGACAGTCTCCCGAGCCTTCCCAAAGTCAGCGAGCTCAATCCGTTCAAGGAAACGACGCCCCCGCTTCCGGGCAAGCGCATCCCCGTCATTCCAGCTCAGGAGAACACCCTGGGTGAGTTGGCCGACGCGAGCGCCCCGATCGTCATTCCCCCGCCGCGCCTCAACGAGGCATGGGCTCAACCGGGCGGCGAGCCGAACAACGCACCCGGCAACCTCGCGCTCACCGCCAACTCCCTGAAGCAGGCCTGGAGCGCCAGCGCCGGCAAAGGCACCTCCAAGGTCGGCCGCGTGACTGCAAGCCCGATCGTCTATGACGGCCGGGTGTTCGCCCTCGATTCGGACGGCGCGGTCAGCGCCTTCTCGATCTCCGGCGGCTCCGCTCTCTGGCGCGCCTCCCTGGAGCCGACCACCGACAAAGCCGGTCCCGGCTTCCAGGCCATCACCTCGAACATCATGAACCTCACCGCCGCGGATGGCGGCGGCTACGGCGGCGGCATCGCCGCCGACGGCGGCCGTATCTATGCCGCGAGCGGCTTCGGCGCCGTGATCGCGCTCGATCCTGCCACCGGCAAGCGCCTCTGGGAAAAAGCGCTCGGCATTCCAGTCCGCGCCGCCCCCACGGCCGTTGGCGACCGCCTGTTCGTGCTCACCATCGAAGGCAAGCTCTATTGCCTCTCGACCACAGACGGCACCGAGCTCTGGGTCGTGCGCGGCCTGCCGCAACAGGCGAGCCTCGGCCTGAACGCCAGCCCCGCCGTCGACGGCGACATCGTCGTGGTGCCCTATGCGTCGGGCGATCTCGTCGCCCTGCGCACCGCAGACGGCAGTGGCCTCTGGTCCGAAAGCCTCGCCCGCACGCGCACCACCTCGCAGTTGACCGCCATGAGCGACGCGGCCCGCCCGGCCGTCGACAACGGCACCGTGTTCGCGGTGGGCCATGGCGGCCGCATGGTTGCGACCGTCGCCAAGACGGGCGAGCGCCTGTGGTCGTTGAGCGTGCCCGGCACGCAGCCGCCTTGCGTAGCTGGTGACAGCGTCTTCGTGGTGGATACGTCGGGCCAGCTCATGGCCATCCATCGCCGCGACGGCAAGGTCCAGTGGAGCACCAAGCTGCCCGACTCCAAGACCTGGTCGGGCCCCGTCATGGCAAACGGCATCCTGTGGCTTGCCTCCAAGGACGGCCAGCTCGCCGGCGTGGACGCAGCCACTGGCCGTGTCACCGGACAGATGAGCATTGGCGGAGCGGTGTACATCCCTCCGGTCGTGGCGCAGGGAAAGATGTTCGTTCTGACCGACGAAGCCAAGCTGATCGCTTTCAACTAACCCCCGGTCCTGATCGTCGAGTTGTAAAGAAGCCGCCCGCACCGCACGTTCGGTGCCCACGCGGAGAGCAGCCCGCCGTCCTGTCGTGATCGTATTAAACAATGCGATCACGCTCTAGCACCGCTCGCGTTTTTGCATTTATACTCACAATCAGTCGACCTCTTTGATGGGGCTGAAAATGTTCGCTCGAGCCGCAGCGAAGCCCATGGGCCTCGGCCTCATCGCGGCAGTCTTTCTAAGTTTAACCTTGGTGACGGTGAGTGAGCGCGCGAAGGCTGGCGAGGCCTTCGATACGTCCGCCATCGAGGCGAGCGTCGTTCGCGTCATCGTTCCGCAAAGCCAGCCGGACAGCTTCAGCCTCGGCACCGGCTGGATCGTCAGCGGCCGCCGCGTGGTGATCACCAACAATCATGTGGTCGAAGGCGGCACAGCCTTTCACCTCGGCGTTCTGGTCGACGGCAAGCCGCAGGTCATCGAGGCCAAGCTGCTGCGCCGCTCTCCCGAAAAAGACCTCGCCGTTCTGGAAGCGGTGAGAGACCTGCCCGGCAAAGCCCTCCCGCTTGCGGGCTACGAGACCAGGGCCACCACACGCGTCATCGCCATCGGCTTCCCCGGAACTGCCGACCTCGCGCTGTTCTCCGATCGCAGCACCGGAGAAATGAAGGCCGTGCGTTTCGGCCTGGAGGACGAGGATTTTTATCGCCCCACCTGGACCGAGGGCGTCGCCTCCCGCAATCTCAGCTATTTCCGCAGCATCGACGGCCCAGCGCTCCAGCATTCCGCGGCCATCAACCAGGGCAACAGCGGCGGCCCCTTGATCGATAGCTGCGGCCGCGTGCTCGGCGTCAACACCATTCGCGCTGTCGAGAACGATCCGCAGGGCGTGTTCTACGCCATCCATCCGAAAGAGATCACCCGCTTCCTCGAGGTCGCGAGCTTCTCGCCCACCATCGTCTCGAGCACCTGCACCATCACCGGCTCGTCGAGCGCCCTCGTCTTCCCGATGTTCTTCGCAAGCCTGCTGCTGGCCGCCGCTTCGCTCTGGGTTGCATACCGCCGTCAGGTTCCGGTCGTGGTGAAACCGCTCACCGCCGTGGCCGACCGCGTGAGCCGCGTCGCCGCTGGCGCCGGTTTCGGCGCGATCGGCCATGCCAACCGCGACGCCGGAAAGAAGGTCTCGCCGGTCTCGCCACCTCCGAAGCGCGAGAAATCCATCACGCTCACGCCCAAGGCCGCAGGCCCCGAATTCGTCATCGACAAAGACAAGCTCGAAAAAGGCCAGTCTCTCGTCATCGGCCGATCGCGGAGCTGCGATGTCGTGCTCTCGCATGAAAGCGTGAGCCGCCGCCACGCCCGCATGTGGCTCGACAAATCCGGCGTGCTCTGGATCGAGGACCTGGGATCGAGCGCGGGGACTTACGTCGACGCCGAGCGCATCACGAAAGCAGCCGTGTCGCCGGGCAAGCATGTCCGTTTCGGCGCGGTCGGATACACGTTCCATCTGGGGCGAGATTTTTAGGCATTTTCCAACCGAGGCGGCCGGCCGCTCCTCATTTCAGGACCCTCAATGGAACACGAATACGCCCTTCCCATCGGCACGCTTCTCGCGGACGAATATCGCATCGACAGCATCCTGGGAGCCGGCGGTTTCGGCATCACCTATCGCGCGCATGACGTGAAGCTCGATATCGACGTGGCGATCAAAGAGTATTTCCCGCGCGATTTCGCGAGCCGCTCCAACACCGTCACCGTCCGCCCGCGCACCCGCAGCGAGGTCGAGCAATTCAAATGGGGCCTGTCGCAGTTCATCGACGAGGCGCGCCGCCTCGCCCGCCTGCAGCATCCCAACATCGTTCGCTGCATGCGCTACTTCGAAGGCAACGACACCGGCTACTTCGTCATGACCTTCGAGGAGGGCCGCACCCTCGAAACCTACTTCCCGAAGCCCCCGCAGCAGCGCGAGCTGGACGAGTTGCTGACGCCGCTTCTCAACGCGCTCGAAGCCCTGCACGCGACGGGCATCTATCATCGCGACATCTCGCCCGACAACATCCTCGTCCGTGACGACGGCAGCCCCGTGCTGATCGACTTCGGCGCGAGCCGCCAAGCCATGGCGCGGCGCACGCAAACCGTGGCCGCCATCGTGAAGCCCGGCTACTCGCCCATCGAGCAGTACGATCGCGAGACGCGCCAGCAGGGCGCCTGGTCGGACATCTATTCGCTTGGTGCCACCATCTACAGCGTCATCGCCGGCGGCCCGCCCCCCGATGCGCTTTCGCGCGTGCGCAACGATGCCTACGTCTCCGCCCGCCAAGCCGCACGAGGCGCCTACCGAAGCGAGTTCCTCGATGCCGTGGACTGGGCGCTGGAGCCGGATCCCGACCGCCGCCCCGTCACCATCCGCGAATGGCGGCGTAAGCTGCTGCCCAATCCGTCCGGGCGCGCCGAGACCATGGCGACGCGGTTCGAGCCCGCAGGCGGCGCCAAGACGCTCGCCACGCGCTTCTTCGGCAAGAGTGAGAAGGCGGCCGATACGGCTCCCAAACAGCCGTCGAAGCTGCGCTGGCCCGACTACGTGCTGCGCGGCGCGGCTCTGGTGATGCTGGCCGTGTTCCTCGTCCGCATGTTCGACGGCGCCGAGAAGGAGAGCGCTGCGCCCCAACCCGCGGCACTCCTGGACGACGCGAGCGAACGCAACCTGCCCGCCTTGGCACAAAACCCCGAGGGCGTCTGGAACCGCGTGGAGCTTGTGATGCGCCGCCTCGGCCATCTGCGCGGCAGCGGCACGGCGTCGATCACCGACATCCGCACCGCTCTCAAGAGCTATCAAGGCGCGATTGGCCAGCAAAAGACCGGCACGCTCAATCAGGACACGCTGAACCGCATCCTGGAGGAAGGCGTCGAGCTCGATCCCTACAGCGTCGCAGGCGCCGCCGTGGAGGGGCGCTGGTTCTTCGAGAAGAACCAGGAGGGCTGCCGCATCTCCACCGGTGCAACGCGCATCGAGGGACGTTCCATTCTCACCCAGCGCCCGGTGTTGGAGTTCGGCCGCAAGCGGAGCTATTCCGAGGACTCCTCGGGCGACACCTTCGACGTGGGTCTCTCCAAATCCGCGCTCTTCGACACCTCGAGCCCCGTGAGCCTCACCTCAGGCACCGATCACCAGATCCTCAAGTTCGACGGCGAGGACATCGTGATGGGCGACACGGCCGACGGCCATCCCTCGCGCGATGTCACGCGCACGCTCCGCTTCCATGAGGGTGAGGTGATCCTATCGGGAACCTCCGCCTATGGCGGCACGCTGAAGCTCTCCTACCCCACCAGCGGCTTCGAGAAGGCATTCCGCGCAATGGCGGCAGAATGCGGCGAAGGCATCCTCTACTGGATCGACGATTGGGGCGCCGTCGTCAGGGATTCGAACGCCATGCTCTGGCGCACGATGGCCTACGGCAGCGAGGAGGAAGCCAAGCAGCAGGCCATGGCGCTGTGCGTTGCCAAGTCCGAATCCGGAGGATGCGAGCAATATGCGTCCTTCAAGGAGCAGTGCTTCGCGCTTTCCGCGGGAGAGAAAAAGAAGGACGACTGGGCCTCGGGATGGGCGACCGACGCCGACGTGGAAGCCGCGAAAACCTTGTCGGCGGAGGACTGCGCGAAACAGGGCGGCAAGAACTGCGAGCTGATTCTCACCTTCTGCTCAGACGGCTCCAACGAGTACGCACCCTGAAAGCGGCCTCTGGAAATGCGAATCCGGACCGCTCCGGCGGCTGATGCAGCAAAAGGCGTGTATTTACCATTCGGCAAGGCCCGCTCCCGCCAAATGGACGCGTGCGCCCATCGCCACTTTGCATTTCCGGCAATTTCAGGCCATAGAGCCCCTTCGCTTGACTTGAATTGCGCAAACGCGCTCTGAGCGACGCCTGACGCGAGCCAAGATCATGATTCCGAAAATCGCCATTGTCGGCCGGCCCAACGTGGGCAAATCGACCCTGTTCAACCGCCTGACCGGCACCCGCGCCGCCCTCGTCTCCGACCTTCCCGGTCTCACGCGCGACCGCAAGGAAGGCGACACCACGCTCGGCGGCCACCCCATCAAGATCATCGACACCGCCGGTCTGGAGGTCGCCTCGCGCGGCTCCATCGCCGACCGCATGCGCCAGCAGACCGAGGCGGCGATCTCGCTCGCCGATCTCGTGCTGTTCGTCATCGACGCGCGCGACGGCGTGACCGCCACGGACGAGACCTTCGCCCGCACGGTCCGGTCATCCGGCCGTCCCGTCGTTCTCATCGCCAACAAGTGCGAGGGCCGCTCCTCCGACGAGGGATTTTACGAAGCCTTCAAGCTGGGCCTCGGCGAGCCTGTCGCCATCTCGGCGGAGCATGGCATGGGCCTCGGAGACCTCGAACGTGATGCCCTCGCCGCCCTCGGCCTCAAGCCGAAGATCAAGAAGCGCGGCGAGCACGATGAGGAAGAAGAGCCGGAGGAAGAGGAAAAAAAGAGGCCGCTGCGGGTCGCCATCGTCGGCCGCCCGAATGCCGGAAAATCCACGCTCGTCAACGCGCTCATCGGCGAGGACCGCATGATTACGGGCCCGGAGCCGGGCCTCACGCGCGACTCGGTCGCGAGCGACATCACCTGGAACGGCCAGGCGATCCGCCTGTTCGACACAGCCGGACTGCGTCGCAAGGCCAAGGTCACGGAGCTCGCCGAAAAGCTCGCCACCAGCGACACCGTCCGCGCGATCCGCTTCGCCGAGGTCGTCGTGCTTCTCATCGATCCCGAGCGCGGGCTCGAGCACCAGGACCTGAGCATCGGCGAGCTGGCGACCGAGGAAGGCCGCGCAATCGTGATCGCCGTCAACAAGTGGGACCTCGTCGAGGAGAAGCAGAAAGTTCTGAAGCAGCTCTTCGACAAGATCGCCATCGGCCTCGCACAGGTGCCGGGCGTCGCCGTCATCCCGATCTCGGCCGCGAGCGAGAAGGGCCTCGACAAGCTCCTGCGCGCCATCACCAACGCCGCAGAAATCTGGAACCGGCGCGTCCCCACGCCACAGCTCAACCGCTGGCTGGAGGAGGCCCTCGCACGCCATGCCCCGCCCGCGCCGTCAGGCCGCCGCCTCAAGATCCGCTACATGACGCAGCCGTCTACGCGCCCGCCCACGTTCGTCGCATTCTGTTCGCGGCCCGACGATCTGCCTAAGACCTATCAAAAATACCTGACCAATAGCCTCCGGGAGGCCTTTGATTTGCCAGGAGTTCCTATTCGCCTGAACCTGCGCGGCGGCGATAATCCGTTCGCCCCCAAACGCCGCCGATAGGCCGGTTCAACCTGATCAGAGGTTAATCAGAGACAGGCTGGTGCAGCACAACCGGGCAGGATAGTTTCGGGCTTGGATCGTGCCCGGCAACCGCAAGTGAAAAAAGCAAAAGGGAACGCGTAGATGTTCAGAGAGTCCTACACCCAATCCGCGGGCACCACCCTAGGCCGCGTGATGCGCATCGTTCCGGTCGCAGCGGCCGTGCTCGGCCTTCTGACGATCGAGGCAAGCGCCTACAGCAAGAAGGTCGAGAATTCCTGCCGGGGCGACTACCAAACCCACTGCCCCGCCTACAAGGAAGGCTCCGCTGCGCTGCGCAATTGCATGACGCTCGCCGGCAAGAGAGGAAACCTGAGCCCGACCTGCTTCAACGCGCTGGTGGATGCCGGCATGGTGCCGCGCAAGTATCGCAAGAAGTAGCAGCGGGAATGGGGGCCGGATTTTCCGGCCCTTTTTTATCGCAGCCCGAATCTTTGTCGGGGCCAAGAATCGCAGCGGGCGGGAGCACGACAGCGAACCCGAAGATGCTGCTGTGCTACACCGCCCGCACGGGCGTCACCCTTGATGGCGCCGCACCGGACCTCGACAGATAGGCGAGAGTGTTCCCCATATCAAGACCCCTCGATTGCCTTTTGTCGATTTGATTTCGAATGCGGAGGCGCGTGCGCATGCGTGCTTGATGCGCGTCAAGTTGCGCAAGCCGCGAAGCGGCCGGGCCTGCATTGAGTGCGGGCCTGCATCGGGATAGGAACGGTCTCAAGAAACGAGCCAAGAGAAGCGCGACGGCAATGGCGGATGCGGCTGAAGTTTTGTTCTACCACCTCGAGCGCGCGCCGCTCGAGCGTGTGCTGCCGTCTCTGCTCGAGCGCACGCTCGAGCGGGGTTGGCGCGCCGTTGTCCAATCCGGCAGCGCCGAGCGCCTCGAAGCGCTCGACCTCGCCCTCTGGACCTACAACGACGCGAGCTTCCTCCCGCACGGAACAGCACGCGATGGCGATCCGTCACGCCAGCCGATCTACCTCACCACCGGCGACGAGACGCCGAACGGCGCCGGCGTGCGCTTCCTCGTCGACGGCGCGGAGATGACGCACTTCGAAGGCTTCGTCCGCATCGTGTGCATCTTCGACGGACACGATGCGGAGGCGACCGGAAAGGCGCGCTCCCAATGGAAGGCAGCCCAGGCGGCCGGCTGCACCGTCACCTACTGGCGGCAATCCGAAAGCGGCCGCTGGGAGAAGCAGGGCTGACGCCCCCGATCACGCATCGGATAGCTTCTTCGCTTCCTTGGTGAACGCCGCGCAGGAATCCGCGCAAGCCTTGCACACCTCGTGGTGCTCGGCGTGCTTGCGGCACGCCTTCTCGCAATCGGCGCAGATATCGCCACAGACCTTGACCAGCTCCTTGAGCCGGGTGGCTTGCAGCGAGGCAACCCGAACGACGGCCGTGCAGACAGGGCTCATGGCGAGAACGCTTTCGAGGCATTCGGCGAGCGACGTATCGCCCTTCGCGATCAAGCCGAGGCAGTGCGGCACGCACGCTTCGGCGCTGGCGACGCACTTCTGCGCAGCCTCGATCAGCGCCCTATGCTGCGAGGAGGCGTGCCCCTCGGCCCCGTGCATCTCCGCGTGATGCTCATGCCCCGCGTGAGGATCCTCCTGGGCGCTTGCGCCCGTCGCGGAAGCGAGCGCGCTTGCTGCGAGCACCGCCGCTCCACTCACTTGCAGCGCCTGGCGCCTGCTGAGCCCGGCCTGTGCCGTCGATGTTTCTACTGCCGTGATCATGCCCCGCCTCCTATTTTGGAATGGCTGCTGAGCATATTACTCCCGTTCAGCGTCGCAACCACCAAGTGATGTCCGCCGATCGGCCAGGAACTGACCGAGATCAAGCGTCATGTGATGGATGTGGTCCGGCAGCTCCGTCCACGTCTTCATCTTCTGCTGGAGGGGATGGTCGATGTAGCTCGAATGCACGAGCACCGTCGTCATGCCCAGCGCATGCGGCACCTCGAGGTTCATCGGCATATCCTCGAACATCGCCGCGCTGCCGGGCGCCACGCCATGGCGGCTGATCATCCGCTGGAACGCATCGGCCTCCGGCTTAGGAACGTAGTTGCACGCCTCGATATCGCAGATGTCCTCGAACAGATCGAGCACGCCGAGCTTCTCGGCCACCCGCTCCGCATGACGCCGCGAGCCGTTCGTGAAAATGAGACGGCGCCCCGGCAGGCTGGCGATCTCGGCGCGAAGCTCCGGCGCTTCGCTCACCACCGACAAATCGATGTCGTGCACATAGGCGAGGAACTCGCCCGGATCGAGCTTGTGCACGGCCATCAGCCCCGCGAGCGTCGTGCCGAACTGCCGGTAGTAGGCCTTCTGCAGATGCCGCGCGTGGACGTAGGGAACGCCGAGATAATGCGCGATGAACTCGCCCATGCGGTGGTCCACCTGCGCGAACAGGTTGCATTCCGCCGGATAGAGCGTGTTGTCGAGATCGAAGATCCAGACATCGGTGTTCGCGAACGAGCGCCGCTCGGCTCCGGCTCGCGGGGCAAGGATCTTCGGCCGCCCGTCGGGGCCGCCCGATTGCTCAGGAGTGTCCGTGCCGTGCGCCACGCCTAGGCCTTCTTCACCTTTGGCTTGCGCCGCCCGACCAGCGTGCCCGCGCCGTGATCCGTGAGAAGCTCGAGCAGCACGCTGTGGGGGACCTTGCCGTTGATGATGACGACCGCCTCGACACCCGCTTCCACGACTTCGATGCAGCCCTCGATCTTGGGAATCATGCCGCCGGTGATGGTGCCGTTGCGGATCAGGTCCTGCGCCTCGTCGATGGCGAGATCGGCGATCAGCTTGCCTTCCTTGTCGAGAACGCCCTCGACATCCGTCAGCAGCAGCAAGCGCTTCGCCTTGAGGCGAGCGGCCAGCGCCGAAGCGAACGTGTCGGCGTTGATGTTCAGGGTCTCGCCCTGCGGCGAAATACCGATCGGCGCGATGACGGGAATGAGATCCGACTTCGAGATCACGTCCACGATATGCGGATTGACCTGCAGCGGATCGCCCACATAACCGATATCGACATCCTTCATCTCGTTGCTGGTCGGATCGGCCATCTGCGTGATCTTGCGCGCGATCATCAGGTTGGCGTCTTTGCCGCAGATGCCGACGGCCTTGCCGCCCTGCCGGTTGATGGCCGACACGATGTCCTTGTTGATGCGCCCCGCCAGCACCATCTCGACCACCTCGACGGTGGGCTTGTCGGTGACGCGCAGGCCGTTCACGAACTCGGAGGTGATGTCGAGCTTCTTCAGCATGGTGGCGATCTGCGGCCCGCCGCCGTGCACCACGATCGGGTTCACGCCCGACTGCTTGAGATAGACGATGTCCTTGGCGAAGGCATCCGACAGGGCTTGGTCGCCCATGGCGTGGCCGCCGAATTTGACGACGACCGTCTCCTCGTCATAGCGGAGCATATTGGGCAGCGCCTCCGCCAGGATGCGCGCCTGAACGTGGGCCGAGACCTCTTTCGGGTTGAAGCTGTCCTGCACGGTGCCCGGAGTGTCGCTCGCCTTCGCCATGTGTCTCTGTTCGATCCCTGCTACTGCCGCGTACAGAAAACAGCGGGATGGGAGCTTTTCAACGAAAAGCGGAAATCCCCTGGACGGCAGCCCCGGTCACAGGTCCGCCACGGCGAGCACATATACCGTGTGGATAGCCGTCCTCAATGGAATTCCCACACCTTCGCGCGCCAAGATTACGCGTTGAGTTCTGGGGAATTGAGGTCCAACCTTGCCCGCGTCTGCATCATAACGTCATATCCCGAATGATAGATTCGATCCGTTGGGGGCTCCGGCGGCCAGGCCTGGGACTTGGTGCCCGCAAACCGCGCTCGCCCTGGGAGAGGAAGCCGCAATGACGACGATGATCGTCGACGATCTCGGCAGAATTCCCATGTCGCCGTACCTCACGGCCACCCTGACGCGCGCCGCCGACTACGCCACCGCACAGTCCCACCGGGAGGTCACGCTCGAGCACCTGCTTCTGGCGCTCGCCGAGGATCCCGAAGCCACTGTCGTCCTCAAATCCTCCAACATCGATCTCGCCCGCCTGACGGCCGAAGTCTCGGATTTTCTGGGCCGTTCCGACGACCGGGTCGACCTGGAGAGCGGCCAGGCAATCGCCATCTCCGCCGATTTGCGCCGGATTCTGGAGGCCGCAGCCGCGGCCGCCCGCCAAGGCCGCCGCCGCGAGATCAACGGCGCCATCGTGCTGGCCGCCATCGTGGGCGACGGCAAGAGCACGGCCGCCAATCTGCTCCGCGTGCAGGGACTGACGTTCGAGGAAGCGATTCGGGCGCTCCAGCGCGCCACGGCCCCGCCGCCGCAGCCCGCACCGGCACCCGTTCCGCCGCCGCCTCCGGTCGCCCACCAGCCGCCGCCCAGCCGTCCTCCGCCCGCAGAGGTGCGCGAAACGCCGCCTCAGCCCGATTTTTCGCGCCCCGCGACCACCGAGGAAATTCTTGCCTCGGCCCGCGAGCGCCTACAGAGCCGCTCTCCCCAGCAACTCCCTGTCGAGCCTCCCGCGCAGGCGCCGCCGCCCGCGCTGCCACGGGCCAACTATCCCGATCTCGGAGGCCCGCCGTCGCGGCATGCGCCGCCTCAGCCGGCCCCCGCCGCCCGCGAGCTCGAACCCGAGCATCCGATCTCTGAGGGCCGCCCGGCCTACCACCACCCCGATCCCGGGGCCGATGACATTCCGGCCTATATCCGCAGGCGCCAGCCCGCGGAGGAGCGATTCGAGGAGCATCACGAGCCGGTGCTTCCGCACGCGCCGGCTCCGTCCGCCTCGCACTATCCGGCGCCGCCTCCGGCACCCCCGCACGTAGCCCGCGCTCCCGCCGAGCACGAGCCTCCGGCCCCGCCCTCGGACGCCGCCGCGAGCGCGCGCTGGCGCCCATCGCAGACCGAGGCTCCGCGCACCGCGCCACCTCAAACCGAGCGCCGGCGCGTGGCGGGCTCCGGCCCCTTCGTAGGCTCCTGGCCGTTGATCGAGGCCGGCCAGCTGGTCGAGAACATTCCGCGCCGCATGCGCGTCCGCGTGCCTGTCGTCGTCGAAGCCCGCATCGCACGCGCCGACGTGAAGGCCCTCGCCGAGGGACTGCAGGGCGGCGGCGCAGCCTTCCGTCATGAGGTCGTGGTCACCAAGGCCATGTCGGTGAGGCTCAGGGCTCCGGAAGGCGGCTTCTCCATCGAGAACCGGTCACCCGAGACGCAATGGATCGAGAACGTCCTCGGTCTCGGCAGCGACGACTTCGCAAGCTGGCGCTGGACCGTGACACCGCGCTCGCGCGGACGCCGCCAGCTCCAGCTCATCGTCTCGGCCCGCACCGTCGGCGCGGACGGCGTGACGGCGGAGACCGCGTTGCCCGACCAGCTCGTCGACGTGAAGGTGGCCATCAACTACGGCCGCACGCTCGGACGCTGGGCAGGCTGGATCGGAGCCGCGATTGTCGGCGGCCTTCTCGCCAAGTTCGGCGAGACCGGCTACGTGATCCTGAAGCTCCTCGCCGCGAAGTACCTCGGCGTCTAGAGCGTGCGATCTTAGAGGCTTGGATCACGGCTCTAGGTTTTGCCCGCGCATTGTCTTGCGGCGAACGCACCTTCACTTAGCCGGAAAATGCTCAAGACACCGCGCAATGTGGACGACCCGTCGTCCCCTCGAGGATCGCGCTCCACGCGTGTCCGGACACCGCCCCCGTCGGGTAATGCGTCAACCAGGCTGTCGGCGTGCCAGACAACAGGAGGTCATCCCGGCGAAGGCCGGGATCCAGTCACGTCTGTTGAGAGCGAGCGGCCTCATCCTTGTCAGCGGCGTCGGCGTTACGTCGTCCGTGCCGCACGAAGCCGGCGACCGCTAGAACGGCGCAGCTTCCTTCTTGAATGCCCCCGACACATCTCCCGAAAGCGCGCTGTTGTCCGGATCGAGCGCCATGACCGGTGCTCCCGGCGCAAGATCGAACTTCGCAAGATCCGCCCAGATTACGTTGGGGCTCGTGGTCAGCTCGAAGAAGTAGCGCTTGCCGGTGAGATTGAGCGCGGTGCGATACTCCGTATTGTAGATCCCGAACCCCTTGTACGGCGCACCGAACGGCACCGACACGTTTCGGATGATTGCGAGAATGCCGGCAATGGCCTCCTGCTCCGACTTGGGGTCCGGCAACAGCGCCGAGTAATAGGCCGCGCGCTGGAAGCGATCGCGAGGATTGACATTGCCAGGCAGCGGCATCTCGCTTGTCGGCTTCGAGAAATCCAGTTCCGCAAGCAGCGCGAGCTGCTCGTCGTAAGGCGGATCGTTGGTCATGATGCGATAGTCGCGACCGTGATGGATCACGGGCTTGCCGCCGATGTACTCGACGATCGCCGAATCCCCGCCCGCATCCTCGAGCGCGAGGTGAACCGTAGCCTTGTGGCCGCGCGCTTCCGCCATCACCACCTGCACCTTATCGAGCGCGGCAAGCGCCTCCTCGACGGTCGCGGCGTTGTCGAGGACGTACTGCGCCCAGAGCCCCGCATGCAGGCCGGGCATTACGGCATCGCGCGCGCCGAAATCCGTGGCCGTCAAAAACAGAAGATGCGCGCCGAGCCCCTTCTCGTTCAGCCCATCCACTGAGCCGATACCGTAGATCGTGGTGACGATGCTGCCGTACTTGGATGTCCACTTGGCCGGGTTCTCGGCAATGATGGTCTCGGGGCCGAGCCGCCCGCCGTCGCGCGCCATCCCGCGCGGAAAGACCGTAAGCTTGGGCTCGGTGCTCTCCGGCCAATCCATCGAGCGGCCGGTCACGACAGCGAGCTTGTTGTCGTTCCAGAGCACGCGCGTGCAGGCTTCTGCCATATCGAAGAGAGAGACGGAGAGCGCCGTCACCATCACCCCGGTGATGAGCGGCAAACGCATGCTGAGTTGCATCGCGACCTCGTGCGAGAGGGGGCCAAACTGAAACAGTCCGGCTCGGACTATGGGCGATTTGCCGTCGGCAACAATCGCGACACGCGATGCTGATTAATAACGTCTTCCTTTGGAGGACCGCGAGAGCTCAGTCCCGAAGGATCGCGGCCAGCGTTGCCCGAAGCTCTGGAAGGCCCCAGCCCTTCTCGGACGAGGTGGCGAGCACGATCGGAAACGCCGCCGGATGCGACGAGAGCTCCTTCTCCGTCGCCGCCTTGATGGCCGCGAGCGCAGGAACGTTGATCTTGTCCCCCTTCGTCAGCACCACCTGATAGGGAACCGCCGTCGTATCGAGCATCTCCATGATCTCGCGATCGGGCGGCTTGATGCCGTGGCGGCTGTCGATCAGCAGGAACACGCGGCGCAGCGTCGAGCGGCCGCTGAGGTAGGAGCGAACGAGAGCCGTCCACGTCTCCACCTTGTCCTTGGGCGCCTTGGCGAACCCGTAGCCTGGCATGTCGATGAGATAGAGCGGATCTTCGTCGGGCACGAAGAAGTTGAGCTCCTGCGTGCGCCCCGGCGTGTTGGAGGTGCGCGCAAGCCCGCTCTTGCGCACCATCGCGTTGATGAGGCTCGACTTGCCCACGTTGGAGCGCCCGGCAAAGGCAACCTCCAGCCAGCCGTCGTCCGGCAGCCCGTCGAGCGCCACGACGCCTTTCACAAAGCGCCAGGGCCGGGAGACCAAGCGTTCCCCCGCCGCGATGTCCTCGGGCGTGAAGAGCGCCGCATCGGTCATCCTGAGATCACCCCTTCGACTCGCTCTTTCGCCCGAACAATCGCCCTATTGGCGCGAACGTGCGCTTGAGATTGTCCACCAGATGAACGTCCGCACCCTGCTTGTGGGAGATGTACCACTGCTGAGCGATGGACAGGATGTTGTTCCAGGCCCAGTAGATCACGAGGCCAGCCGGGAACGCGGCGAGCAGGAACGTGAACAGCAGCGGCATGAACGAGAAGATCTGCTGCTGGATCGGGTCCGGCTGCGGCGGGTTGAGCTGCATCTGGAACCACATGGTGATGCCCATGATGATCGGCCACACGCCGATATGCAGGAACTCCGGCACCACGAACGGCAACAGCCCGAACAGGTTGAAGATCGACGTCGGGTCAGCCGCCGAGAGATCGCGGATCCAGCCGAAGAAGGGCGCATGGCGCATGTCGATCGAGACGAACAGCACCTTGTAGAGCGCGAAGAACACCGGGATCTGCACCAGGATCGGCAGACAGCCCGCCAGCGGATTGATCTTTTCCTTCTGGTAGAGAGCCATCAGCTCCTGCTGCTGCTTGGCCTTGTCGTCCTTATAGCGCTCACGAAGCTGCTCCATCTGCGGCTGGAGCTTCTTCATCTTCGCCATGCTCTCGTAGCTCTTGTTAGCGAGCGGGAAGAACAAGCCCTTCACGATCACCGTGACCGCGAGGATTGCGAGACCGAAGTTGCCGAGGATGCCGTACAGCCAGTCGATCAGATAGTAGAGCGGCTTGGTGATGAAGTAGAACCAGCCCCAGTCCACAAGCAGCTCGAACTTCTCGATGCCGAGCGACGTCTCGTAGTCCTCGATGAGCTTGACCTGCTTGGCACCCGCGTAGAGGCGGTTCTCGGTCTTCTGCGTGGCACCGGCCGCAACGACGATGCCGCCGAGGCTATAATCGGTCCAGAACACATCAGGTGAGAGGCCCTTCTTCGGCTGCCCGCGGAAGCTCGCCGCATACGTCGCCTTCTGATCGGGAATGAGCGTCGCCGCCCAGTACTTGTCGGTGATGCCGAGCCAGCCGCCCGTCTTGCCGTCGAACGTCTTGGCGCCCCCGTCCTCGAGAACCTTGGCGTAGGCGATCTCCTGCAGGCCCGCGTCTCCCGGAACGCCGATCAGACCCTCGTGGAGCACGGCGTAGCCCGACGTGTGCGGCAGACCGAAGCGGTAAAGGCGGCCGTAAGGCGTGAGAACGATGTCGCCGGAGGTGGTGTTCTGCACCTCGTCCGTGACGGTGATCATGTAGTGCTCGTCGATCGCGAGCGTCCGAACGAACTTGAGGCCCTGCCCGTTGTCCCAGGTCAGTTTGACCGGCGTGGACGGGGTGAGCTTGGCGTTGGGCTCGGCCTGCCAGACCGTCTCGCTGTCAGGAACAGCCGTCTGCGAGCGGCCGGCGGCCTGCCAGCCGAACTCGGCGAAGTAGGCGTTCGGCGCGCCGAGCGGAGAGAACAGCACGACGTTCGGGCTCTTCGGATCGACCGTCTCGCGATAGTTGGCGAGCACGAGGTCGTCGACGAGGCCACCCTTGAGCGAGATCGAACCCGTGAGCGACGGCGTCTCGATCGGCACACGCTGGGTCTTCGCCAGCACTTCCGGGCGGGTGCCGACCGGCGCGGCCGACAATGACGTCCCGCTTGGCTGCGCGCCGGGAAGCGTCGCGCCGGGCGTTGCCGGTGCGGTCGCCGCGGCGGGATTTTCACCGGCGGCCTTAGCGGCCTCCTGCTGCGCTACCTTCTCGCGCTGCGCCTTTTCCTGCTGAGCCTTCATCTGCGGCCCGGCGTAGAAGAACTGCCAGCCGAGCATCACCGCCACCGAGAGAACGACGGCGATGAGAAGGTTCTTTTGATCGTCGGGGCGCTGGCTCATGAAGACCTCGGATATCGCGGTGCCGCCCTGAACGCCGGCGGGCGGCGGCCCGCAAATTTCAGACTGGCTCTCTTACAACCCTGGTAACGCCTATGGATATGGGCGATTTGAGCGCGGTGCGGATTAACCCCATTTGAGTGTGTCCGCAAACGTGGGAACCCGCAGCCGGCAAGACACCGGTCAGCCGGCACCCCCTAAGGGGTTTTTGCCTTTCTGCGGCGCTGCCGCAGGGTGATGCACGCGATGGAGAGCCCGTTCAAGGTCTTTCTTGATATCGGCGAACTCACGGTCGAGCGCCGCCAGCCGGGCGACCAGCACGTAGTCGTGCTCCTTGTGGGCGAGCTTGGGCGCCACCAGCGCAACGGCCGCCTTGAGGCGCCTACGAATACGATTGCGCACCACCGCGCCTCCGAGCTTCTTCGTGACCGTGAAGCCGAAGCGTGCGGCGCCGAAAGGCATCAACTCACTCGGCCCTTGGGACTGTGTTCCTTGGGATTTGGGCGCACGAGAACCCGCCCGCTCACGGGGGCGTGTTTCCAGAACGAAAGAGGGCGTCGCAAACCGCGCGCCCCCTCTAAGTCTCAGAAATTCCGCTCGTTTCTTGAGCGTCTCAAGCGCCACGACGAAGCCTCCAGCCCTGCGGGCCCTGCCGCGTCGCGAACAGTCTGGGCGCTAGGCCGACAGGCGCTTGCGGCCCTTGGCGCGGCGGCGGGCGATGACCTTGACGCCACCGGCCGTCTGCATGCGGGCGCGGAAACCGTGGCGGCGCTTGCGAACGAGCTTGCTCGGTTGATAGGTCCGTTTCACGGGTCTTACTCCAGTAGATCGATGCGAACAGCCGCAGCACGGCGAAAAGCGCCATCCAATGCTGAGCGTGATGGGATTGAGGGGCTTATAAGTTGCACGGGGCTAGAAGTCAATTGACGCCGTGGCCCTCCCGATGCGATCGGCGCCTCCGGACAGGCGGCACAAACGCGGCCCACGCCTTGCTGCCGCAACCAGCAGGATAGGCCTCAGAGCGGCCGCACGTTTTCGATAACTCCTTGCAAACCCGCACAAGACCAGGGAATCCTCCCAAACACCGTTAATGCCGCCGCACCACCTCCCGGGACCTGCGCCAGCCCATCTGGCTGGCAAGCTTCCAAAGAGCGCCGATTTGTGCCCCCGTCGCGAGGGCTTTCTGGAGCATCACAATGTCTCAACCGAGATCCGGGGCCCTGCCCGCACAGAGCGCCGAGACCCCATCCGGCGAGAGCTCCGTCGTCCTCGCCGGCGAGCCGCTCGCGACCGACATTTGCGTGATCGGCGCGGGCTCGGGCGGGCTTGCGGTGGCAACGGCCGCCGCAGCATTCGGACGTAAGGTGGTGCTCGTCGAGAAGAACAAGATGGGCGGCGGCGGCCTCAACGTCGGCAGCATCCCCTCGAAGGCGCTTCTCGCCACCGCGAAACGCGCCCACGCCATGCGCACCGCCGCACCCTTCGGCATCGCATCCGTGGAGCCGCAGATCGACTACCGCGCCGTGCAGCAGCATGTCCGCAACGTCATCTCGGCCATCGCGCCACAGGATTCCGTCGAGCGCTTCACCGGCCTCGGCGTGCGCGTCATCCTGGGCGCCGCCCGCTTCCTCGACAAGCGCACCGTGCTCGCCGGAGACTATCGCATCACCGCGCGCCGCTTCGTCATCGCCACCGGGTCCTCACCAGACGTGCCGCCGATCCCGGGCCTCGAAAGAACGCCCTATCTCACCAACGAGACGATTTTCGAAGCCGACCGCAAGCTGCCTCACCTGATCGTCATCGGCGGCGGCCCCATCGGCCTCGAGCTCGCTCAGGCTCACCTGCGCCTCGGCAGCCGCGTCACGGTGCTGGAAGCCGCTCGCGCCCTCGGGCGTGATGACCCCGAAGCCGTCGCCGTCGCACTCTCGGCCTTGCGCGCGGAAGGAATCGACATCCGCGAGGGTGCCAAGGTCGAACGCGTGGAGAGCATGGCTGGCTTCGTGCGCGTCTACGTCTCCACCTTGAACGGCATCGAGACGGTGGACGGCTCACACCTCCTCATCGCGACCGGGCGCACGCCCAACCTGTCGGATCTCAACCTCCCCGCCGCCGGCATCAAGTTCGGAAAGCAGGGGATCTCCGTCAATCGCGGGCTCAGGACATCCAACCGTCGCGTCTATGCCATCGGCGACGTGGCCGGCGGCCCCCACTTCAGCCACGTGTCGAGCTACCAGGCCGAGATCGTGCTACGCCGCGCCCTGTTCTGGCAGCCGGCCAAGGTCGACACCACGATCCTCCCCTGGATCACCTTCACCGATCCCGAGCTGGCCCACGTCGGCTTGACCGAGGACCAGGCCCGCGCCGCCAAGCACAAACTCAACGTGCTCCGCGCCTCCTTCGCCGAGAACGACCGGGCCCAGGCCGAAGGCGAAACAACCGGCCATATCAAGGTCGTCACCAACGCCGAAGGGCGCGTGCTCGGCGCCACCATCGTCGGACCCAATGCCAGCGAGCTGATCCAGATCTGGGCCCTCGCCGTGGCCCAGCGCCTCCACATCAAGGCGCTGGCGAGCTATGTCGCCCCCTATCCAACGCTGGGCGAGATCGGACGCCAGGCCGCGCTCCGCCACTACGCCACCCTGCCGTCCAAGACGAAGGTCCGTAAGCTCATCGATTTTCTTGCCAAGCTTGGTTAGCGGGGGTTATCGCACCATATTCCTGGGATCGGGATGATAAGCGCCTCTCCCCTTGACCATGTCCCGAGAACTCGGCTCGTAAGGATACCCGCCGTGGGTGACATAGGCAGCGCGAAGTGCCAGAATCGCTTCCGAGCCTCATCTCGCGGAGGCGCAAGGGCTGGGAGGGGCTGCCGGCGTAACTGTCCTCAAGCCGAAGCGTGACCGGGGGCCGAATGGGTGAGCATGCCCCTCGATATGAACGAGCGTGTGATCGAAACGACGGAAAAACACTCCTTTGCCGTCTGGCCGTGGCTGCGCGAGCGCGCTTCCGCGATCCGGCGCGGCTGGCTTCGCATCGGCTTGCCCGCGAAGCTGCTGCTGCTCACGGCCGTGTTCGTCATGCTCGCGGAAATCCTGATCTTCCTACCCTCCATCGCCAATTACCGCATCAGCTGGCTGAATGACCGGCTGACCGCCGCCAACGTGGCCGCTCTCGCCGCCGAAGCCGTGCCGGGACGCAACGTGCCACCCGCTCTGCGGAACGAGCTGGTCCGCACGGCTCTCGTTCGCGCCGTCGCCATTCGCCGGGGCGGCGCGCGCCGCTTGGTCCTGCCGCCCGTTTCCGAGATCTCGATCGACGAGCATTTCGATCTGCGCCAGCCTCCCGGTCTCACCGTCGGACAGGATCTCGCGCTCCGCGCCGCGCAGATCAAGGACGCCATCGACGTGTTCCTGGCCCCCGACGACCGCGTCATCCGCATCGTCGGTCTGCTGGGTCCCCGCTTCGACGACGTGATCGAGGTCGTGCTGCCGGAGGAGCCGCTGAAGCGCGCGATGGTCCGCTACGGCATGAACATCGTCTATCTCTCGATCATGATCTCACTGATCACGGCGGCGCTGGTGTACTTCGCCATCAGCGCGCTGCTCGTGCGCCCGATGATGCGCATCTCCCGCAACATGCTGCGTTTCGGCGAGAACCCCGAGGACGCGAGCCGCATCATCACGCCTTCGGGCCGCGCCGACGAGATCGGCACCGCCGAGCGCGAGCTCGCTCACATGCAGCGCCAGCTCACGCAGGCTCTCATCCAGAAGAACCGGCTCGCTCAGCTCGGCCTCGCCGTCAGCAAGATCAGCCACGATTTGCGCAACATGCTCGCCAACGCACAGCTCATCTCCGATCGCCTGACGGCCATCCCCGATCCCACCGTGCAGCAGTTCGCACCGAAGCTGATCGCCTCGCTCGATCGCGCCATCAACTTCTGCAACTCCTCGCTCCGCTTCGGCCGCGCCGAGGAGGCCGAGCCACGCCGCGAGCTGATGCGTCTGAAGCCGTTGCTGGAAGAGGTGGCGGAAGGCTTGGGCCTCCCGCGCGAAGGAAAGATCGCCTGGACGCTCGACCTCGACGACCAGCTTCTGATCGACGCCGATCACGAACATCTTTTCCGCGTCTTGAGCAACCTGACGCGCAACGCCGTGCAGGCCATCGAGAGCCAGGGCGATGCCAAGTCCGGCGAGATCCGCGTCAAGGCCTGGCGGGATGGCCGCAAGGTCTTCATCGAGATGTCCGACAACGGTCCCGGCGTGCCGAAGCACGCCCGCGAGAACCTGTTCCGTGCCTTCCAGGCTTCCACCCGCAAGGACGGCTCCGGCCTCGGCCTCGCCATCGCCTCGGAGCTGGTGGGGGTGCACGGCGGCAAGCTCGAGCTTCTCGATACCGGCGCCGGCGCGACCTTCCTCATCGAGCTGCCGGACCGGAGCGTGCGCTGATCGTCTCACCCTCCCGGGCCGAGGCCACCTTAGAAGTGCATCCGCACCCGAACGGTCCTCTCGGGATTCGCCCATTTCTCTGAGGGAACGCAAAGCGACATCGAGCAGAAAGAAACGGAGGAATGACGAGCGCTTCTTGCCCCTCATCGCCCGAATATACGGGGTATCCAGAGGGGTTATCCCGAAAGCACCCCCGGCGTCACCGAAGACACTTGCACTTGACGGACAGGCACATTAGTAGTTGCCGCCTTGCCGGACCTCAGGCGGCGCCGTGGCGCTACTCGACGGTCCCAGCCGGTCCTCAACCGGCAACATCGGCAAAGACGCGCCCGTAGCTCAGCTGGATAGAGCACCAGACTACGAATCTGGGGGTCAGAGGTTCGAATCCTTTCGGGCGCGCCAACTTAGCACATTCAGATGATCTTGGGGTCCCGTTCGGGTCCCGCGGATAGTGCGCCAGCTTCGCACACCCGCCGCACGATCTCCCGCAGATCGATCACGACGAACCCGCTAGACGTGACGCCGATATCGTCGCGTGCAAAGCCTTGGCCGGGGTGCGGATGCGCGTCGGCTGTCAGACGGTAGGACAGCGCGCCCATATCGACTGAACGGCTAAATTCGATGTGCGAGCGCCCCCTGGCCGGATCGTAGGCGAACAGCGCCGGGCACTCATCGCGCGGCCGGCGGAACTCCCGCATGACGATCTTCGTCAGCTGCACCATGTCGGTACGCGACGGGCACATGCGCATGAGGTCCGACGCAACGTGAAGCTCGATCGCTTGGACTAGGTTCACGCTGCCGATCGGAGGCGCCGTCTCGTCGGCGTGGCTATCATCGAAGCTTCCGACTTGCAGATACGTGCGCAGCGATAGCTCAGAGCGGTGTGTGAAGTGTGCGAGCTTGGAAAGAGGAACGCGATCGGCCATGGGGTTCTCTGCTTATTGCTGCGGAGAATCTGACCGATCGCCGCTCGGCAAACAAACTTCGAACTAACGATTCTGCCGTTTTGGTTTGAACTTTGGCATCGCGCGCAGCATGTACTGGTCAAACATAGGCACCGTGAATGCTGTGTCGCCATGCGAAGGCGAATAGACCATGCCCTTTTTGATCAGAGCGTTTCGCGTCGGCGCAACAGACGTCGATTTAACTCCCAAGACCTCTGCAACGTCGCCTGATCTCTGTGTCCCGGTTCCAAGTTCAGCAAGCGCGCGCATGTAGTTTCGTTCTGAGGGATTGCACCGATCAAATCGAACCTTGAAGAAGCTCTGATCCAGCTCGGCGATCGCAGCCGCGGTGGCCTTATTGATGATCGCTTCGGTAATTTTTTCGGTGGGGGCAGCGTTCCAGGCCTCGTAAGCCCACTGCTGCAGGAAGTAGGGGTATCTCTCTGTGATGTCGAGGATGCTCTTCACGGCCCCTTTCGTGAAGATCACCCCCTCTTCTTTTGCAGGATTGACGATCGCCTTGACGGCATCCTTTTCGCTGAGCGCCCCGACCGCCGGATATTGAAATAGGCGCTCTGCGTATGACTTTGAACTTCCGGCCAATCCTAAAATCTGCGGCAATCCAGCCCCGACCACAATGAGAGGGAGATTCTTTTGATTGATCCGATGTACCGACATTATGAGCGCGCTAAACTCTGTCTCGCTTAAATACTGAAGTTCATCGAGAAGAATTATCATCGGCTGCTTTGCCGCCTTCGCCGCTATAGCCACGGTAAGCATAAGTTCGGGCAAATCCGCTTCTAAGTCCCCCGAGTCCGCGGTCCCGGTGGCAACATCGACGCCGATATCGACGCCTTCAATGGTCACCTTCACACTACTGACGAAGCTCTTAAGCGCTCGCAGCCCTTTCCTAGCTTTGTCCTTTGCACCTTCAATCGCGCTCATGCGGTAGAGAGCAGTCCTTAACCCTGGAACTAACAGTTCGGGCAGTGATTTCCCTTCACGCGCCTCGATAAAGAGAGCGTGGAAATCGGCGTCGGTGGCCATTTGCTCGATGCGGTTCAGCAGAACCGTCTTGCCGACGCCTCGGAGGCCGACGAGGATCATGCTCCGAGTGTTTCGCCCTTGGGCCGTGCGCGAAATGGCGATGCCCGCCTGATCGAGGATGTCTTGCCGGCCGGCAAGCTCCGGAGGCGGGCTGCCGGCGCCGGGAGCATACGGATTACGGACTGGGTCCATAGCGATCTTACCCATTTATAGCGGTATTGAGCTATAAACGTGTAAACTCGCTTGGATTCGCCGTCAACGCCCCCGGCGCCCATGCCTGTCAGGTCATCGCCTTTGTTTGAATGAGCGTGCCGGCCGCCGAGGTAGCCAAGCTGATCATCCCCGCGCCGGCCAACGCGTGAAGCGCCCGGTGCGCCGACGACTTCGACAAGCCGAGCCGTTCGCCCAACTCGTCTAACGTCCCCTCTAGCTTGCCGCCCGCGCCCTCGATCTTCGCGAGCACGTCGTCTAGGGCGCGCGAGCGCTTACGGCCGGCGGTCTTTTTATTATCGGCGAGACGCGCTTCGGGTGCGGCGGCCATGGCCGGGGCGGCTACCGGCTCCGGTGACTTTGCCTCCGCTGCCTTGGCTGGCTCTGCCTTCGCAGCGGCGCGCGTAGGTGCACCGACGACGATCAGAGAGAATGCTGCACCCGCCTCAAAGAACACGACCGCGAACAGGGAAAGCCAGGGTGACAACTTCGTGGGCTCGAGATCGTAACCGAGCGCGCCGGCATAGGAAGCAATGGCCGCCGCGGTTGGATCGGCCACGGTCGCCGTGGCGCCTTCCGACATAACGCGCTCTGCATCCGCGCGGTCATCCTCGAGCTTCGCCTTACGCTCGGCGCGCTCCTTTTCGATCTTGCGTGTTCCGCGCGGCGCTTCGGCCAACGTCTTGAGTTCTGCGTTCGCTGCCTTCGCCTTGTCGCGAGCAATCGCATAGGTGTCGGCCTCTGCCCCGCGCGTCGCCGCTGCAACGTCACGGGCGCCGGATACGAACCCGAGACTAGAGACTGTCGCATAAGCGAAGCACATGGCCGCCAAAGCGAGAGCGACAACACCGCGGACTAACTGACACCGCCTGAACGCGCTGAAGCTCGCGGCGAGCGCGATCGGCGCCATGATCGCGCCGGCCACGGATGCCGCGGCGAAGATTGTTGCGGTGATTTCTGAGGTTCGAAGGCCAAGCTGCCAGCCGTGCAAGGCATTCTGAGATGCCGACGCGACGATAAAGATTGTAGCGGCAAAATATCCGAGACGACGGCTCCACGAGCCGCTAAGTTCCTGTGACACGGGTAGCTCCTAACACACATTAGGGGTTGCTCTAGGCCCGTTCAGCGACGCCAATCGCTGTGCGGGCCGTCCTATTTAAGCGCCTATACCATTTCGAAATAACTTACTTTCTCAACATTGTATGGCCACGGGCTGAGTTTAGTTCTTACGTGGAGCTGCACCTAGCAACCCCGCGAACTTCCCGCCAAATGGCGATTCTCCGCGTTTCGGAACGTTGATTCGGGCGCCGGGATGCAAGCCGAGCCGATCTGCCGTCTTCAAGAGCGTGTCGCTCGCCAGCTTCCAGACCTTCACGGCCGGATGCGCGACACGGCCTTTCTCGGTCACGATCGTAACGCCGTCTTCTAAAGCGGCTTGAGCCTTCACAAGCATCGACCACGCGAGGCAATGCATCGCCAACACCGAGTCATCGCGGGCGGTGTAAAGTCCAGGGGGCATTACGCGGATAAGCCGGTCCCATTCTGCCGACGCCAGCGCGTCAGCGTCCACGAATACCGGCTTGGAGGGCGGCGCTTCGCAAATCGGCTCGTCCAAATTGATCGGCCGGCCGCTCGGATTGCCCTCTAGAAGCCTAAGATAACTTGGCTTGGGCTTAGGCCCTCTTTTTCCCAAAACACGAAACTCCGAAATTTTCTAAAACCTGCCTGATTGAAAGTGTGCCCCCTGCGGCCGGTCCCGGTGAGGTTCGGCTGAAACTTTCGCGACCACGCCTCACCGCTTCGATCTCGGCGGCTTTCGAGGCTTCGGCTCGCTCACCGCGAACAACTGTCGTGTCAGGTGCACCGTGATCGCGTCGCGAAGATCTGCCGGCAGCTTAAGCGTCGCCATTGCAAGTGCGAGTGCATCCGGCGTCACGGGGCCGGCGGTACGGCTGAGTTCATAGGCGAGCACGTCGGAATGCCGGTAGCGAACGTGGCGACCAACACGGACGTAACGAGGTCCGCCACCGCGGCGGCGCATCAGCCCCAAGTGACCAAGCGTAATGCGTAGATGACGTGCGACCTCACCCGGTCGCAAAAGGATGCCGTCTGTCAGACGCAGCAAAGGCGCGAAGGCCGGATCACTCTCGAGTGCCTTGGGAACTGCAAGCATGATCCGGCCCGTCTAACTCGAAGCTTACGCTTCGATCTTAAGCAGCTTAAGAGCTGCGAAGTCCTGAACGCCGCCACCTACTCGCTTAGTCGAATAAAAGAGTACGTAAGGCTTGGCGCTGTACGGGTCACGGAGAACGCGAACGCCGATCCGGTCAACGATCAAGTATGCGCGCTGCCAGTCCGCGAAGGCGATGGGGAACGAATTAGCCTCAATCGCGGGCATGTTCTCATCGATATAGACCGGCCGCCCCAACAAGGTAGGGGGAGTGCCGAGCTGGATCGAAGGCTGCCAAAGGTAGTTGTCGTCGCCGTCCTTAAGCTTGCTCACGACGTTTGCAGTCGAGCTGTTCATGAGCCAGCTTGCATTGGCTCGATAGGGAGCCTTCAACGAGTAATAGAGGTCGTAGAGCGCATCCGTGCCATTATTGCTACCGTCAAAGAGCGCGGAGGCGACGTTCGATTTCGTGTACCCGATTTTACCCCAGGCGTATGAAGCGTTGGCAACCTTCGTATACTCGAGGAAACCGCGCGGCTTCTTGTTGCCGTCACCGCTCACGAAGGAATGGTCTTCTTTCTCAGCGAACGCCGTGGCGATCTCGATTGCAAGCTCTGCGGCCACATCAGTGGAAGCATCATCAAGAAGCGTCTGAGTCACGGCGGGCATAGCTTGCAGCTCCATAACCGGAAACTCGAGCTGAGCAAGGTTCATGCCCGGCGTCTGGTTGCGAGCTTCTTTCTCGCTAACCCACGTGGCGGTAGGGCCGTTAAGTGAAACGGTCTTGATATACGAGCTAGTGTTGGTGGTGACCACGCGCGCCAGCGAACGCATAGGCGTTGCGTCTCGAGCGAGGCGATAGATTTCCTTTTCAACCGTCCGAGGCACAAGGTAGCCGCCGTCAGGGTTGCTATCCGTAGACATGGCAGCGCGAACGCCGGAACGGCCGAACTTTGCGAAGGCTTCGCGGTCGTTCTTGTCCTCGAGCGTGGTGTTCGCACCGCCGCCAAGTTCAGCCATCGCCGCGCGTGCATTGGCTTCACGCTCGGCATTCTCCAAACGGCCGATGCGCTCGTCTGTGCTCGTTTTGAATTCTTCGATTTTGCTAAGCACGCTATCGAGCGCGTCCGTCACGTCGTCCGCCGTAGCGCGCGGCGCGGCAAAGACCGGAGCGCGCTCGTGAGCGGGAAGTCTGATAAGTTTGCGGGACATAAAAAAGCTTTCTGTGAAATTGTTTGGAAACTTTCTAGCGCACGAAGCGCCACGTGCCGATGATCCGCCAACGAGCGCGTGCCGCAAAATTGCGAACGCGAAACGCCCGCCGTTTAGACCCGGCGGGCGCTCTGCAACAGAATCAAACGAATGAATCAAAGTGCACCCGGTCCACCGGGCGGGACGATCATCGCGCGGAACGCTAGCCGGGCAAAATTTCGTTACAGCGGCCGAAACTCGGAAGCTAGCTCTGCGAACACCGGCCTCAGTCTCCCCTTAATCCGCTTTAGGCCGATCAGGAAAGTGCTGCCTCTGTGCTCGATCGTTTCCGCGAGAATGAGCGGACTATCCGCGACGGGAAAGGCCAGTAGGTCGAAGTCCGATAAGCTATCCACGAGCCTCTCGTGGAAGTACGCGAAGCCGTACCGATCCTGTTCGAACTCGCCACAATCGACACGGCGCGCTCGCTTCGCCAACTCCTTCAGCACCCGAACGCGGAAATCGTCATCGAGCCCCCAAGAACTCGGCATGACCGCTTCGGTTTTTTCCAGCGTGGCATTCATGACCGCGCCCCCGCTGTAACGGTCGCTTTGCGCCGCGACGCCGGCCGCGCTACGGGGGAGATTTCGAAGAAACGGGCTTCCGGCTCGCCGGCAACCATCTCAAAGCCGATCACGCCCTTGCGGCCGTGCAGGGCTACGATTTCGCCGAATACGAATCGCCCCGGTTGGGTGTTGGCACCGCGGAAGCGCGCGGCAAGTTGGGCCAGATGCTCTAAGCGGGCACTGGCGCTCGTCTTCGTCTTAAGTCTCTTGGTCATGGCAACGTCCTCTCGTTCAGTTTCGATCTGAACAAGATGAAGCCATGTAGTTAATTTTCCATGAGCAATCGCGCCGTTTCCGTTTTCCGGTCGCGGCGGTGCAAGTGCGCACAATTTATACGTACAGTCGTTAACAACAGGTAACGAACGCATATTTTATGCGTGGGTGTTTCGCGGTCGAGTGCGCACATAAAAATAAGAGCCGACGTTACGGCCATGGCCTATGGCCGCTTAAACCCGTGAGCGCCGCCAGAGCGGGCGCGCAAAGGGTGCCCTTTAGGGGAGACTCTGGCGGGTGTGGCGGAACCCCCGTATTTCCTGGCTTCCGCCACTGTTTTGGGGGTGTGGCGACGAAAGGGTCTGGCGGAATCTAAAAACCCGAATGATTTCAAAGCGTCGCCACCTTTTTCTAGTCTGGCGGCACTGTGGCGACTCTGGCGGAATTAGGGGTCTGGCGGCAGTGTGGCGGCGTCCGCGCGAACACAACGCCGCGTAGGTTTCGAGCGCACAATTTCAGTTATAAAAATAAACTCGTCGCCCAAGTTTTTAATTGCGGCTTCGAACTCCGCTTCCGCCACGCCTTGTCCGCGAGGTTGTCCGGCGAGATACCGCGGCGCCCACTGGTCACGCGCCTGAGGCTTATCGGACAAGCGCACTCCTTGGCTTAGCGCCTCCCCGATCAGCTCGCTAGCTAGGCTGCGGATTTCCTCGCGGCGCTCCGCGTTGTCATGAATCAAGGCGAAGGCGCCAGAAGCTAGGGTACAAGGCAACGGCGGCGCCTTCCGTCTCGGCATATTCGTCTTAATATGTTTTAGGGTCCGAATGTCGCCGCCGTCGTCATTGAGCTTAATGACAGAGCGTGTCGCGTTGATCCAGGCTGTGGACCCCGAAGCGGCGTGGGTGTCACTGTCCGCCGAACTCTTTGACTCATAATGGATTAGGACGATCGCAATCCCGAGCCGCTGAGCTAGAGCGGTCAGGGCAGCGATAAACCGTGTCACCTGGCCGCGATCGATCTCGTTAGCTGCGAAGACGTAGCTCACACCGTCTATCACCAAGAGCTTTGCTCCGGGGCGGGCACGCACTTGTGCTTCTATCTCGTCAAGGAAGGCGGTCTTTCCGCGCTCCGTCCACATGACGGTATCGGCCCCGATGTACGACGCCGGATCGATGTCTCCAGCTATGTCCTCGAGCGGTACTTTAAGCGTGCTGCATATCGACAGTTGGCGCGTGTGGAGGATGTTGTCGGAATCTTCGCAAAAGATGCCGGCGGCGGCGCCTCGCTTCACTTCGAAGCCGAGAAACGGGCGCCCAGACGCGACGCAGGAGATCATCTGCTGCGCCAGCGTAGACTTGCCACGTCCGCCCGCCGATACGAGTAGGGTGACGAGACCTTGCGGCACAAGCCAATCGATGACGAACGGCGTCGGCGCCGGCTTTTTCCCTACCCATCGGCGCGCTGATGCCCCGAACAGCGTGGGCCGGCTAGGTGTTTCCGGCTTCGGCAGCTCAACAACACAGAACCCAAAAGCCGGGTTGTCGCGTCCGGCTGCAACTTGGCCATAACGGTAAGCGTTGCCGACAACTGTCTCTAGCTCATCAGGCGACCACTCCGGCGAGCAACGCGAATTATAGTGCTCCCACATCAGATCAAAGCACGTCGTCTCCGAAACCCCGCGGTCCTTCACCTGGCACGCTACTTTGTATGTCGTCTCGTTGCCGCCAGAGCCTTCGATTGCCGGAGGCGCTGCATCTCTGAGGTATGCCGCGGCGGCTTCGATAGATGCTGACGTGTCGAGTTCGCCTAACGTCTTTGGCGGTTCCGTTGATTTGCGGTGCGTCGCAGCAAGACGCTCAGAAAGCCACGATGGGCACTCCGCTACCGGCGCATCGCACTCGAGTGAGTACTCGCGATCATTGAAGCTTGAGCCGGCGGCCAGGACGTAACTTCGCGGGCCTGTCTTTATATCGACGCCCTGACCGAGCTTATCGGTGCCGCCGGCAAGCTCCGACCCGGCCGGCGCGCGGAAGTACATATGAACGCCGCCGTTTGGCGTGCGAACGGTGTACGTCGCCGGCAGAGGCGGATAGCTTTTAATAGTATCGAAACCCGCGCGGTGCGCATCCACGTCAACGACCACAAGACGATCGGTGCGAACGCCGATGTTGTTGCGGGCATCTGCAAAGGCATCGAAGGCTTCGACGGGATCAACGATCGCCCCGCCATTCGCCCAATCGCGTTGCGGTTTATCCTTCGTGCCCCGTCGAAGGCGGAAAATCGGATCGCCGTTGCGGGCGTGCCGAACGGCTACGGAAACGAGACTCATGCCGCCCCCCGAACCAAGGGCACGGCATCATGGACGACCGCGTTTAAGGTCCGGTTGTCCCAATCCGTCGCTACCTCCCACCAATGTTGAGGCGCGAAGCTTTCCAGATCGACTGTGCTTTCGAGCGGCAGGAACAGCCGGGCAATCTTACCGTTGGCGGCTCGAGAAATGACAACAGCGTGCTTGTGGTCTGCGATCGCAAGCCCAGCGTTGAGGCGCGCACCGTCGTATTCGGCGGGCAGCGCCGCCCTTACCCAAAAAGGTTCACGGTAGCGGCCCCACTGGAAAGCATCGCGCCGCGCGCCTTCAGCAAAGTCCGCCACTGCGAATTGCTTGTATCGACGCTGCCACTCTGGCTTTGAGAGACGGGCGCCGGCTTTAAATGTCTGAGGGGGGAAATATAACGTCATAAATCGAACTCCGTAAAATACACGGGAAGCTCGATCCGGTTTTGACTTTGGTACGATAAGTCGCCATCTTGATCACGCCAACGCTTCCCACACTTCAATCGAAAAGAATGCAGAAACCCGCCCGGTTGAGCCCTGGGCGGGTTTAGCTTTTAGGCAGCTACCTTGCGGGATGTGGTCCACGCCTCGATTTCCTCGAGGCTCCAAGCAACCGCGCGCTTGCTGATCTTACGCGGCTTCGGAAACTCGCCGCGGGAGATCAAGAGATACATCATCGACTTTGAAAGACCCGTCACGAACGACGCTTCGGGCTGACGAATGAGGCGGGAGGGCACGTAGGCCATGGCTGTTTCTCCGTTTAAGTGAGGCCCTTCCGGGCATCCTCAAACGATAGTCGCGGGCGCGCAGCGTTCAAAATTGTGTAACTCGATGTGGGGCAAAGAGCGTCCAAGCGCGTTTATAACTGCGCACGACTAATTTTATCCGGGACCAAGACGGCCCAAAACCGTTTAGAGCGGTCTGAGCGCGCCCCAAGACGTGTCAAATCGTGCTTCTAAGACCGAGATAAATTTAAGTTAGGCGCTTACAGCCGACTTAAAATCAAAAACATTCGTGCCCGACGCAGATAAAATCGCCGTATCGACCGCCGTCGCCCACTTCTCAAGTGCCTCGCGCTTCTCGCGATCGTAGGTGTATTGCACGTACACAGCGCCCGTGACGGTGCCTTTTCGGGCGCTTCGATGGTTGAGCACCAAACCAATGACGTAAGGCGAGACGCCAAGCTCTGCCATCCCCGTGGCCGCAGAACGCCGTAAGTCGTGGACCCTAAATTTATCGACCTTGATAAATTTAAGTGCGCGAGACAGAGCCTTCGTCGCGGCATGAGGATCAATCGGCCCGCGCACCTTGCCGGCCCTCGAGCGCTTTGGGCTCGGAAACAGCCACTCCGAATCGCCGGCCAGGGCTTCGGCTTCGCGGATCAGCTCGATAGCGAGCGGAGAAAGCGGTACCCGGTTCGGCTCCCCGTTCTTACTGCGCTCGCCGGGCACAACCCACATGGCCGCCTCAAGATCGTATTCGGCCTTAGCAATCCCCGACACTTCACCAATGCGTTGCGCCGTCAAGAGCGCGAGTTTCATCGCCAAGGCCGTTGGCTTGGTCATTGGGAAGTCACCCTTGCCGGCGTCCGCCTTCCTTTCCGGTGCCGCGGCTAGAGCACCCCAAACGGTTCCGATTTCAGCTCGAGATAGCGCACGCTCCCTCGCTTTCTCTTTGAGGATCGGAGCCGAGACGCCCGCAGTCGGATCAAACTTCACGAGGTCGCGGCCCAGCGCCCACCTAAAGATGGACCGCACCAACGCGAACACGCGGTTCGGGCGATGCGTCATGCGCCTCTGAACCTTGCTCTTAAACTTACGTGCATCGGGAGTTGCCGCTACGACATCCAAAAGCCGGATAACATCACGCTTCTGAATCTCTCCGACAATCATATCTCCGATCTGCGGAAGGATGTGCCGGTCTAACATCCGTCGGTCATCTTTAAGCGACTTCCAACCCTTGTTCGGGCCGTGGCGCTTCTCCCATTCGTCGGCAACCTCGCGAAAGGTCATAGCTTCGCGGCGCTCTTGAACATGGCTAGCAGGATCGGCGCCGCGAGCGGCAGCTATCAGCTTCTCTTGAGCCTCAATGCGAGCTTCCTCGAGCGACTTTGCCGGGAAGGTCCCGAGCGTCACACGACGGCGGCGGCCATCGCTCTTGCGGGTGTAGCGAACGGCCCACGTCTTTGTGCCAGTGTCCGTTACGCGAAGCTCGAGGCCCTTCGTATGGGTGTCTTGGAAAGCTTGGCGGCCATCCGCGACTTTGACGTTCTCGACAAACAGAGCAGTAAACTTGAGCTTGGCCATGGCGCCTTCGGGGTCCCGCTGGGGTCCCGGCGAAGGGTGGATTTGGGTGGATTCCCCAAGACTCAGTTGGACCACTGCTCGCCGGCTTTCTCCCGAAAAATTACCGACTTACGCTCTCAACCTCAAATAACGATGCCGGTTCTGACAAGGCGTCGAACTGGCTACGAATCTGGGGGTCAGAGGTTCGAATCCTTTCGGGCGCGCCAACTCATCTTTTATCGCATCTCCGTTCTCTAAGAGCCTGAAAGGCATTGCGGTTTTGATGTTTGAAAAGCCGCTATTGCGAGTGTAAGCCGCCCCCTCCGAGAAGGCCAATCGCAGCACGATTCGCTGCAAGTGGAATTGGCCTGAACTCCAAAGCTTCCAAGGGTTTGATAGGAACCATAACGCGAGTTCGAACAACTCCTCGAAGGTGCGTTGCGGCTTGGCCTGCTTGTCGAGCTTTTCGGTCAGGACAAGCTTCTGACTCTCAAGTTCGCCGATCTTCTTCTCGTACGCGCGGATCACCGCCGGATTGTCGGCGGCGACGACGCGCGCCAGCATCTGATCGGTCTGCTTCACGAGATCGCTGAGCATGCTCTTGAACTGCGCCTGCACGGCTTGAGCTTGCGCGACCCGCTGGTCCCAGGCCTCGCGAAACATGGAGCGCGCAAGCGTGGCTCCGCTCTCGCTCGGCTGCAACCCGGCAACGATCTCATCGAACGCGCTCTCGACCGTGTCACGCGGGATCGACTTGCGGCAACTCGGACAGTCGCGGTTGTAGCAAAGGTAGTAGGGATACTTCTTGCCGCTGCTGCTCGTCGACCAGCAGCCCGTGAGCGGTTCGCCGCAGTCGCCGCACCGGACGAAGCCACGTAGCGGGAAATCGAGCCCAGTCCGCTTCGTGACGGGTGCCCGCGCACGGCCGTGGAGACGCTCTTGGATGCGTTCGTAGGTCTCAATCGAGATCAGCGGCTCATGGTGCCCTTTGCGGCGCGAGACGTCCCATTTCGGCGCCTCCACACAGCCGGCGTAGACCGGCCGGGACAACAGGTCGGTGATGCGCTGGAAGTGAATGGTCCCATCCTTACGATCCTTGGGATAGGCGGGTTGGCTCTCGATGAACCGTTTCAACTCGCCCTGGGTCTCGAAGCGACGTGACGCAAAGCCTTCGAGAGCTTCCTGAATGATCGAAGCGATCGGTTCGTCGCGTACCAGCATGTTGCCGTGCCCGGAGACGCGCTTGTAGCGGTAGCCGATCGGGGCCGCGAAGCACCAGTAGCCGTTCATGGTGCGCGCCCGCATACGGTTGATGGTCTGCTCCCCGTTCTTCTGGCGCTGGTGCTGCGAGACGCTGGCCAGGAGGTTCTCGACCAGAATGGAGTCAGAGTCCTCGCCGAACTCGATCGTCGGGCTCTTCAGAATGCCGCCGGCAGCGCCGATCGCCGCTCGCAGCTTCAGGTGAGCCTCGATCCCGCGTGCGAGCCGGGAGATGTCGTCGATGATGACGACAAGCGGGTCCTTCCCCTTCTTGGAGTGCTTGCGGAGGTAAGCGAGCATCGCCTGCATGCCGGGCCGCGTGGCCAAGCTACCCGTCATATCGTCGTGGAAGATCGTGACGACGTCCAGTCCCTTGTAACGGGCGTACTCGCGGCAGCGGGTTTCTTGGGAGCCGAGGCCGTCCCCGCGCGTTGTCTGTTTCGCGCTCGAGACGCGGCAATAGATGACGGCTTTGGTGTTAGGCGAAAAATCCGGCTGCTCTGACATCATCACCTCTCCTTTCCGAGGAGCCGCGAACGCAGCAATTGCTCGCGACTGCAGACAAGTTCGATCGGAGGCGATGCAGTCTAACACAGCCTCGGAAGCGCTCGCCAATCAATCGGACTCATCCTTCGAGTCCTGTTGGCGCGCTGTTGCGATCTGCTGTAGCGGATGAAGATCGAAACCGAGATCGACAAAACTCACGACGATATTCCACATCGCTTCAAGGATAGCGGCGCGCTCCTCCTCCGACATATCGATGTCGGCAAGTAACTCTTCGTAGCGAGCGACCTCGAGCTTCAGCGGCGGAAAGAACCGCTCATCCGCCACAGTTGGTTCTGGCAATTGAACCTCACCCTCGCGCCCATATGCGGGGTTGAATGATGTCTCGCCCCTAGGCGAGACATCTGGCTCACCATCCAGAGAGTGACGGTGAGGTGACTCTGATTCACGCTGGCTGCTGCTGTCGCTCATCCTCGTCAACGTGTCCGCCACTGCTGCCAACGAAGGCAGTCGATAGGGCGAGCATCGCGAACCGCTTCAAAGATCTCAATTGGCAAAGGCGGGAATACGCGGGAAGCAGCAGGAGACTCCGAGAATGCGCGGAGCCTCGTCGGCCAATAGCCGTCCGAATCTCCAGGCGACTCTGATCGTCGAGGAGCCAAATCTTCGCACCATACGAAGATTGCTCCCATTCACATGGACGTCCGTCATGCAGATTCATCGTTCGGACGGCGGCTCTTCGACGGATTTCGAGACTGTGGAACCGATCCCAGCCCTGAAGCTAGTTACAAACAGGGGCGATAGTGCAGGCTTAAATTCGTAAGAAGGCCCATCTGAAAACTGGATCGTATTGGCCCAATTGCAGACAGATTCGCTCAGTGATCGAACGCGACGAACCAAGTCGGACAGATCGACCCTGGTGTTGCCAGCCGTGAGTTCCAGTTCGCATACGAAACGGCCCGTATGGGTATCAAAAACCAAGCCACCCAAAGACGTAGCAAGATGCGAACTGCCCGCCACTAAAGTAAAGCAGGTCACCGGATCGGCCTCGCTAACCCACGAGAGACCACCCCACAGGGGCGGTGCTGACGGAGGAAGAGTGCCTATCTCACCATTGAGGTGCTGGACGTAGTGTCGGAGGCTTTCGACTGGCGTCGTCGCGTCCATAAACATCCTTATCTGTGGGTCTCTCTTGGGAATCAGAGGCGTGCTGTTTATCAGCAGCCGAATCCGATAGGCAGAATCCACTACGGACCAGATATCGCCAATGACCTGGGCTACCGCATCGGTTGGTACTCCAGTCGCATACATCGGCTCGAACGAGCGCAGAGCTTGCATCGCTCGTAAATGGCTCGAGAGGCAGACCGCAAACGAAAAGCGGAGACCATCAAGACACAGAAGCAGTCGCCGCACTCGATCGGGATCGGTTTCAGTTCGCGAGGGCCTATCATTCATAAGCCACCACATGCGTCATTGCTTGGTGCAAGAGCTGAACCTCGCGCACTATCGACGGTGCGCTCATGCCATTGTCACTCGAAAAACTGGCTCGCATTCCATGAACCTCGAAGATTATGAAAAGTCCGGCCGGGCTAGATACGAAAAGCTTGCGCGGGCTGTTGCAGTCATACTGAAGCACTCCGTCGACAGTGCCGACGCCATCGCCAATACGCCTCAAGTACAGAGCCGCGCAAAGGCTCCGGAGTCCCTCCGCGGCAAGCTGGAACTCCGCGGGCTAGTGACCTCCTCCTCTATTGAGGAGGAGATCAAAGATCTCGCAGGATGCCGGATCATCTTCTACACCGATACCGACCTTGAGCGCTTCCGCCAGTCAGGCGTGTGGGAAAAGAACTTTGATGTCGATTGGGCGAACAGCAAAACGCATTTTCCCCACTCCGAAGATGCGAGCGTCGAAGACCTATATCAAGGCATCCACTATGTGGTTCGCCTCAACGCCGACCGCGTAAAGCTCGTCGAGTACGCGGATCTTGCGGGCCTGCGGTGCGAGATTCAGCTTCAGACAATCTTGAATCACGCCTGGTCAGAGACGTCTCACGATGTGCTCTACAAAGCTCGCAATGTTGCCGGCTTCGGCACAAAACAGCACGATCTGATCAAAAAACGATTCGCTCGCGTCATGCGAGAGCATCTCATGCACGCCAGCTACGAGATGCAAAAAATTCAACACGACGCAGAACGCCTGCAAGCAGGGCAAGCCGTGTTCGACAGCGCCCCGCTTCAGAAATTGCTCGAAGCGCGCGACAACAATGAACGCGTGGATGTTCTCAGAGACATCAGGACCCATCTCCTGCCCGGCCTCGATGACGTGTCCATTTATCTGCGGGATATTCGCAGCGCTGTTGTCGCAGCAGTTGAGGCATCCCGCACAGTCCCCGTCAAAGCGCGAGAAGGTATTCTCGGTGCGTACCGCGGAGAAAAACCGAGCGACGTGCTCAAGGAGGGTCTCGAGATTCTTGACCCGATTCGGTACGGGTACGTCGACGAGGCATTCGATGCGCTTCTGACGTTGTGGGAAGGCGCAACCGATTCGGCCGACAAAGAAGCCATCGAACGCTCAATTGCTCTCATCGCTAGGTACAGCATCCCAGTTTGGGAGCAGGCTGGTGCGGGAATCCAAGTAGCCCTCACTGGAGAGCTCTTGAAACTCACCCCAGAGCAAAGACAGCCTCTTAGGCCCATTGTTCTTGAAATCTGCCGTGCCACCCTAACCACCGAAATGGGCCATTCCGAAGCCTCTAGCTTTGACACGATCACCTTCAGCAGAGGCACGGTCAAACCTCACGATACGCTGGTAGTCGCCCGGACCAATGCGATTGAGCTTGGCCTGGAAGCGCTCGACGCATCGAAAACAAGCGGAGAGTGGCGCCAGACGTGGAATGCGCTTTGGTCCGGCACGTCCAGCGTCTCACGCACTGACCGTGATGTCGGCCTTGCGAAAATGCAGCTCCAGTTGATGCAGAGCCTCTGCAATATTGCCGCAGAACGCCGGGCGCGGATCCCATACGATATCCTTCAGGAGATCGAGGAGGATATATACTGGGCGCATCGGCGCTTTGGCAGAACAGAACAATCCGCACGATCAGAAGATGTCAATGCTGAGATAGACAAGACTCGAGCAGCGTTGGTCGCCTGCCGCGATCATCTCAATCTCGATGAACGATACGTCACATACAAGACTCTTGTTGGATTTCGAACGGTCTTTATCGAGGAGTGGGACCAAGAGATAGAGATCGCCGACAAAGAAAAAATGCGGGGCGATCGCATGGAAACATATGCCGCTACGGTTGGCCCCGAAACGCGCGACTACTGGCTGAGCGTCATCAGCCAATGCGCGGAAACGGAATCTGACGACCTCGCCACATTTCCTCCGCTTACACGATTCTTCAACAGGATCTCTCGCCTCCAGCCAACAATCACACTCGATATCCTTCTATCCGGTGGCAAGGCCTTGGAGAGGTTTGCCCCCTCATTCTTTCCGGTGCTGTTGAGTACAGCAGCGCGGGAGGACGCCCTAGCCGCGATGAATTCGTGGCTACCAGATCGAGACGCCGGGTCGCTTGGCCGTGCGCTTTTCCTGTGCGAGGAGCCATTAACAAACTTGATAGCGCAAACAGGCGCACAAGTGATTGCGACGAAGGATATAGTTGGATGCTACGAGATCGCTCATGCAGCGTTACGGCACGGCACTTGCGAAAACTCTCTGTGGGCAACCGTCCTAACCCCGGCCCTGACCACACTGACTGAACTCGGCAATGGTGCGTTCGCGGCGTCGTATCTATTGGGTGACGAGCATGAGCCAAAGCTTGCGTTACTGCCCGAAACCACAGTCAAGGCGCTCCTCGACAACTTCGTGTGTCGCTCTCAACTCGGCTACGCCGAAGAAAAGAAGCTCACATACCTAGTGCCACGGCACGAAGCGCTGATTTGGGCAATGCTTGAAAAGCGCTTAGCGAAGGCCGCGACGAAGCATCACGAGGATCGGTATGAGGCTGTGCCGGAAACCTGGCACGGCCTTGAAAAGAAGCTCCGAACGAATGTGGTTGCTGTCTACCGGCGACTATCATCCCTGGCTGACCCGGTACGCAACTGGGACAAAGCTAAGTTTATCGCCAAGATGTACCAGGACTGCGAAGATACATTCATCGCTGGGATGCTCAACGTCGTTCGCGAAGATGGAGCCGAGGCGGTGCCGTTCGCCTGTGAGGTGCTCCGGCATTTTGACGGCAACCCACGAGTTTTTCCCGTCTGCCAGGCAATGGTTGAAGTTGCACCAGAGAACGAGGACGTCGTCTTCCGCATCCGGGCCGTCATAGAGGAAACTGGTGTTACCACCGGGGAATTTGGCCGAGCCCAAGCGTTGGAAGCGAAGGCAGTGCAGTTGCAGCCTTGGGTAGAACATCAGAACCCGAAGGTGCAGAGGTTTGCCCGGATTTTCATTGATGATCTCGAAAAATCGGGTCTCGACGAGCGAAGGCGGGGCGCTCAGCGTCGCGAGATACGCAAGAGAGATTTCGATGATCCTGAATGAGCATTAGCCGCTTTGATACGTGGGAACATACGTCAGCCATGCGGGCCTATTCGCGTCGGATTGCTCTTTAACAGACCGTCCGCGAACAAAGAGCGGCTTGAAAAGTGGTGCATCGGCGATTTCTGTAGTTGGATGGGACGGTGCGCAAGATCATCCACATCGACATGGACGCCTTCTATGCGTCCATCGAGCAGCGGGACAACCCCGAGCTGCGGGGAAAGCCGGTGGCGGTCGGCTCCGTCGCCAAGCGCGGCGTCGTAGCGGCGGCGAGCTATGAAGCGCGGGCTTTCGGCGTTCGCTCGGCCATGCCGTCTGCCACGGCGCTGCGCAAGTGCCCGGAGCTCCTGTTCGTCCCGCCGCGGTTCGATGTCTATCGAGCAGTATCAAACGAGATCCGAGAGATCTTCCACGAGTACACGCCGCTGGTAGAGCCGTTGTCCCTGGACGAAGCCTACCTGGATGTGACCGAGAACCTGCGCGGCATCGCGATGGCTTTGGAGACCGCGGCCGAGATCCGCGCGCGTATTCTGGAGCAGACGGGCCTCACGGCCTCGGCGGGCGTGTCCTACAACAAGTTTCTCGCCAAGCTGGCGTCCGACCAGAAGAAGCCCAATGGTCAGTTCGTGGTGACGCCGAACCAAGGCCCGGGGTTCGTAGAAGGGCTGCCGGTGGAACGGTTTCATGGCGTCGGACCGGTGACGGCCGAGAAGATGAAGGCGCTCGGCATCCAGACCGGCGCCGACCTCAAGCGGCAGACGCTTGCCTTGCTGGAAGAGCACTTCGGCAAGTCAGGCGCCTGGTACTACGGCATTGCCCGTGGCGAGGATCACCGCGCGGTGGTGCCGAACCGGGAACGGAAATCGTCCGGCAGCGAGACCACCTTCTCGGACGACCTGTTTTCTGCGACCGACATCGAGGCTGGTATCGTCGCGATGGCCGACGACGTGTGGGCCTGGTGCAAGAAGACGGCGACCTACGGGCACACGGTTACGGTGAAGGTGAAGTATGCGGATTTTCGAGTGATCACGCGCAGCCGGACGGTTTCATCGTCAGTCACGACGCAAGCCAAGCTGCGAGAGCTCAGTGTGGCATTGGTCCGCACGGTGTATCCGCTAACGGTGGGCGTGCGCCTCGTCGGAGTATCTGTCTCCAAGCTCACGAGCGAGGACCAGGCAGTACCGCAGCTCGAGCTGGAATTGCTTCGGGAGGACTGAGCGTGTGGCACGGCGCCGCCGAACGGCGGATTAGGCCGATGCAGCCAGAATGCGATACGCTGGGCGAAGATAGACCCCCAACGTCAAAGCATCGTAGCGGTTGAAGAATGTTTCAAAACTGAAGCGATGGGGATCGCCGTTGTCATCGTGGAGGATCAGCTCGGCTGTTCCTAGCGGGCCACCGCTTTGCGCGCCACAGTACCCCGCGACAGCATCGAACACATCGGCTTCCGACGTCTTGGAAAAGCGTGCCGCGAAAGCAGGTGATTGGATGAAATGCCGGCACGCCTTCGATAGGTCATGTCCAGGCGGGCGTCGCGACACATGCGGGTGGCAGGTGATTAGCCCGACGAGAGGACGATCCTGGCCCGCAACCTCGATGAACCGATAGAGCGTCGTTGAAAGCGTATTGCCGAACGTGCCATGCAGGCTTTGAACAGAGCCAATGGTGAGATCCAAAGATCGAGCCTCGGTTGTAAACCGCTCGCGCAGAAACAAAAGGCGGCCGGCAGCGAAATTGGCCTCCGCCTCGACCTGCTCCCGGCAGTCCTGAGACAACGTATGGGCATTGTCGCCCAGCATCACCTCCTCATGCCAGGGGATGAGGCTGTGCCCGATCTCATGGGCCTCGTTCCAGCGATGCTTTTTGATCGGCTCGTTCTTGTCGAGCAGAATGCGCTTGCGATCGGGAAGATAGAGCGCTTTGAGCGAGAACTTGCGGATCGCGTCGATGACGAGCGTCGGCCGCTGCAGGACCTGGACGGTCGCCACGCGAATGCGACTGATCGCTTCGCGGGCGATCCCGGGATCGTCTGCGGTGTAGAAGGCGCGGTCGAGCTTCAAGAGCTCGCGCACGTCATCGAGGGTCAACGGCGGATTTGGCGTCCCGAGACCGCGCAAGACACGCTCGACCCGCGCGTCGATATCCTGGGCGGTCTTGGTGGAGAGCAAATAGTTTTTCGCCAACGGACCGCCCCGCGTTTTTATTTTTGCTCGCTGAGCACAGCAACAAAAGCCTCCAACGCAGCACTTTCCTCAGGTGTCAAGGCTGTGACCGTCTCGGAACGCGCCGCAAAGCGCACCGCTTCATCCAGCAACCGGGCATCGCGCGGTGCGGTGAGGCCGGCGACCTGCTGCAGCTTGCCTTGGGAGACATCGAAATAGTTCGCAAGCTGGTACACCGTCCGCAACGCAGGCCGATGCCGCGCGTCGTCCTCAATTTCGACAAGCTCGGCCACTTCAACGTCCGTATCCTCGGCGAGCTTCTCAAGCGACAATCCGCGTTGACGCCGCATCAGGTTCACAAGCCGCCCAAACGCAATGTTGGACTCTTCATGGTCTTCTCGCCCCAAAGCCGCATCACCCTCGAAAACCGGATCGATCGCGAGCAGGCCAGCCCCGATCTCGGCGTCAGCTTCGAGCTGCGCCATCCGGAGACACCATTCCTTTGTGATCTCGATCTTCATGGTTGACCACCTTTCGCGACAAAAGCCTCCGCTTGCTCCTGCGTCATTTCGAAGTAACGCAGTCCCTCATAATTCGGATCGATCCCCAAATCCGTCATTCCGCACGTGTTGGCATAGAAGCTGTTGGCTTGCGGTAGCGAATGAAGACCGATCCGGCCCTTGAACTCTTCCTGCTCGCTTAGCGCGATCGCGGCCCGGATCAATACGCTTCCAATGCCGCGGTAGCGCGGAGGGGTGACCAATTCCGGCCTGTTCCACGGCGCGGCCTCAAGAAACTCCACATAGACCAGATGCTTGCCACGCTGGCCGTCGATCCGACACCGCTTCGTCGTCGCATCGACAATCATCATGCCTTGCGTGACGCCGTCGCAGACGATGCTGAACGCAGGATACGCGAGCATACCCTGAAGCTCCGTCGCCTTACGCCGCCAATCCCAATGGCGGTTCTGCGGCCATTGCCGCCGGGCGACCCCAGCCCGATGCAGACGCTGCAACGCCTTGAACAGCTCCGGCGTCCATTCCGCTTCCCAATCGGCAAGCTGTTGTTCCGTGATCGCATCCCACAACTCGGCTGCTACCGCTTGCTGACTGGCAACCGCGAGCAGGTGGATAGGGCTGACGGTGACCGTCATAGCATCATCACCTCAGCCTTCTCCTTGGTCCGATCGTCCTCGAAGAACAGTTTGTCACCCTTCTCGATGCGTTGCTCGACGAGCTGATACAGACGAAGGGCCTGACGCAGCACCGCTGTCTTGCTCAGATCCTTCCTGGCGCAAAGCTCCTCCAGGACCCGCATTTCGGCGTCCGTCAGGTTGAGCGTCATCGTCTTCTTGGTCATGCGGTCTCCTGCGATCCGGCAGGGTCCTATCTAACGCCAAATCCACGTATTGTCAATATTTAATGGCTGCAAAATAGCCCTTGAGTAGCTAATAAATAGCTATTATATCCTGATGCAACGGCCCATGGGGGTCACGCCAAAGGAGTTCCATCATGACGACTGCAACCGACGAGACTACCGAGGATATTCAGGAGGCGCTTGCGGTTGGCCGTGCCGTGCGCGATCACGGGCCGTATCGCATCCAGATCGGCAACGAACGCCTCGAGTTCCGCCCCGCCATCATCGCCGATCCCGTTCCGACCGGCGCCCAGATCCTGGAGCTTGCCGGCGCCCGGCCGCCCCAGGAGCACCTGGTCTTCGTCTTGCTCCAGAGCGGATTGCTCGAGGAACTGCGCCCGGATGAGACGACCGATCTGCGCAGCAAGGGCGTCGCGCGCTTCCTCGTGTTCCGCAACGACCGATCGTTCCGCTTCGAGCTCGATGGCCGCATCTTCGAGTGGGGGGCAACCGTCATCTCCGGCCTCATGCTGAAGCGCCTCGCTGGCGTTGATCCGGCGACCTATGGCGTGTGGCTCGAAGTGCGTGGCGCCGATGATCGCCCCATCGCGGATACCGAGCTCGTCGATCTGTCGGCGGCCGGGGTCGAACGCTTTTTCACCGGCATCGTCCAAACGACGGAGGGCTGACAATGGCCGTCCTGCCGATGAAATGCCGCCGTTACCTCGCGGAGAGAGGCATCCGCTTCGAGGAAGTCGAAGACGGCGGCACCAAAGCCGTCATCTTTCGTACCTTCGCGCTGCCGCCGGGACGGTTCGACGTCCCGGCGGCTGATATTCTCCTGATCCTGCCGGCGGGTTACCCCGACAATCCGCCCGATATGTTCCACGCCCTGCCATGGCTGAAACTCACAACCGCCAACCGCTATCCGAAGGCCGCTGATCAGCCCGTCGCCTTCGCCGGCCAAAATTGGCAGCGGTGGTCGCGGCACAACAACGCCTGGCGTCCCGGCGTCGACGGCATCTGGACCATGCTGAAGCGCATTGAGACCGCTCTTGCGGAGGCCGCATGACCCATGTCGACTTGACTTTCCAAGAGTGCCATATCGAGACGCTCCGCTCGTGGCTCGTGCGGCCAGATCGTCGCGAGGCCGCTGCCTATGTCCTGTGCGGCCAGAGTCATATCGGCTGCGACCCCTGGGACCGCGACGCGCGCGTGCGCCTCACGACTCATGATGTCGTCCCGATTCCACCTGAGGATCTTGTCTCTGCCGGCGCGCAGCACGTGACTTGGTCGACGGCTTCCTATGTCCGCCTCCTGCGACGGGCGAAGACCGACAACCTCATCCCAGGCATTGTCCACACACATCCCTATGGTCCACCAGACTTCTCAGGTCAGGATGACAACAACGAGCGAGACCTCATGCAGCTCGCTCGCAATCGGAATGGTGAGGAGGCCGCGGTGGTCAGCGTGCTCCTGCACGGAGCCGACGGCGTTCGAGCCCGCCTCTGGGGCGGCGGCAAGGTGCCGCTCCCGGCTGTTTCGGTCCGATCGGTCGGGCGCAGCCTGACCTACTTCGACGACGCATGCCCCGCCGCAAACGTCGACGCCTTCGCGCGTCAGGCGCTGGTCTTTGGTCAGGATCTCAATCGGCGCCTGCGAACGCTGCGCGTGGGCATTGTCGGATGTGGCGGCACCGGCAGTGCGACGGCTATGCTGCTGGCACGGCTCGGTGTTGGCCAGATGGTTCTCTTCGATGACGACATCGTCGAGGTCACCAACCTCAATCGCCTCCACGGCGCCCGCCGATCCGATGCCGACGCCATGCGCGCGAAAGTGGACGTCGTCGCGGACGCCATTACGGGACTAGCCCTGGGCACACGTGTTGTCGCCCTGCGCGCCTGGGTCGGCAATCCAGCATGCCGCGATGCCCTCAAGTCCTGTGACGTTATTTTCGGTTGCACCGATGACCACGATGGGCGCTTGCTTCTCAATCGTCTCGCTGCCTTCTATCTCATTCCCGTGCTGGATATGGGGCTTGCGATCGATCCCGCGCCGGAGGGCCGGGGCGTGCGCGATCTGACCGGACGCGTAACGGTGCTCGCACCTGGGGCGCCCTGCTTGCTCTGCCGCGGCATCGTCGATCCGGTCGCTGCGCGCGACGAGGATCTGCGCCGCAACAACCCCAAAGACTACGAGCGGCGCAAGCGCGAGGCTTATGTGCGCGGCGGCGGCAATCCGGCACCCGCCGTTGTCACCTTCACCACAGCCACCGCTTGCCTGGCCGTCGACGAGTTGCTGCAGGCGCTCAGCAGCTTCCGCGGGCCAGAGGGATGGGCCTGGCAGCGCGCCCGTCGGTTCGATCTGATGCAGGACCGCAAGCCCGGTGCCATGCAGGACCCTCATTGTCCAATTTGCGCGACGACCGAGTGTTGGGGCCGAGGCGACATTGATCCTTTTCTGGACCGGGCAGGGTGATGCGATGTGGCGCGACAGTCTTCGTTACGTTCTTGTCAGTCTAGGCCTCATGCGGCGGCCGAATTTGGTGGGCCGTGTCACGGACCAGCATCCGAAACCGGAAGAGCTGACGCCCGGTCTGCTGATCGTCGTGCAGGATGGGCGCCATGCCAAGTGGGCGTGCTTGCGCTGCCCCGGGGGCTGTGGCGAGAAACTGCAGCTTTCGCTCAATCCGAACCGGCACCCGGCATGGACGGCCCGTCTCGACTGGTTACGCCGGCCGACCGTCGCGCCGTCGGTGAGGCAGCTCAATGCCTGCCGCTGCCACTTCTGGATCAACGGTGGCGTCGTCGAATGGTGCGCGGACAGTGGCCGGCGCGGAGAGCCGTCCTAAGACCGCAATGAAGGGCATTTGGATCATCAACGCGATGATGGCAGGCGACGGAGCCGAGATCATTACGTGCAGTAGCTCTTGTGAATCCCCAGGTACTGCTGCGGCCTCTATTCTGAGGCTTGAAGGGGATGGTTTGGGCGCCGCCGCGGCCTAAAGAGCCGCGGTCGGCCCTAGCGCGTGGCCCGTTGCGGCCCGGGCCACGCGCCCGAGCCCCGCGTCTTGCCGGAGGCGAGCCTCGGCAAGAGTCGCGGGTCTCGGCCCATGCGGGTGACGGACCTGGCGCAGGACCATGACCGTAAGGCGTCGGCGCATTCCGACCGCGCAAGGTACCGGCCGACTGCCGTGGAGACGAGACAGAGGTGGGCGGTGGCCGCCGTGACGGGCTCGAGATGGCGAGAGAGAGGCTCTCGCCGGCCCGTCGCGGAGACCCGCGATGTCCAAATCCCCTTCTCCTACTGTCGCCGGCGGCAACCGGCCCACGTTCTATGACGACATCACCAACAAGATCATCGCCGAGCTAGAAGACGGGCGCGTACCCTGGGTGCAGCCCTGGGGCACGCCGTCCGCCAAGGCGCAACTCGCGATGCCGAAGAACGCCTCGACCAACCGCACCTACTCGGGCATCAACGTCCTCATCCTCTGGGGCGCAGTCATCGAGCAGGGTTACGCAGGCCAGAGCTGGCTGACACTTCGCCAAGCCCTTGCTTTGGGTGGCAACGTGCGCGAGGGCGAGCGCGGCATCACCGTGGTCTATGCCGACCGCTTCGTACCGGATAATGCCAGGCGACGCGCGGCAGCCGGCGGCGGCGAAGCCCGCGCCATTCCGTTCCTCAAGCGCTTCACCGTCTTCAACACCGACCAGTGCGATGGGTTGCCCGACGAGATCGCAACCGTCGCGCCACCTCCACCACCGGGCATAATCGAGCCGCGTGTCGATGCCTTGATCAAGGCTACCGGCATCGACTTCCGCATCGGTGGCAACCGGGCCTTCTATGCGCCGTCCGAAGATTACGTGCAGGTGCCGCCACCGGCCGCGTTCTTCGAGCCGATCAACTGGCACCGGACCGCCTTGCACGAGCTCGGCCACGCCTCGGGACATGCCTCGCGGCTGAACCGTGATCTCGCGGGGGCCTTCGGCTCGCGCAAGTACGCGTTCGAGGAACTGGTCGCCTTATCTGGACAGTCTGGCTGTGAATTATCTGGACAGTCCGGCGCGAC
>VFQQ010000207.1_pt1 | contig 146316 bp, 106 predicted proteins | sample 3512341 | NCBI WGS metagenome assembly VFQQ01 (sample SAMN10412373, study PRJNA504923) | tailings metagenome | isolation source: Relicate 2 Philex TSF1 revegetated site | place: Philippines: Tuba, Benguet | collected 2017-08-29 | reverse complement strand
CACGTCGCAATTATCGCTGAACTCTCTCGGGCACCAACCATGTTTTCAAAGATCAGACGCGTCGGTCTCTGACGGTAAGGTCATCGGCCACGCGTGTTTGCGTTGGCGAATCTTATCAGCTCCGAAGTGAGTGTCAATTCACTTCGACACGAAAAACTCACAAACGCGTTTCCCGCCCTCCGGAGCTGAAAAACGTTCGCTGGCTTGACTTTCCAGCGAGGCCGTCTAGCGGCATTCCAGCACCGTTGCGAGCGGATCTTCATTATCGGCTCACTCGTCCGAGAGCTTCAACTCAAATGTCGTTAGCGCACTCGTGACCGTGTCTGTCCCCGCCCCCAAGACGAGGCACGCCTCCCGGTATTTGCCCCCGACGAAGCTGACCTGATCGTCCCCGTCCCCGAGATCGATCGTGATGGAGGGGTTCTTCGAGGTCTCCAGAAGCACAGTTCCGGCCCCGTTAACCCGGGTTCCCCCCTGGCCGACGCAAACCAGCCCGAGCGGCGATTCCACGAGCGAGATGCGATTCGCCAGGCGATTCCCCTGGATGTAGACCCGGCCGGAGCGGAGATCGACGAAGGCCTGCACGTCCCCCACCTCCGCAACTCCTTTCCGGAACGCCTGTTGGGGCCGAACGATGGAGGCCGTGTTGCTTCGGACGATCTGCCCGAGGGAGACCTGATCGAAGCTGATGGCCGCTTGAATCAGCGGCTGCTGAAGGTCTTTGTCCCGGCCGTGCGAGAACCGGTCTCCTGCCAAAGTCCGGCGGAACTGGTCTGCGAGGCCCGCCGTCAGCAGGGGGCCCAGGCTCGAGTCGGACAGGTGATCCTCCGACAGCGCCCCCACCCAGGGATCGACGTTGCTGATCTTCTCGTACAGCGTTTCGAGGCCCGCGGCCACCGAGGCGTTCGACGTGATCCCGGTAAAGCCGGACTGGGCCGACAGGCCATACCCCTTGCGGAGCGCGTTGTAGTCCGGCAAGCCGTGGTCGCGGCCACGTTGGATGTTGAGGCTCGCCAGATCGAAGCCCCCGGCTCCCGGAGGACCAAACAGGAAGTTCCGGACGTCATCCACGATCCGGATGTCGATCTCCTGGCTCACCTGGACCGACAGCCCTTCGAGCACCCGGTCGAGATTCGCGGGGTTCTGCGAGAGGAAATCGGCCCGGAAGAAAGCGTCCCGCAGCGGCAGGCTGCCGACGGCCGTCCCCTGCTCCGCCAGGGCGATATTCGGCGAAAGCATGGTGTGCCCGACGCGGTAGAGGGCGGTCGAGAACTCGGTGGCGACTGTGGGATCGCCGGTCGCCGCCCCCTGAGCCAGGGACATCGGCGGAGCCGAACGCCCCATCAGGGCCGGGAGGAACTCCCGGTAGGTGATGATCTGGATCTCCGCCCCGACGATCTTGCGGGCGAGCTGATAGAGCTGCTCGTCGGTCGCCGCGGGGGCCAGGACCGCCAGGATCCGGGCGAGCCGGTTGTGCTCCCGGACGAAGAGAGCCTGCACCGCCATCAGGGCGACGTTTTCATTGACCCGGATATCCCCCGCCAGAAACTGGCCATTCGCGTCGACCGGCAGCAGATCCCCGGCACTCGTTTTCAGGAGGCCCCCCTGCATCGCCCGGAGCGAAAGGGCCGTCGCGGCATCGGAACCGTAAACCTGCGAGCCGTCGAGGAACGACGTGATGGCGTTCGCATGCTGGCGGGGAGCCCCCCGCTTCCCCGTCCCCGATACGAAGTTCGAGCGGCTGAAGGGGATCGGGTCGGGGCCGAGGATGTCCTGCGGATCCTCGATCGGAATGTCGGCCGTCCCCGCCAGGGGGGTCGTCAGGGTCAGGTCGAGGTCGTGGTCGATGAACTGTCCCCAGGCCCAGACGAAGTCGGTCAGCTGCCGGCGGCTCGGGATCGACTGCGCCCCCTGGGCGACAACGAGATTGCTGATCGTCCGGGGATTAGCCCGGTCGGGGCTTTCGATGATCTCGGTCCCGCTTCCGTCACCCGGATAGGCAGCGGGGACGATCCGCTTGAGCGGCTTGCCGGCCGCCCCCTGCCCGAGTGTCGCTCCGCTGTTGGAACCGTCGATCGCCCGGATCGCCGTGAGCTGAACGGCGTACCCCTTCGGCTTGGGGGGCGTGGGAGGAGGCGGTGAGGGTTTTGCCTGGTCTTTGCCCGTCGTACTCCCCTTGGCGGGTGCCGCGGCTTCAAGCGCGGATGAGGCACTGGCGACCACCATTGCAACCAGTGCCAGCCAAGACCATCGCGGCGAGGCAGCCCTTCGCCACGAGGTGCGAGAGAGAGACTCGGAGAGACCGGCTGCCGCTGGGCCAGAAGTGCGCGCAACGGGACCACGGACGATGAGCATGATGCAGCTCCGGCAGGGGGAGGAAAGGAGAAAGAGAGGCTCAGCCGAAAGAGGGAGACGACGCTCCCGGGCGGCAATCGAGATCGCCGCCGCGCCCGGCTTGCTGGAAGAGGAGTCGGTCGTCCGCAGCGCCGACTCGCCTCTTCATCTCCCCTTTAAACGCAGCCGAGCCCAGAAGAATCACAAGCCATTTTGCTGGATTTATTGCTCAGCGCACGAAGGTTTTCGAGCGCAGCGGAAGCTCGCACACCGACTGAGCGCCTTTGTGACCAGCACCGTCGTGACCGCCAGGGAGGCTGGTCCGCCTAGAGCCCCAGCCCCATCGAGACGCGGTACGTGATGAACGCGCCGACGTATGCCAGGAGGGTCATGTAGCCGAAGGTGAAGACCGGCCACCGCCAGCTGTTCGTCTCACGGCGGATTACCATAAGGGTCGCCGCGCACTGCGCACAGAGGGCGAAGAAGACCATGATCGACAGCGCCACCGGCAGGTTGAACACCTTGCGTTCGGTCCCCTGCCAGGTCGCTTCCTGCAGGGCGGATTTCAGCCCCTCATCCTCTTCGTCGACCTCACCCCCAAGGCTGTAGATCGTCCCCAGGGTCCCGATGATGACTTCGCGGGCGGGGAACGAGGAGATGACCCCGACGCCGATCTTCCAGTCCCAGCCGAGCGGGCGGACCGCCGGCTCGATCGCGTGCCCCATCCGGCCGAGGTAGCTCTGCTCGATCAGCCGGCCGCTTTCCGCGTTGAGAGCCGTGCTCGCTTCCTCGATCTGCGCGGCGTCCTGCTCCTCCTCCGGAAGCGACTCATAGGCCTCGATATTGGCCTGGAGCATGTTCTGCCGCGAATGGTCCTCGGGGAAATAGCCGAGCGCCCAGACGAGGATCGACGTGCAGAAAATCAGCGTTCCCGCCTCAGTCAGGAAGGCCTTTACCCGGTCGTAGACGCGGGTCAGGACGATCCAGGGAGAGGGCCACTTGTACTCCGGCAGCTCCATCACGAAGGGGGGCGTCTCGCCGGGGAACATCGTTTTCTTCAGGAGCCACGCCACCGGGATCGCCACGAGGATCCCCACGAGATACATCGCAAACAGCGTGAAACCCTGGGCCGGGAGCCAGCCGAAGAGCCGCACCGACGGCACGAAGGCGGCGATCAGGAGGATGTAGACCGGCAGCCGGGCGGAGCAGCTCATGAGGGGCGCAATGAGCATCGTCACCATCCGGTCGCGGCGGTTCTCGATGACGCGGGTCGCCATCACCCCCGGAATCGCACAGGCGAACGAGCTCATCAGCGGCAGGAAGGACTTGCCGCTGAGGCCGATCTTGGTCATCAGCTTGTCCATCAGGAACGCCGCGCGGGCCATGTAGCCGCAGTCTTCCATCAGGGCGATGAACAGGAACAGAAACGCAATCTGCGGGACGAACACGACCACCGAGCCGACGCCCGCAATCAGGCCGTCGACGAAGAGGCTGCGGAGCATCCCCGGCGCGAGCCAGCCTTCGACGAGCCCGCCGAGCCACCCCTGCCCTGCCTCGATGCCGTTCATGAACGGCTCAGCGAAGCGGAAGATCGTGATGAACACCATCAGCATCAGGGCCGCAAAGACGAGGACTCCGGAGACTTTGCCGGTGAGCCAACGGTCGATCCGGTCCGTCGTGGAGCCGGTCGCGACCTCCTCCGGGCGCTGGTAGATCCCTTCGAGCTGCTTGCGGATCCAGCCGTACCGGACCTTGGTCTCAACCGCCGGCACACGGCAGCTCGCCGCCGCCAGACGTTCCCGGGCGGCCTTCAGCGTGGCGGGGAGCTCGGTCGGTACCTTCTCGAGAAAGCGGTGCTCGCTCTCGCCCCCCACGTCGAGGAGCGTCCGCTCGACGAGGTATTCGGGGACCGTCAGGCCGTGTTGCGTGAACCAGGCCGAAAGGGTGGCGACTTCCGTGTTGAACGCCTCGGGGAAGACCGACAGTTTCACCGGACTCGTGCCGGCGGCTTCCGCGATCGCCTGGTGCAGCCCTTCGAGGCCATCCCGCCGGTGGGCGGAGGTGGTCACGACCGGCACGCCGAGCCGTCCGGAGAGCTGCTTCGCGTCGATCGAGACGCCGCGGCGGACCGCGACGTCGATCATGTTCAGACAGAGGACGATCGGCAGCCCCAGGTCCCGGAGCTGACTGAAGAGATACAGGTTCCGCTCGAGGTTCGACGCGTCGACGATGCAGACGACGACGTCGGGCCGGGGCAGGTCTGCCACGCGGCCGAGCAGAACCTCCACGGAAACCATCTCGTCCGCCGAGCGCGGCGAGAGGCTGTAGGTCCCCGGCAGGTCGACGAGGGTCGCGGGCCGGCCGCTGGGTCCGCCGAGGACAAACCGCCCGGTCTTCTTCTCGACCGTGCAGCCGGGAAAATTCCCGACCCGGGCGTTGAGTCCCGACAGCGCGTTGAACAGCGTGCTCTTGCCGGTGTTCGGGTTGCCGACGAGGACGATCGTCAGCTCGCGCTCACGGGGGACCGGCGCGGATGAGGCGGGGGGAGTGGCAGCGGACATGCGGAAAAATCCACGGGGCTGGTAGGACTGACGGCCGGCGTCCGGATCAGACGAGCGGTGCCAAGTCAGCCCCGCCCGTCCGCTACGGCACGCGCGGCCTACTTGCGTCCCTCACCACGGCGTGGCTTTTTCTTGCGCGCGGGGCGCCGTTTGGCTTCGCCTGAGGATGGTCGGTTGGAGAAACGCCGATCGGCGGGGCCGGCGGAAAACCGTTTGCCGCCACCACCACCGGATGTCTTGTTCTGGTCGCGGCGGGGTTTGCGGACTGCTCCTTCGGCCCCCTTCGCGGCCTGCTCGCCCGTTCGCCGATCGCGGCGCGGCCGTTCGCCCTGAACGCCTTCCGCTTCCGGACGCTCACGCGGCGGCCGCTTGCCGGGGGCCCGCTCGAACCGCGGACGATCTCCGGCGGGACGTTCGGTCCGAAAGCCTTCCCCTTCGGGGCGGCCAGTCCGGGGGCGGTCTGTTCTGGGCCGGTCGCCCGGTCCGCGGCTCCGCAGCGGACGGCCGGCGGGCCGCTCTCCCTCCCCTGCCGGCGGACGGCGGCGTCCGAATGGACGGTCCCCTGCCGCTGCCCCCTCTCCTCGGGGAGGTCGTCCCGCGGGACGTTCCCCCTCGCGCGGAGGACGCGAACGGCCGAAGGGACGGGCGTTTTCGCCACGTGGCGAGCGCTGACGGCTCGGCGGCGGCTCCGGCTCGCCATAGGCCCGCGGCGGGGGATCCGGCAGAGCGGGATGCCGCGACGTCGGGACGTCGAAGTCCGCTTCGTAGGCGCTCTCGATTTCCTCGATCAGACCATCGTCGCGGGAGGCTCGGCCCCCTTCGCGGCGGTCGCGGATCGGCCGCGCGCCGGACGCGGGACGGGCGGGGCGTTTCTTCCCCGGGGCCTTGCGGGGAGTGGCCTGGGCCTCCGCCTTGGCGAGGACGGCGTGCAGCCGTTCCAGCTCTTCGTGCCGCAGTTCGCGGAACTCGCCGAGCTTGAGTTTTCCCAGGGTGAGCGGGCCGAACGCGATCCGCTCGAGCCGCATGACCTTATGCCCCATCCGGGCGAACAGGCGGCGGATTTCGCGGTTGTGACCTTCGCTGAGGATCACCTCGAGCCACATGCTCTGCCCCTGACGGCGGACCGTCTGGACGTCGAGCACCTTGAACCGGCCTTCGGGGAAGTAGACCCCCTTCTTCATCTGCTCAAAGATTTCCCGCGTCGGAAACCCGGCGACCTGCACCGAGTAGGTGCGGTAGATCCGGTAGCGGGGATGGGCCATCCGCTGCGCGAGGTCGCCGTCGTTGGTGACGAGCAGCAGCCCTTCGCTGTCTTCGTCGAGCCGCCCGACCGTGAACAGGCGGGGGCCGGCATCCGGAAAGTAGTCGATGACCCGGGGCCGCCGCTTCGGGTCGCTGTTGGTGCAGAGAACGCCGGTCGGCTTGTTGAAGAGGTAGTACTTCTTCCGCTCCATCCGGAGCTTTTCGCCATCCAGCAGGATCTTCTGGGCCGACGGATTGACAGTCGTGCCGAGCTCGGTGACGGCAACGCCGTCGACGGTGACTCGCCCTTCAAGAATGTACTCCTCACAGGCGCGGCGGGACCCCAGGCCGCAGGAGGCCAGGAACCGCTGCAGCCGGATCTTGGGGATCTCCGGAAGCGGAACGGATGACTCGGATTCAGAGGGAATTTCCATGGAACCCCAAGGATACGCGGCCCCCGCCCCCAGGGGTACGCTCGCAATGCCATTTTCCCAGGAAGCGCGTTCGCCGCAACCCATCGGCCCTGACCGATCTTCCGCCGGGGACCATGGGCGCCTACGGCCGATTGCGGGAATATCTCCTCAGCGGGGTCGGTCACTTGAGAACGGGAGAGCCGCCGGGCATGAAAATCCACCGCGGCCCATCGCAAAACGCCGGTGCGACATCGCCCGGTGAGGGTCAAAACTCGATTCAATAGGGCCAACCATGCGGCGTCTGCTGTGCCTGGTCACCTGTGGACTTCTGACGGCGCTCCTGCTGGCGGTCCCCGGCGGTGAGCCCCCCGTGGGGGCCTGTTGCCCGGTCCCCCGCCCCGGCACTCCGGTCCTCAACGCCGATCAGACCGTCCTGATCGTGTGGGATGCCGAGAAGCAGATGCAGCACTGGATCCGGAAGGCGTCGTTCCGGAGCGACGACGAGGACTTCGGATTCCTGATCCCGACGCCGACCGAGCCTGAGCTGGCCGAGTCCGGGAACGACGCCTTTCCGATCCTCAACCGGCTGACCGAGCCGGGGGTTCGCCGGGTCCCCTACGGGAGTGGCATAAGTTGTTCCGGCCCTCCTACCCCGACCGCGACGACCGGAGCGGTCCGGGTCCTCCAGGAGAAGCTGGTCGCGGGATTCCAGGCGGCAGTCCTCGCGGCGGGCTCCGCCTCGGACCTCGCAGAGTGGCTCGCGCAGAACGGCTACAACCGGACGCCACAGATCGAAGCGTGGGTCCGCCCCTATGTCGAGAAGGGGTGGAAGCTGACCGCCCTCAAGATCGCCAGGGACAAAACCGCGGAGCAACCGGTCGTCGAAGCGTCGGCACTCCGGCTCTCGTTCCGAACAGAGTTCCCGATCTTCCCCTACCGGGAGCCCGACTCCACAGAAGCGGTGGCTGAGCTGCACCCCCGCGAGCGGCTGCTCCGGATCTTCTTCGTCGGCGCGGGACGATTCGAGGGAGCCCTGGAAGGGCCCACTCCCTGGACCGGAACGACCGCCTGGTCGGGGCCGGTCGAGCGATCCTCCCGCGAGGCGATCACGACCGCGCTCCAGCTCCCCTCCGACATCGGCCCCACTGACTGGTGGCTCACCGAGTTCGAAGACCTATGGCCGTATGCCCCGGCGCCGTCGGACCTCCTCTTCCGACGCTCCGCCGACCAGACACCGGTCCAGCGCGTGCCCCGGATCGAGTATTACCACAGCACGCTATTGTCCCTGCTCCCCTGCGTGATGCTCCTGGTGCTGTTCGGTGCGCCGCTGCTCGTGATGGTCCGGCTGCTGCGCCGCCCGGCTCCCCAAGCCCGTTCCGCCTGAGAAATCCCGTCCGAGAAATCCCGGGGCCAAAACAAAAACCGCTGGCGGAAGGTTTCCCTTCTGCCAGCGGTTTGTTCGTACCAGAGCCGTGACAACAGTCGGCTTAGTAGCGGTCGCGGCCACCGCCGCCGTATCCACCACCGCCGCCGCCGTATCCACCGCCGCCGCCGCCGTATCCACCGCCGCCGCCGCCGTAGCCACCGCCTCCGCGACGACCACCGCCGCCGCCTCCGCCGTAGCCGCCGCGTCCACCGCCGCCGCCGCCGCCGCGATCTTCACGCGGACGAGCTTCGTTGACGGTCAGCGACCGACCTTCGAAGTCCTGGCCGTTGAGCGCCTGAGCGGCAGCCTGAGCCGCCTGGTCAGTCGCCATTTCAACGAATCCGAAACCCTTCGACCGGCCCGTTTCGCGGTCCATGATCACTTCGGCGCTGCGGACTTCCCCGTGGGCGGAGAAGAGCTGCTGCAAGCCCGAGCTCGTCGTGCCGTATGCCAGGTTACCAACGTACAATTTCGTGCCCATGCGGGCCATTCCTTTCGTTGTCGTCGTGCGGGACCAGTTTCCAAAGGAACGGGCGCTGGACGAAACACACTGAGACGTCATCACATGATCGACGTCGAACCGGTCTCCACCACACATCGCAGCAGAGGCCGAATTACTTCCAAACGGGGGGTACAGGGAAAGCCGCCTGTGCGGTGCTGCACAAGATAAACAGAAGCTGACCTGATTTTGTAGCTCAAAACCGATCCCAGGGAATCGTTTCTGCCGGGCGGGGTGTCGCCGACGGCGAAGTCGACCGACTTTCCCCGGCGTACGACCGTCCCTCGTGACCGTTCGAACGGGCCTCGTTGACGGTCACGCGGCGACCGCCGATCTGGGAGCCGTTGAGTCGGCGGATCGCCTCGTCGGCGTCGTCGAGGCGCGACATCCCGACGAACGCGCAGCCCTTCGAACGACCAGTCGCCCGGTCGGTCAGAAGGTGGACCGACGAAACCCGCCCATACTGTTCGAAGGCGGAGCGGACTTCGGATTCCGTCGCCTGAAACGGGAGATTGCCAATAAAAATGCTTGTCATTGCGATGTCATTCCTGACAAAGCCGCGGAGTTTTCGAAGAACCGCGGCGAGGCAAACCGGTTACAGCCCGATCGCCCGAACCTGACGATGCCACACGTCGACGGGGAGATGCACGGAGTGTGCCACACCCGACGAAGACAGGGAGAAAACGGAGCTGACAGGTGTCAGTTCGAAACACGAAAGCGAGAGAGGCCACGAAACACGATGACTTGAGGACTCACAGGGGCCGCAGCGAGACTTCTTCCGGCCGAGGGAAAACGGTTCCCTCCTGCACAATCGACACGCCCCGACACGGCTCGGAAAGAACGGAGGGGACGGTTCTCAAAAGGCTCTCTTACTCGAAGAGTCTCTCTCAGAACTGTCGCCGGACGGTTCTCTCGCCGAAAGCCGGACGAAGAGGGTCAGCGGGCCAGAACGTCTGCAGGCAGGCCACAAGAGAAGCCCGCCTTCAGGCGGCACGTTGCAGGCCTCAAGGATTCCTGCAACACACGAATTCTAGCCGATTGGTTCGGTTCAACGCGACGCCAAGTCGACAAATTCACGAAATCCTTGGGCGGTTTCCCCGAAATCGCGGCTGCCCCGCTCCCCAGCCGGGCGCGGCACCATCCCTCCCGGCGGCAGACTTTCCGCAGCCATTCGACTCCGCCGCGGCGCCGCGGGCAAAGCTCGGACGGCTCCGGTACGATCCCCGAAGCCGCGCTCTCCCCGACTCGTGACGGTTGCCGGATCACCAACCGCTCCTTCTCCGTGAGGTCGACTCCGCATGTCCGTGCGTCCCCCCTTCCGGCCTCCCCTCTCTTCCGCCACGGCCGCGGCAGCCACACTTCTCTTCGCGCTCGGAGTCTTCGGGACCGGACCTCGCGAGACCGCGGTCGCCGCCGACCGGGGGATCCTCGACTTCCCGAAGCTCTCGCCGAAGACCGACTGGCCCTGGTGGCGCGGCCCGTATCGCAACGGGTACGCCGCCGAAGCCGCGGCCCCACCGACGAAGATCACGGAGCAGGAGGCGACCTGGAAGGTGGATGTTCCGGGACGCGGACACTCATCGCCGATCGTCGTCGGAGACCGGGTCTTCCTGACGACGGCCCATGAAGCGGAGGAGACCCAGCACGCGCTGGCGTTCGACCGCAAGACCGGCCGGAAGCTCTGGACAGTCCAGCTCAACCGGGGGGGCTTTCCGGAGAACAACCACGCCAAGAATACAGAGGCGACGCCGACTGTCGCCTGTGACGGCGAACGGCTGTTCGTCACCTTCTTCCACCACGAGGCGATCGAACTGACCACGCTCGACCTCCAGGGACAGCCCCTCTGGAAGAAGCGGGTCGGGGGGTTCAATCCGCGGAAGTACGAATACGGCTACGCCCCCTCCCCCCTGCTCTACCGGGATGTCGTCATCGTCGCCGCCGAGTGGGACGGAGAGAGCTACATCGCCGCGCTCAAACGCTCCGACGGAACTCCGGCCTGGCGGATCCCCCGCCCCAACAACGTCTCGTTCTCGACTCCCGTCGTCGCGCATGTGGCAGGGCGCGACCAGCTCCTGATCAGCGGCGGCGGTGTCGTCTCCTCCTACGATCCCGCCAGCGGCAAGCCGCTGTGGGAGGCTGCCGGCACGACTGCCGCCACCTGTGGGACGGTCGTCTGGGACGGCGACATCGTCTTCGCGAGCGGCGGATACCCAAAGTCGGAAACAGTCGCGATCAAGGGGGACGGTTCCGGCGAAGTCCTCTGGAAGAACGGCCAGAAGTGCTATGAGCAGTCGATGCTCGCCGTCGACGGCCACCTCTACGCCCTGACCGGGAACGGCGTCCTCTTCTGTTGGGAGGGGCGGACCGGGAAGGAGATGTGGAAGCGGCGGCTCTCGGGGCCGGTCAGCGCCTCCCCCGCTCTGGCGAACGGACACATCTATTGGGCGAACGAAGGGGGCTCGCTGTATGTCTTCAAGGCGAACCCGCAGAAGTGCGAGCTCGTCGCCGAGAACCGGATCGGCAACGACTCCTTCCCGAGCCCCGCCGTCGCCGGCAGCCAGCTCTTCCTGCGGGTCGCCCACAACGGGAGCCGCCGGCAGGAGGCGCTCTACTGTTTCGGCACTCCTGAGTGAATGGCTCCCTCACGCAAACGAGGCCTGAAGAGACCAGCGAGAGACCATGCAGATCACCACGGCCAAGCGGAGCGAGCTCGAGACGCTGACCGAGCTGACCGCCGCCTGCATCATCGCAATGCGGCAGCAGGGGATCGATCAGTGGGACGAGGTCTACCCCAGCCCCGAGCTGCTCGCGCGGGACATTGAGGCGGGGACCGTCTCGCTTCTCTGGGACGAGAAGACGCCGATCGGCACGATTACATTGGACCAGAACCTCGACCCGCTCTGGAACGGGATGGACTGGTCCCGCCCCGACTCGGGAGCCTCGGCGATCCACCGGGTGATGGTCCACCCCGCCCGCCAGGGACAGGGGCTCGCCCGACGACTGATGGCCCACGCCGAATCCCGCGCCCGCGAACGGGGGAGCCACTCGATCCGCCTCGACGCCTTCACGGCGAACCCCGCCTCGCTCCGGCTCTACGAAGCCCTCGGCTACCGCCGGACCGGGACCGCGACGATGCGGAAGGGGGAGTTCGTCTGCTTTGAGAAGATCCTGTAGGCCGCAGAGGAGTTAAACACCAAGACTCCATGGAGGCACCAAGACCACAAAGGGGAGGCATTGGTGTGGTTTCATGAGTTTTCTGACGGCCGAGCCCTCCGTTGCCACCCTACAGAAATCCTTGGTGCTCTTCGTGCCTCCTTGGTGTCTTGGTGTTTAACGCATCCTCTCTCGCCGATACGAATCGGCCCGGATCGGCAAACCCTGCCGCCTGCACTACTGAATCCGTTGCCCCGCGGCCTCCCCTCGTGATCGGCCCCGCGACTCGGCACTACGCTCCGCCGCATTCGAACCCCGAGGACAGGGAGCATGCGGCCGCACGCGGTCTATCGACTGCTGGGACTTCTCGTGCTGCTGGCAGTCGGCTGCCGGCTGCCGAAGCCCTATTTCGCGGAACGGCTCCACTTCGACCGCCTCTCCCCATGGGCCGGCGCCGAGGAAGCGGGCCCCTCGACCGGCAAACCGGTTGCCCGGGGACACTCGAAGCCGAATTCGATCCGCCGGGTCTCGACGACCGGTCGGCCTGAGTACGCCGAGACGCTCGCGCCCCCCGTCGCAGTCCTCGACTGGGATCCTGGGGTCTCCTCCCGCTGGGAGATCCTCTACGGCACGAACCGGACCCCGACCTCCGCCAGCGAACTGTCGCTGGTCCGCTACGGAAACACGGTGGCCGCCACTCCGCAGTACGGCGTCTGCACCGTCCGTCTGCCGCACCGGGCGCGGGGCCAGGACCTCGCTCCCGCACCGGCTCCTCCGCCCGAGCCGACCTCGCCACTCCCCCGGGGCCTGTTCGTCTCCGCGCCGCGGCCGAAGACCGACCGGCACGACCGGGACACGCAGCTGCGCGGCCAGCTCGAGACCGTCCAGGCGCTCCCCGCCGGGCACTTCGCCGAAGAGCTGCGCGACATGACCGCCCGGTCGGTTCAGAAGGATGTGCTGGTCTTCGTCCACGGCTTCAACGTCTCGTATGACGAAGCGGTCCTCCGCGCCACGCAGGTCGCCGCCGACCTTCCGTTCAACGGAGCGATCGTTGTCTACTCCTGGCCGTCGCAGGGGGGTGTCGACAGCTACGAGCGGGACGGCGAGGTCGTCCTCGAGTCGGAACTCCCCTTCACCGAGTTCCTGACGACCGTCGCGAACAGCGTCCCGGCCGATGCGAAGATCAACCTCGTTGTCCACAGTATGGGGAACCGGCTCGTCCAGCGAAGCCTGTGGCGGCTTCCGGATGAATTCACTTCCCCGCCCCGGTTCGACGAGATCGTGTTCTGCGCGCCTGATGTCGGGATCGAGGAATTCCGGCGGAATGTCCGGCAGGCCAAAAAGGTCGCCCGCCGGGTGACCCTCTACCAGTGCTGCAACGACGCCGCCCTGATCGCCTCGATGTTTCGCAACAAAGAAGAGCGGGCCGGGAGCCCCAACGCCCCGGTGCTGATCGAGGGGATGGACACGATCGAGACCGCCCCGGTCGATTCGAGCCTGCTGGGGCACTCCTATTATGGGAGCAACACCAGCGTCCTGCGGGACCTGTTCGCGATCGTGAAAGAACACACGCCGGTCGATGAGCGGCCCTGGCTGAAGTCCTACCCCATTCCGTTCCAGAAATCCCCGTTCTGGATCTTCGGGAGTTTCCCCGAGGAGCTCGACTGGGAATGGACGGTCGAGTCCGAAGGAAACGCCGTTCTGTCGGAACAAGGCCACTCGTTCCGCTAGCGCCAGGCCGGGCTCGCGGCCGCCTCGAGCCGGGAATCTGAGCTCCGCCACCCTGCAACGCTTCCCTCAGACGCCACGGGCGGCGTCAGATTTGCGCGCGTGGCCCATGTGCCGCCGCGGCCTCTTCGCCCCCCGGGTCCCTTCCCTCCCCGGCCGCGTCTGCCACAATTTTCCGTCAGGACTGACGGTAACTTGATCCGACAGGGAGACGCTCCTCATGACACCGCTCGAATCGCTGATCGCCACCGGCACCAAACTCTGGCTCGACAGCGTCGACCCGAAGCTCGTCGTCGAGAACCGCGCGTTCGGCGCGACGGGGGCCACTTCGAACCCGATCATCGTCTCCGACATCATCAAGAGCGGAGCCTTCGACGATCAGATCGCCGCCCTCACCAAAGAAGGCCTCGACGACGAAGCGATCGCCTGGAAGCTGACCGACTCTCTCGTTCGTGAAGCCCAGAAGGTCTTTGCCGAGGTCAACAAAGAGACGAAGGGGAACGACGGCTACGTCAGCTTCGAGCTCGACCCGCTCCTGGAAGACGCCAGCTGCACCCTCAGCACCGCCGACCGGGCCAAGAAGTACATCGAGCTCGGCAAGAAATGGGCCGTCGGCCACACCAACCGGATGATCAAGGTCCCCGCCACGCCGGGCGGTCTCGCGGCCCTCGAAGAACTCGCCGCCGCCGGGATCACTCTCAACGTCACGCTGATCTTCAGCGCGGACCAGTACCACACCGCCCAAGAGGCGGTCTGGAAGGGGGCGCAGCGCCGCAAAGATCCCAAGACCCTGAAATCGGTCTACAGCATCTTCGTGAGCCGGATCGACGTCTACACGGCGAAGCACGCCCCGACGCTCACCCCCGAAGCTCAAGGGCTGGTCGGGATCGTCAACGCCCAGCGGATCTGGAAAGAGAACCAGGAGTGGTGGAAGGACAAGAATCTCCCGCTCCAGCAGGAGATCATCTTCGCCAGCACCGGGACCAAAGACCCCAAGGACCCGCCGGAGAAGTACGTCGCCGCGCTCGCCGGTTCCGACATCCAGACCAATCCTCCCGGCACCAACGCCGCGATCCAGAAGCTCCCGGGCAAGACCTTCACCCGGAAGGTCGATCAGCTCCCTCCTGCGAACGTCCTGGCGGACATTGATGCGAAGGTCGACTTCGCTCACATGGAGAAGACGCTCATGGAGGAGGGGCTGAAGAAGTTCGCGGATCCGCAGAAGGCTCTGATTGCTTTGATCAAGAGCAAGCGGGCCTAGGTCGCCGCGTCGGGAACTGGTGGCGCCTTCCCTGATCCGGGTCCAGGGGCGGAGCTCCTGGCCGCCGGAGCCAGCGTCCCGCTGGACCGGGGTGGGCGTGGGACGATGGGTGCGCTATGGCGCTCCGTCCGCCTACCTCGACAGGGACCGGCACTGAGGCCTTCCCCTCACCGCGGGGAGTGCAATGCGGGTGTGTTGGACAGAGAGTTCATCGACGTCCGGCCGCGATTGGACGTCCGTTGTTTGCCATGGTTCCACGAAGGAAGCGCCTCCGGCGGGGCCAGCAGCGTGCTGGACCCGGGTGGCCGTGGGGTGATGGGGTTGAGCGGGCGACGTCGTGCCGGCCGAGGTACGAGCCTGAGCGATTGAGGCCGACGCAGGCCTCGGGATGTCTCTTCTCCGACCTTGCCCCCCATATCCAGCGAACGTCCCCCGCCGGAGAAGCCCCAGCCCCGGTCCAGCGGGATACTGGGTCGCTCGCCATGGGCGGCCGTACTACACTGCGGGTTTCCCTCTGCGCCCGGGACTGGGCGCGGAATACGTCCGGAGACGTGTCCCGCGTCTCCGTCCAGATGGATCGAACATGGCCAAGAAGAAGTCCGCCGCCGTCGCTCCCGTCGAGACCACCGAAGTCGCTGTGGAAATCGTCGAAAACGGCGCACCCCAGGCGACCGCCGAAGCCCCCGCGCGAATCTCGAAGACCCCGCCGGTCGACTGGGTGACCAAGGGCTACCCGTTCCAGAACGAGCCCCCCACCGACTTCAGCCGCGCCGAACTCCGCGAGGCGATGGAGAAGGCTCTCGAAGAGGTCTCCGACCAGCTCGGCGGCGAGTACGGCCTCGTGATCAACGGCAAGACGATCGACACCCGCGCCAAGCTCACCTCCAAGAGCCCCGGCCACAAGAAGGTCGTCATCGGCACGCTCGCCGCCGCCCACCCGGACCACGTCCCCCAGGCGGTCGACGCCGCCCGCCGGGCCTTCCGGAGCTGGTCCCGCGTCCCCGCCCAGCAGCGGGCCGAGTACATCGAAGTCGTCGCCGCCGAAATGCGGAACCGCCGCTACGAGCTCGCCGCGTGGGAAGTCCACGAGTGCGGCAAGACCTGGGTCGAGGCGGACGCCGACGTCGCCGAGGCGATCGACTTCTGCACCTACTACGCCGCGCAGATGCGAGACCTGTCGGTCACCGTCCAGTGCGACTACCCCGGCGAAGAGAATTCCTACGCCTACCGCCCGCGCGGCGTCGTGGCGGTCATTGCCCCCTGGAACTTCCCGCTGGCGATCCTCACCGGGATGACGGTTGCCGCCGTCGTGACCGGGAACACGGTCGTCATGAAGCCGGCTGAGCAGTCGTCGGTCATTGCCGCGAAGCTCATGGAGATCTTCCGTGACGCCGGCCTGCCGAACGGCGTCGTGAACTTCCTGCCGGGCGTCGGGGAAGACCTCGGCCCCGCGCTCGCCTCGAACGCCGACGTCGACATTGTCGCCTTCACCGGTTCGCGGTCGGTCGGCCTCTCGCTGAATCGTCTGGCGGCCGAGACCGATCCGCGGCAGACGAACGTGAAGCGGGTCATCGCCGAGATGGGTGGCAAGAACGCGATCGTCATCGACGACGACGCCGACCTCGACGAGGCGGTCGCCGGCGTGATGAAGAGCGCCTTCGGGTACGCCGGGCAGAAGTGCTCCGCCTGCTCGCGGGTGATTGTGCTGGGCGGGATCTACGACGCCTTTCTGGCCCGGCTGCAGCCTGCCGTGGAGAGCCTCAAGATCGGGGCTCCGGAAGATCCGGCGACCACGATCGGCCCGGTGATTGACGAAGAGGCTCAGAAGAAGATCCTCGACTACATCGCGATCGGGATGGAGGAACACCGCCCGATCGTGGCGAGCGAGCCGCCGTCGCTGACGAAGGAGGGGCACTATGTCGCTCCGCACGTCTTTGCAGATGTCGATCCCGCGGCCCGGCTGGCGCAGGACGAGATCTTCGGCCCGGTGCTCGCGGTGATCCGCGCCAAGAACCTGGATGAGGCGATCGATTTCACGAACCGGTCGCAGTACGCGCTGACGGCGGGGCTTTACTCCCGCAGCCCGCGGAACATTCAGCGGTTCAAGCAGGAGGTTCAGGTCGGCAATCTTTATGTCAACCGGCCGATCACGGGGGCGCTGGTGCAGCGGCATCCGTTTGGTGGGTACAAGATGTCGGGGATTGGCTCGAAGGCGGGTGGGCGGGACTACCTGTTGCAGTTTGTGATTCCGGTGTGTGTTTCGGAGAACACGATGCGACGCGGGTTCGCCCCGGCTGTGGATGCGGCCAATCCGTAGTGTGGATGGTGTGGGGCGTTGGCTCCGGACTTGGACCACGCCCCGGCCGGCACGACTCCGCCCGCTCAGACCCATCGTCCCACGGCCACCCGGGTCCAGCACGCTGCTGGCCCCGCCGGAGGCGCTTCCCTTGTGGAACCACGGCACACAACGGGTATCCAGTCGCGGGCTGACGTTGAGGACGCTCCGCTCCAGAACGCCCACACTGCACTCCCCGCGATGAAGAGGAGGGGAGCCCTCAAAGCTGGCTGCCCAAAACTGACGCCGGCCGTTTTCCACGGAGCAGCGTGCTGGACCCGAGCTAATAAGAGAGCGGCCGTCCATGGAACGCTGTCCCGGTCGGCCCCCTCTTGACCCTCTTCGCAGCGCGGGTGACAATAAAGGAGATGTTCCGCATCCTCGCCCTCGTCGTGTTCTCACTGCAGGCTCTGGCGATTCCCTTCGCCAACGGCCGGGAAGTGAGCGTTTGCAGCGGCGAGAAAGCAGCCAAGATCCACGGCGGATCGTGTTGCGGTTCGGAATGCTCGTCCGGCTGTTGCTCCGCGAAAGCGGACGCGGCAAAGAGCCAGACAGCCCCACGGACCTGCTGCGGAACACATTCGCATCAGGCCCCCGGAAAGCATTCTCATTCCTCGGGTTGCGGCGGAACGTGCACCGGCTGTGCCTGCTGCTTTGCCCTGACGATGCCGGTCGCTGTGACCACTGCAGGTGAAAGTCTCCAGACCTGCCGGATGGTCTCTGCAGTCGTTCTGCGGAACGACTTCGCACTGGGGCTCACGCTCGAGCCGAGTGTTCCCCCTCCAATTGCAGCGTAGCGAAGGTGCGACTCGCTCGAGTCGCGTTGTGCTTCCAGTTCCTTCGCTGCCGGATGGCGATGTCCGCCGCCGGCTCTCACGTACGCTTCACTTGGAGAAACTCCATGTCCCGTAAGTCTCTGTTCGCTGCTGCGCTGACCCTTCTCGCTCTCACCGGGGTGGGCGTTGCCGTCGCGACGCCGTCCTCCGCCTCGACCTGCGCCGGCAGCTGCTGCTGTTGCACCGGCTCGGGGGGATGCCCGCTCTGTGACTGCACCTCGTGCGACGACTGCGTCTGCTGCAACTTCGGCCAGGCCGACTGCTGCCAGACCGGCGCCGCCGCCACGACGTGCAGCACCGCAGGCGCCGCCTGCTGTGCGAAGCACTGATCGAGCCGCGCTCGCTCTCGCGCGTCACGTCGGAAGCCACTCCCGCTGTCGATGAGTGACAGGAGGGCCACGGCCTGAAACACCGCCGGTCCTCTTCGTCCTCGACAGGGTTATGGGATCGCACGTCTCTCCAGTCCGTGCGACCGAGGACGCGTGCCCTGATGGCCATCCGCGATTCGTGGATGAGACCATTGATGACAATGGAAACTTGCCGGCCCCGGAGGATCTGTCGATCCTCCGGGGCCGAGTCGTTTCAGCATGCTGCTTCCCTTGAGACGAAGCTCAATCGAAAAGCCGCTTCGTCCCTTTGCCTGCGGACCGTCGTTCGAGGTCCAGCAGGAACTGCTTCCGCCGCAGGCCGCCGCCGTAGCCACCCAGGTGTCCATCTTTTCGGATCACCCGGTGGCACGGAATCACGATCGCGATCCGGTTCTGCCCGTTCGCCCGACCAACCGGCCGCTGACCTCCCGGCAACTCGACTGTGGTCGCCAGTTCTTCATAGGACCGCGTCTCTCCGTAAGGAATCCGCAAGAGCTCATTCCAGACCCGCTGCTGAAACGGCGTCCCCGGGAAGACAAGCGGCACCCGGAACTCCTGCAGCGTCCCCGCGAAGTAGGCTTCCAGCTCCTGCTCCAGCTGCCGCAGGTGCTCGTTGGTGCCGGGTGCGAGCGGCACACCGAAGTGCTTGCGAAGGACGTCGAGCTGCGTCTCGAGCATCCGCCGGTCAGTGAACTCGAGGAGACAGACCCCCTCCTCCGTCGCTGCCGCGACGAGCGGGCCAAGCGGGCTCTGGATCCGGCTGGTGATGAGGCAGTCCCGGCCCCGGGCCTTGCTCGGCGTGTCGCCGAACGCTTTCACGAATGCGTCCCGAAACCCGCTGTGCGATTCGTATCCACTCTCGAAGACCGCCGCGTCGAGCGATTTCCCGTTCTGGATTCCGTGGAACGCGCTGATGAGCCGGCGGGCGCGGCTGTAGGCCTGGAAAGTCATGCCGTAGTGCCCCTGGAAGTAGCGGCGGACGGTCGCCGGATCGACGCCGCGGGCCGCGAGATCGCTGTCCTGAATCTTGGCTGAAGGGTTCTGCTCGACATCCTCGATCAGCCGCCGCGCCCACTCCGGCTGATCATCGATCGTCATCGGCCGGCACCGTTTGCAGGGACGGTATCCACCGACCAGGGCCTCGCGCGGCGTCGCAAAGTACTCGACGTTCTTCGGCAACGGCTTTCGCGCAGGGCAGGTCGGCCGACAGAAGATCCCGGTGGTCCGGACGCCGAGGAAGAAGACCCCGTTGTAGGCGCTGTCCCGGCCCAGATAAGCGCGTTCCATTTCGGAGATCGGAGGAAGCGGGCGAGTCGTGTTCATGGCGAAACGGTATCCACAGGGCGGGGAGCCCCTCCACCGATTTTCGGGCGCGGATGTGGGATCGCAGACTGCGAGTGACCGCACATGTTCGGTGAAGTCGGACCTTCATCGCTCAAGAATCAGGCAATCGCTGAATACGTTCGGGGCGGTTTTTCCAAGGTGCTCCTCCGAAAAGAAGGTGCCGCCGCCTCTTGAGCAATTGTCTTAACAGATTCGTGTGTGGTGGGTTACGGAATTGCAAAACTCCCTGCTTCCACACGGATAACTCAACTGGCATGTGGGATGCGATGCGTGACGTTCGTCCTGACGATTCCGTTCAGGGGTGGAACTCCTTGCGCTGATTCTTGGGCAGCCCATGAAATCTCACATCCGTCGCGGCTTCACTCTCATTGAGTTGCTCGTGGTCATCGCGATCATCGCGGTGCTCGTGGCGATTCTGTTGCCCGCCGTTCAGCAGGCCCGTGAAGCGGCTCGCGCCTCTCAGTGCCGCAACAATCTCAAGCAGCTCGGAATCGCATTCCACAACTACCACGAGACGTTCGGACAACTCGTCAACGGGAACCACCCTGATTACAGCGGCGGCAGCGGCGGCTACAACATGGGATGGGCTCCCAAGCTGTTTCCGTACATCGATCAGGGGACTCGCTACGAGAACATGGCGAGGATGTCTCCTAATCCGATCACAGAGCTGGGCCCTTGGCGGCTCGACTCCGTCCCTCACCGCGGTTCCGATCCCATCTGGGGACCAATCCCCACTCTCGCCTGCCCCTCTTCGCTTCTGGGCACAGGCAGCCCTGACATCAAGTCCTACGCGTGGATTGCAGGCCAGGGAGCACTGCACTATCGGGGATGCTCAGGACGCTACGAAGACATCTACAACACCGCCGCGCCAACCACCCACCAGTGTGCTAACTCGGGCGTGATCTTTCCGGAGAGCAATGTCCGGCTGACCGACATCAAGGATGGAACATCCAACACGATTCTGCTGGGCGAAAGTTCCTCCTCGCGAGGCTGGACGGATGCTCTGAAGACAGGATGGGGCGGCATTCATCCCTGGACTTGGGGGATCTACTGGTACTCGACCGCGAATCGTCTCACAATCGATGCCAAGACGATCCAGTTCCCGATCAATTTTCGCGGATCGTTCGCCAACAACATGACCCCCTACACGAGCTACCACGATGGCGGAGCGAACTTCCTGCTCTGCGACGGCAGCGTTCGGTTCCTCACGGAGTTCATGGACCTGAACCTGCTCAAGGCCCTGGGGACTCGTGCCAAGGAAGAACGGGTCGGCGACTTCTAGTCCGCCGACTTCAGGATCTTGGCCCAGAGGGGCGAGATCGGATTCCCCTGCCACACACCCTGATTCTTCAATACCCGACCGATGCTCCTGATGGATCGTCTGCACGTTCCCGTTCGCGTCTTCCTGGCAACTTGTTCGTTCTCGATCCTCGCCCTCACCCTCTCGGGGTGCGGTGGGAACAGCAACCGCCCCAAGACAGCCAAAGTCATCGGCAAGGTGACGTACGACGGCAAGCCGGTCGAAACCGGCTCGCTGCTGTTCGTTCCCGTGGGGGGAGGCTCTCCGGCTCAGGGAAACATCGCCGCGGACGGCACCTACACGCTTGGCACGTTCACCGAGACCGATGGTGCAATCCTCGGCAACTTCAAGGTCATGATCACCGCCTGGACGCAGCCCAAAGGGGGCCCCGGCCTGCCGGAGGATGCGATCCGGGGCGATGCCGGTCCCATCTCCCTCATTCCGGAGATCTATGGCGATCTCGAGAAGTCGGGACTGACCGCCACCGTCAAGGACGAGAAGAACACGATCAACTTCGATCTCGAGAAGAAGGCCGCCCCTCCCAAGAAAGCGCCCAAGAAGCTGGGTGAGGTTCCGAAGATCGGCTCGACCTGAGAGAGTGAGACGATCTTCACGGGCGGCCGAGGCGGCCGGCCCGGTAGTCGCGGATCGCTTCCTGGATCTCCTCCCGCGTGTTCATCACGAACGGTCCCTGCCCCTCGACCGGCTCGCCGATCGGGGCGCCGGTCAGGACGAGAGCGCGTGAGGGGACCTTCGCTTCGAGCCGCACCTGTTCTTCATCGCGGCTCAGTTCGGCCAGTTCAGCGGCCGTGACCCGGGTGCCGTTCACCTGGACATCTCCGGCCTGAACGATCACGAGAGCCGTGTGGCCGGCCGGCAGAGTCAGGTCCACGACTCCCGCTCCAATCAGCTGCGCGTCCCACACGTTGATAGGCGTGAACGTTTTCGCAGCGCCAGGCGCTCCCTGAAACTCGCCGGCGATGACGCGGACTGTCCCGGCCCCGTTCGCGAGCGAGACGCGCGGGATCTCCGTATCCAGCAGTCCCTGATAGCGTGGACGGGACATCTTGTCCTTCGCCGGCAGGTTCACCCAGAGCTGGACCATTTCGAGCGTTCCGCCATCGCGGGCGAACCGTTCGCTGTGGAACTCCTCGTGGAGGACGCCGGACGCGGCGGTCATCCACTGCACGTCCCCCGGGCCGATCGTCCCGTGGCTTCCGGACGAGTCGCGGTGCTCCAGCTCCCCCTGGTAAACGATCGTCACCGTCTCGAAACCCCGATGCGGATGCTCACCGACGCCGCGCGGCGCCCCGGAGGGGGCGAACACGTGCGGCCCGGCGTAGTCGAGGAGCAGGAACGGGTCGAACCTGTTCCCACCGGCGTACGAGAACAGGCTGCGGACCGGAAATCCGTCCCCCACCCAGTGCTGGGGGACATTCCGAATGACCTGGCGGATCGTTTTCATCGGTGGTTCCTCCGGTCGGGACTGGGATCGCGGTGCCCGGGTCTCGTCCTGACTGGATTGTGCCCTAGCCGGCGGGGCTGCGGGAAGGAGTCGGGGCTCCGTCGCCGTACCACCGCTCGGCGATCCGATCGAGCTCTTCCATGACCGACTCCAGTTCCAGGACCCGCGGCGTGATCGCGTAGGTGACCTGCGGCGGGACAGTCGGCTCGTAGTGCCGCGAGAGGAGCCCTTCCCCTTCGAGCAGCCGCAGCCGCTCGGTCAGCGTCTTCGTGGAGACTCCTCCGAGCCGGCGGCGCAGCTCGCCGAACCGGGTCGGTCCTTCCATATGCAGCCGGTGCAGCAGCAGGAGCGTCCAGCGGCTCGACAGAAGCCCCAGCAGCTTGGAGAGGGGCTCGTAGTCCCCCTTTCGGCTAGCCGCGGCGGCAGCTTTGCGTTTGGCCATCACTTTCCTCGGGTAAAGTGGCTTCCGTTCAGGAACCTACTTTACAGAGAAAAGCGGCGTTCTACAGTTCCCGTCGCCGCCGTCGGACAACGGCGATCCCGTCATGCTCCCTTCGAGACGCCAGACCGATGCCGACGCGCTGCTCCTGGGCCGAGAGTGATCCGCAGATGCAGGCCTACCACGATGATGAGTGGGGCGTGCCGGAACGAGACAGTCGAGCGCTGTGGGAGAAGCTGATGCTCGACGGATTCCAGGCGGGGCTGTCGTGGCTGACGATCCTGCGGAAGCGGGACGCGTTTCGCGAGGCGTTCGCCGGGTTCGATCCGGAGGTCGTGGCACAGTTCCAGGAGAAGGAGATCGCGCGGCTCCTCCAGAATCCGGGGATCGTCCGGTCGCGGGCGAAGATCGAAGCGACGATCGGCGGAGCGCGGGCCTACCTGACGATGCGCGACTCGGGAGAGGAGTTCTCGGAGTTTGTGTGGGGAATGGCGGGAGGCCAGCCGCTGGTGAATACGACCGGGTTGGTGCCGGCGAAGACTCCTCTGTCGGAAGAAATCTCGAAGGCGCTGAAGAAGCGGGGCTTCAAATTCGTGGGGCCGGTGATCGTTTACGCCTGGATGCAGGCGACGGGGGTCGTGAATGACCATGTGCCGGAGTGTTTCCGGCGCGGTCGCGTTCGCGGGTGAGTGTTCGTTGGTTTCAACCAGGAGAACCAGTGATGGCTGCGTACGGGATCTTCATTCGGGAGGCGACGCTCGATCCGGCGGAACTCGAGGCCTATACGCCCAAGGCGCAGGCGTCGCTGGCGGGACACACCCTGAACGTCCTGGCGGCGTACGGTCGTCAGGAGGTGTGGGAAGGGGATGCGGTGGAGGGAGTCGTTATCGTCGAGTTTCCGACGATGGAGGCGGCGAAGGCCTGGTATGAGAGCCCGGCGTATCAGGAGGCGCGGGAGCATCGATTTCGCGGGGCGCGGTACCGGGCGATTCTTGTCGAGGGGCTGTAAGAGGAGCCGGGGCTCGCTCCGCACGGGAGCGAGCCGTGCGGACTTTCCCGATGCCGATGGTGCCGGTCGTGACGACTCGCCTGCAGTGTTGCCGACGCCGCTCGGGATGCCGTTTGGCATCATCGCTGGCAACCGCCGCTGCGGCCGCGAGTTGCGACGAGCTCTCTTGGGGATGATGCCGAACGGCAACATGCGTCGGCGGCAACGTGTTCAAGGCGGGTGAACACCGGCTGCGGCGAAAGAATCTTTTCAGGTGGCTGTCGTGAAAGGAGTTGCGCTCACCACCCGAGTGGCGTGTCAAGAAATCTTGGCGCGAGTCACGGGTCTGGCACTCCCCCTGCTTTACATCTCCTGCATCAACAGCAACCCAACCAACAGCCGACCGAGAAAAGACCAACGCCATGACCCGCCTCCTGAACACCCTTGTCCGTGACGAAGCTGGTTTCATCGTCTCCGCCGAACTCGTCCTCATCTCCTCGATCGCCGTCCTCGGCCTCGTGGTTGGACTCAGCGAAGTCTCGCTGAACGTGAACAACGAACTCGAAGACGTCGGCTCGGCCTTCGCCTCGATCGACCAGGGCTACTGCGTCCAGGGCCTGAGCGGCCACAAGGGTCACAGCAAGGGAAGCAGCTTCCACGACTGCTCGGACTTCTGTGCCGGTCAGTACGACATTCAGTAAGACAAACGGCTCAAGGCTGAGGGCCGAAGGCAGAGGGACTTAGATCACCCCTCCGCCTTCACCACCGTCACTCCGGTGCCTGGCTCCCAGCCCCCGATCAAGCCCGATCCTGATTCCAGAATCCTGATTCCCAACGAACAGAGCCGGGCATCGGTCCAACGACCAATGCCCGGCTCTTCGTGTGCTTCCTGATCCTTCTGCCCTAGCCCCTCGCTGAGTTCTCAGTCCTGATCCTGAAAGCTCGCGACCGTGCCGTTCGGCAGGGTGACGCTGTACGACTGATTGAAACGGACGGCCGACGCCACGTCTTTCAGCTCGCCGTTGACGTTGTTCGAGACTTCCGCGAGGCCCGTCACGAGCCCCAGGACCCCCAGGGTGCTGACCATCGCCAGTTCGCCCGACACGATGAAGCCCGCTTCGTCCCGCCAGAGTGCTGCCCAAATTCCCATGTCGTCGTCCTGTGCCTGAAGATGGTCTGTCCGAGCGAGAGATCAATCGCTCCGCCGAAACCCTAGGTCACGCTCCCCGGACTTGAGGCAATTTGCGGGGGGGCGGTGGTTTTCGCCGGGATCGATGTCAAGCTGCGCCATGCGCGCGGGATCGCCCGACTGACAAGCTGGCGACGTCTGTACGGGTTGTGCGGGCGCGGGGTGTCGCCAGTCTGGAGACAGTCCGCAGCCACGACTGATGCGCTGCGATCGAATCGACCCGTTTCTCCGTCACGCTCGGGCGTGGGCCGTTGACTTTCCCCAGTCGGCATGGATGTAATGCTGAGGCTCCTCCGAGGAATCCGCTCCACCGGACTTCTCTCTTGAGGGCAAGCCTGATGAGCCGTGCAGCGAGAGGAATGAGAACAATGATGCAAGCCCTGCGTTCGCTTGGAATGCTGGCGGTCACCGTCGGCCTGGCACTCGGATCGGGCACTTCGGCCGACGCGGGACTCATCCCGTGGAGCTACAACGCCCTCTTCGGCTACGGCCCGGCCTATCCCCAGTACGCCTACTACGGCGGATACGGCTACGGCTATGACGCCGGCCCCGTGACCTACAGCGCCTCCTACGGCGGCTACACCAGCAGCTGCTGCGGTCAGGCTGTGACCTACTACGGTCCAGCTCCCGCCGGCTGCTGCGGGTCGTGCAACTCCTGTGGCTCGTGCGGTTCCTGTGGAACATGTGCCACCGGAAACTGCGGCAGCTGCAGCGGCTGTTCGACCTGTGGAACGAACTACGGCGGCGACTGCTCGACCTGCGGCGGCGCCGGTTGCAGCAACTGTGCTCCGAGCACGTCGGGGAGCAACCTGACCCCGCAGCCGGACAACGGTCCCAAGCCGACCCTTGCCGATCCGCCGCGGCGGCCCGGTGAGACCGACCAGTTCAACCCCGCCGCCGGCACCGGCGGACGGAACCCGATGGGGAATCCGTACGGCGGACAGAACACCGCTCCTCCTCCGGCCGGGAACTACAACCCGGGTGCGGCGGATCCCCGGCTCAACGGAGCCAATCCTGGTGGGTACGATCCTCGCAACAGTGGTGGCACGAACCCGGGTGGCGGGACCATTCCGAACAACAACACCGGCACAGGCAACTTCCAGCCGCCGACGAACATGGGTGGTGGGGGAAGCTCGATCCCTGGTGCCGGGGGCAACAGCAACATCCTCGGTGGCCCGGCCAACACGATTCCCCGCGGCCCCGCCTCGGCGGAGCCGGGTGGAGTCGGTGGAAACGCTCCCCGCTTCCCGGCCGGCGACAACCCGGCTGGCGGCTCGAACCTGTTCGACAACAACAATAACAACAACGGCGAAGTCGAAGGCCGCCCTCTCTACCGCGGAACCGACCCGGCCAAGGACGGACAAGGGAGCATCCCGACGAGCGACGGGCCGATCGCCCACAGCTACGACGCCCACCGCAACCGGAGTGTTCTCGTCGCCCCGACTCACACGCTGACCGTCACCCGCGTCGTGATCCGCGGTGTCGAGCCGACCAGCGAACGGATCGCGAAGAAGTAGTCTCGGTCGCCCGCTCCGATGAAACAGGAAGCCGATCCGCCTCGTTGCGGATCGGCTTCTTTCATTTCCGTACGTTGTGAAGTTGGACGGTTCCCTGGACGAAGTGCCTCCGGCGGGCAGGGGCGAGCCCCTGCACCCGGGCGACCGGAATCGACGCTCTACTTCAGTGGCTTCCCCGGGACCGGCTTGCCGTTGGTCGTCAGCACCTGGATCTCGTGCGCCCGGAACGGGCCGCTGTAACTCCAGACGAGCTTCTTCTCCGGCGTCACCTCGAACACCTTGATCCCCTTCTGCGCTCCATAGCTGGCGATCACGGTATTCCCGTTCGGCAGCCGCTGCCCGCCGCACGGATCGACGAACGGCTTTTCGGCGAAGTCATCGTTGCTGATCTTCCAGACGACCTTTCCGTCGGCATCGAACTCCACCGTCTTGTTGCCGTGCGTCAGGTTCACGAGCGTCTTGCCATCCGCCAGCCGGATCGCCGTGAACGGCCAGTTCTCCGCGGCCCGCCCGCCGAGTTCTTCCTTGTCGGTCGCGAACTCCTTCAGAACTTTGCCGTCGGGCGAGTACTCCTTCACCTTGAACGCCAGGAGGTGCGGCACGAGGTAGTTTCCGCTCTCGAGCTTTCGCGCCATGCGGGTCTGCATGTGGGCGTTGTCGGTCTCCGGCGCGAGCGGGAACTCCACCACGACATTCCCCTGCGGGTCCACCTCCCGCAGCCGCGGCTTCTTCCCCAGCTCCGTTACCAGCGTGTTGCCGCTCTCCAGCCGCTCGACGGTGCCGATCTCGCTGTTCTCTGCCGAGAGCGGATACCGGAACGGGACGGTCTTCTCGCCGGGGACGTATTCGAGGACTTCGTTAGTCCAGGCGATCAGCACGTTGCCATTCGGCAGAACGAATCCATCCCGGGCTCCGGTCCGCCCCGAGTTCCAGGTCTCCTTCCCCTCTTCGTCGAGGATGCCGGTGAAGTTCGGCCCCGCGATGAACAGCGAATGCCGGATCTCTTCGGCGGGGATCGAACGCCCCCAGAGCCCAGCGGAAACAGCCACAGCCACAACGACCCAGCGAGCGAGCGCCATCACGACCTCCGAGTGCAGTTCCGATTCGTCCGAGACGGAGCGCATCGTAAGAGGTCGCGGCATGCGAGTCAGCCGGCCCGGTTCGAACCGCCACTCCCGTCCGCGGCATCCCACAGCCGCCAGTCAGCTCCCGGAGTGGACATCCACTGTTCCCAATAGCGGTACTGGGCTTCGGTGAAGTCGATCATGGCAGGCAACAGCAGCAGTTGGACCGCTACGAGAAGGACCGCTGCAGCCACCATGAGCCGCCCGCCATCCCGAGCACAGGCATAGACGACGCCACGACGGGTCGCCGGCACTTCTCCGCTGCGCCCCCTCTTTCGGTATCGGCCCACTGTCCACGCGGTGGAGATCAGGAACGCTGCCAGAATCGCCAGACGCTCAAGGGACTTTCCGGCCCACAGGAATGCCCCCCCGAGCAGATATCCCATTTTGACCACCGCTTCCCGGAACAGATAGTCATCCACCACGAGTGGGGGCGCCCGCTGCGCTCGCAGCTTCACGGCCCAGACGATCGCGACCGCCAGGCTCGCCAGCCATCCGGCGATCCAAGCGGCGACGATTTGTTTCCACGGCGCGGCCGAAGTGGCCGAGGCCGGATCGCATGGACGAACCAGAACCGCCACGAGCAACAGACCTCCGCCGATCAGCACCGTCAGGACCGCAAACGCGGGATTGAAGAGCACGAATGCTGTCGTCAGAGGGAGCCACACAACCGCTCGAGGCGGCTCGGACAACGACGACGCATCATGAAGGGAGCGTTGCTCCTTCTGCCTCAGGTCAGACTGCAGGTCCCAGTACCGGTTATACTCCTCCAAGGTGAGCGTCCCCGGCTCCCGTTCTTCGAGAGCGAGGAGCGATGCGACGACCACTCCCAAGAAGAGTCGCGAGAGAGCAACCGAGTTGACCGTGTTTCCGGCTCGACGGCCAAGGTGCTCCGGGAGATCCAGGGCGCGGACCAGGATCGCTTTGGCGGTCGCGAGATCCCCCTCCTGCTCCGCATTGCCCGAGAGCCCCTGCTGAAACCGGATGAGCTCCCGCATGAGCAGCATGATCCGGTTGTGGACCTGCGTGCCGCTGACGGCCTCTTCCCGCTGGATCGGAGACTCGCCGATCGATTCCAGGAATCGCCAACTGCTGGAAGCCTGATCGGTCCCGAACTGAAGCGCCGGCAGCGATCGCGCCTGCTCCAGGCTCTGCTGCGCCTCCGCCAACCGAGCAGCGTCGCGAACCTCAAGCGTGTCATGCTCTGTCCGGAAGACCTGCGACGAGGACGCCCGAAAGTCCTGGAGAGCCGCGATGGCGTCATAGAGTCCGTTTTCCGGATCGTGCACCCGGCACTCCGCGAGCGTCTCGCGCCAGCCGTCAGTCCGCGGCTTCCAGTATCCGGTCCCCCAGAACGAAACGGAGAACGTCAGCAATGCGCGAGCCCGCCAGAGCTCGCGGTCGGACGAATCGAGCTTGACCGCGCGGGTCAGCAGTTCATTCCGCCTGTACCAGACCGTCTGCTCGAACTGGGCCTCTGCCAGAGCGACCGCTTCCTGATCAACTTCAAATGGGGGAATCAGTCCCGGAAAGATGTCGCGTCTCACTGATGCGACGAGCCGCATCTTGGTCTTCTGGTACGCGGGCTGCGGTCCATCGAGAACCCACGCCGCGCCGCACAGCAATGTGGGATCCTGCGTCGAGAATCCCTTCAGGCGGCCCAGCCAGTACTCCGCCTGCTCCTTCGGCTCCCTTTCTCCGACCTTCGAGACCGGCAATCCCACGGCGGCCCGGACTCCGTCGGTCCAGAACGAGCCTACGAAAGGTCCACCGGTTTTCGTGGTCGCCACCGACCAGCCGAGCCGGGCGATCAACAGCACCAGGACACCGCCGACAACGATCCACCCAAGACGGCCCGTCTTGCGGCGAGGGGATGATTCGTTCGGCATTCCCCTGACAACGGGCGCTCAGCGGAATGGATCACCGTATTCCGCGAGAATGTCCCTCGCCCGGCAGTGCTCCCTCAGCTCTTCTCCGCATCGTCACTTCGCTTCTTCGCCTTGGCCCGGATCTCTTCACGGGACTGCTTGAGCCGCTCCGGCCACTCGAACTTTGGAGCCGTCTTCGGGTCATACCCTTCCAGATGATCCTTGAGCCGCGTCTGCGGCTTCGTGTATTTCAGCTCCGTCTTGCCGAAGACCTCTTCGCAGAGCTTCGCGAGTTTCGGGTCGTACTCCTTGAGCTCCGCCCGCGTGTTGACGTGGTTGTGGTCGTGGTCGTTCTCGCGGTTATTGTCGAACCAGGACTGGACCCCTTCGGCGAAGTACTCGTGGTGGTTCGTTGCCGCGTATTTCCCCTTCCAGAGCCCCTGCTGCATCGCGTCGTCGTAGGCGGCCCGGACCCGGTCGTCGAACGTCGGATCGACCACGACCATCCCCCGCAGGTGGATGTTGTGGGCGAACTCGTGGATCAGGATGCACTCGGTCGAATACGGGTCCCCCTCGAGAGCCAGCAAATTCTCCTCGCCGCAGGAGCAGACCGGATCGTGCTGCGAGCCCCCCAGGCCCCGGGCGCGGGCATCCCAGTAGTCCTTGGGCTTGAGCCGCGCGTGCTCGGGAACGTCGGTCGTGTACTCGTCATGCGCCATGACGATCATCCGCGAGCCCCCCTTCACCATCGCCTCCCGGACGTCCGGCCGGTGGTCCAGCATCAGCGTCGCGAGGTAGGCCGCCTCCTTGAGGGCGTAATCGTTCACCTTCCCGCTCGAGACGATCGGGTAGCCGTGAGCATCGACGTACTTGGCGTAGAAGGGATCGAGCGACATCGCCGCCGGAGGTGCCCCAACGACGAAGTCCTCCGCGTGCGCCATGTCGACGGACGCCACACCGACCGAGACCACCCCGACCACCAGCCCGACCACCAGCCCGAGAACGAACGACCTGAGCATGACGCCCCCGTTGGGATGACGACCATCGGGATGGCCGGGCTCCCCGCCCGGATCCCTCCCACTACTGAATAAACAACCCGCCGTAGACGAACGCCAGGATGAACGGGCCCAGGATCACGATGACGGTCGACGCCATCACGAGGATCGCGGGGAGCAGCATCTTCACCCCCGCCTCGCCGGCGATCGTCTCCGCCCGCTGAGTCCGTTTCACCCGCAGGACGTCCGCCTGCGCCCGGAAGATGTGCGCCAGCGGTGAACCGAGCTGCTCCCCCTGGATCATCGAGCCGACGATCGTCGTCAGTTCGTCGTCCTGCAGCCGGTCCCGCAGACCTTCCAGTGCCGCGATCCGGCTCTTCCCCATGTTCATCTCGCCGAGGACCCGGCCGAACTCGACGCCGATCGGCTGGGCGCGGAACTCGTGGACGGATTCCCGCAGGGCGTTGAGAAAGGTCGACCCCGCCTCCATCAGAAGCGTCAGGAGGTCGAGGAAGTACGGCAGCTTCACCTTGATCTTCCAGAGCCGCGTCGCCGCCTGCCGGGCCAATCGCCGGCGCAGGAGATACCCGACGAGCAGCACCTGCGAGCCGGTGATGATCAGCCCGGGAGCTCCGATCATCCGCCACCAGATCGGGAGCATCGCCAGCCCCGAAGCGACCGCCAGAATCTCGATCGTGCCGAGCCATTCTTCCGGGGTCCACGCCCGGGAGTGCCCCGCCGCCAGCAGTTCACGGCGGACGGCCGGAAGAGAGTCCCGGAACCAGTTCGCGTTGAGTCGGGCCAGCCCCCGGATCATCGGCTCCAGCAGCCGGAACAGGACGCTCGCCTGCCGCAGCTCCTGCAGCCGGACGACGCTGTACCGCCACTCCTGCGGGCCTTCCTCCTCCGCCGCCGACTGGAATGCGAGCGTCAGGACGGCCACGGCCGCTCCGATCAGGACGCAGGCGAACAGCAGCAGTTCCGGCGAGGAGTTCGGCATGCAGGGAGAGGAGGATCGAGGAGTTCGGATCTGGGAGCCAGCATAAGAACTCCGAGTCTGCCTTGCCGCCATCGTTTGCCCCGAAATCCTGACTCCTGGATCCGGAATCCTCTGCTCTTCCCCCTCCTAGCACCGTGCCGGGCGTGCTCACTATCCTGTCTCCCCTTACGAACCACTTGGCGAGGCCGGTGTCGGATCAGACTGGACCGATCCCAGCCCCCCTCGCGCCGTGATTGAAACCGAAGCCATGTCGACGGAACTCCCGAAGCAGTACGACCCTCAGGCCGCCCAGACCCGCTGGTTCGCCTTCTGGGAACAGCACGGCTACTTCAATGCCGACCCCGGCCAGACGGGCCCCGACGGACAGCCGAAACCGTCCCACACGATCATGATCCCCCTCCCGAACGTCACGGGAGCCCTCCACATGGGCCACGCCCTCAACGGGACGGTCCAGGACCTGATCACCCGCTGGCGCCGCATGCAGGGCTACGAAGCCCTCTGGATGCCCGGCACCGACCACGCCGGCATCGCCACTCAGTCGATCGTCGAAAAGCGGATGCTCGAGGAGGAAGGAAAGACCCGCCACGACATCGGCCGCGACGCTCTCGTCGAGCGGATCTGGAAGTGGAAGGATGTCTACGAAGCCCGCATCCTCAGCCAGCAGAAACAGCTCGGTGCCAGCTGCGACTGGCGCCGCGTCCGGTTCACCCTCGACGACGTCTGCTCCCGCGCCGTCCGCCGCACGTTCTTCAAGATGTTCAGCGACGGCCTGATCTATCGCGGCAAGCGGCTGGTCAACTGGGACACCTTCCTCCAGACCGCCGTCGCCGATGACGAGGTCTACGACGAAGAGATCGACGGCCACTTCTGGACCTTCAACTACCCGGTCGTCGACGCCGCCGGCAAACCGACCGGCGAGCGGATCTCGTTCTCGACGACCCGCCCCGAGACGATGCTCGGCGATACCGCCGTCTGCGTTCACCCGACCGACGAGCGGTACACGGCGCTCGTCGGCAAAGAGGTCCAGATCCCGGTCAATGGCCGGCTGATCCCGGTCATCGCCGACGGACTCCTGGCGGACAAGGAGCTCGGAACCGGCTGCGTCAAAGTCACCCCCGCGCACGACCCGAACGACTACGCCTGCTTCATGCGGAACCCCGAGATCGGGATCATCAACATCCTGAACCCCAACGGGACCGTCAACGAGAACGGCGGGCCGTGGCAGGGGCTGGACCGGTACGACGCCCGCAAGGCGGTCGTCGCCGAGATGGAGCGGCTCGGCCACTTCGAGAAGGTCGAAGACCGCAAGATCCCGATGAAGCACAGCGACCGCTCGAAGACGCCGATCGAGCCGTACCTGAGCGAACAGTGGTTCGTCAAAATGGGAGACCACGACGACGGCAAGCCGGGTCTGGCTCAAATGGCGATGGACGCCGTCGAGAAGGGGCGCGTCAAGTTCTTCCCGTCCCGGTACTCCAAGACCTACCTAGACTGGCTCGGCGAGAAGCGGGACTGGTGCATCAGCCGGCAGCTCTGGTGGGGACACCGGATTCCGGTTTGGTCGAAGAGGGTCAACCTCAAGGACGATCCGTCGAAGCTCCTGAAGGAGACGCTCCTCAACACTTCGACGGACGAGGGCCGCGCCGGCCCGCGGTTCGAAGGGGATTGCTGCGAGAACGTCGCCGAGAACTTCGCGCCGACGCCGGTCCAGGGGGAGGTCCTGCACCTGCTCTGCGTCCGCGACGGCAAGAAGGAGATCGAGGAGCAGATCGAAGCGGCCGGGTACATTCAGGATCCGGACGTCCTCGATACCTGGTTCTCCTCGGCTCTCTGGCCGCACGCGACGCTCGGCTGGCCCGACCTGGAGCACACTCCGCCGCTCGACGAGAAGGAAATCGCCAAGGAGACCGCGCTGAGCCCGGCCCGGGCCGCTTCGATCGCCGCTCAGCGGTCGAGTGCCAACCGCAACGACGTCCTCAAGACGTTCTACCCCGGCAGCGTCCTCGTCACGTCCCGCGACATCATCACCCTGTGGGTCGCGAGGATGGTTCTGACCGGCCTCTACAACATGGGGGATATCCCCTTCAAGCACGTCTGCGTCCACCCGAAGATCCTCGACGGGTTCGGACAGGGGATGTCGAAGACCAAGGGGAACGGGGTCGACCCGCTCGAGCTGATCGACCGCTACGGCTGCGACGGAACCCGCTTCACGATCGCCTCGTTCGCCGGCGAGACGCAAGACGTCCGCCTGCCGGTCTCCTACGAGTGTCCCCACTGCCAAGCGTCGATCCCGCAGCTGCAGGAGCACCTCAAGTTCAAGCCGGGCAAGCCGAAGGTCAAATGCCCCAAGTGCAAGAAGGAGGCGCAGTACGCCCAGCCGTGGTACACGCCCGATGAAGGGGTCCCGGTCGCGCGGATCATCATCGAGCGGTTCGAGTACGGCCGCAACTTCTGTAACAAGCTCTGGAACGCCGCCCGGTTCGCGATCATGAACCTCGAGGGGTACACCCCCGCCACGGTAGCGCCCGACCAGTTCCAGCTCGAAGACCGCTGGATCCTGAGCCGCCTCGCCTCAGTCGCGAAGGAGATGGACGAGTACCTCTCCCGCTACCAGCTCGACGCCGCGACCCGCGCCATCCGCGAGTTCACCTGGAACGAGTTCTGCGACTGGTACCTCGAGATGATCAAGCCCCGGCTCCGGAAGGCCGAGGGGGAGACGCAGAACGAGACCCGCGCCGTCGCGCAGCGAGTGCTGCTGACGGTCCTCGATTCACTCGTCCGGCTGCTGCAGCCCTTCACGCCGTTCCTCTGCGAGGAGCTGTGGCACCGCCTCAATGAGATCGCGCCGACCCGCAGCCTGCCGACCGCGGACCAGGCGGGGCTTTCCTCCCGCGCCGCCGAAGAGGCCGCGATCGTCGCCCAGTGGCCCGGCTTCCCGGCCGCCTGGCGGGATGAGACGCTCGAGCGCCGCTTCGCCCGGCTGCAGGAGACGATCATCGCCGTCCGGAACGTCCGGGCGGTGTACAACATTCCCCCGTCGACGCAGCTCCAGCTCATGATCCGGGCCTCCGGGGATGTCGCCGAGGGGCTGCAGAACGTCGCCAGCCAGTTCGACAACCTCGCGAAGTCCGTCCTCGCCGCGGCTGGAGCGGATGTCGTCCGCCCCCCCGCCTCGGCGAGCTTCTCGATCGGCGACGCCGACGGGTTCGTTCCGCTCGAGGGGATTATCGACCGGAAGTCGGAACTCGACCGGCAGCAGAAAGAAGCCGAGAAGCTCCGCAAGCTGATCGCCGGCAGCGAGTCGAAGCTCGGCAACGAGAGCTTCGTCAGCAAGGCCCCGGCCCACATCGTCGACGGAATCAAGGAGACGCTCGCCACCCTGCAGAAGCAGCTGGCTAGCGCCGAGGAGATCATCCGCGACCTGTCGTAAGCCGGGTGGTTCCTTCATCCATCCCCCTTCTGGATGCCCCGGAGCCGTGTCGACCGACGCCGCCAATCCGCCAATCCCCCTCTCCCCTGCTCCGCCGTCTCCCGCACGGCGGTGGATGGCCTGGGGACTGCGCGGCTTGGTCACGATCGGCCTGTGCGTCTTCCTGTTCCGCCGTTTCGATCTCGGTGCGGTCCGGCCGATCCTCGCGAACCTGAGCCCAGCCTATGGAGCGGCGGCTCTCCTGGCGGCGCTCTTGGCGAACGTCGCCTACGCCCTCGCTCCCGCGCCGCTGTTCCGGACCTGCGGCGTGACGCTGCCGGCGCGGCTCCTGATCCGGAATCAGTTCCTGGGGATGTTCTTTTCGCTGTTCCTCCCGACGGCGGTCGGCGGGGACGTGGCGCGGGTCGTCGATCTGTCGCGCGGAGCGCAGCCGGTCTCACTCGCCGCGGCCGCCTCGATGGTTCTCGTCCAGCGACTATTAGCGCTGCTCGTCGCCGTGGCTCTCGTAGCAGCAGCGATGCCGGGACATGCTCCCTCGACGACCCTCGGCGCGGCCCGGGTTTCCGGAATCGTGCTCCTGGTGATGCTCGCGGGGGCGGTCGCCATCGCCCTGACACCGCGGCGATGGATCCATGCCGAGGATTCCGCAGCACCGGCCGGATCCCTGCGGATCGCGGCGAGCCGGATCCACGACTTGCTGACGACGAGCGGTGGGTTTCTGGCCCTGCTCGGAGCGGCGGTGGCGTGCCTCGTCTCGCAGCTTCTGTTCGTGGCCGCCACCTGGCTGCTCGACCTGGGGCTCGGGGTGGGTGTCGACTCGATTCATTACGTCTATGTGGTCCCGCTCGCCGCCGTCGCCGTGACTGCGCCGGTCTCGATCAACGGAATCGGGATCCGCGAGGGGATCTACATCTACTACCTCGGCCAGATCGGGATCTCGGCCCCCAACGCGGCGGCCGTTTCGATCTCGCTGTTCCTCCTGAACACGCTCCTCGCGGCCCTCGGCGGGCTCGCCTGGGCTTCCTCTCCCGTTCGGAATGCCGCTCCCGCAGCTCCGACACCGACGACGGAGGCCCCGGCCGCCGGATCGTCCGAGGGGACGGCGTCTCCGACCGACTGGGTTCCTTCCGGCCCCCCGGCGAGATAGGGTGATCCGCTCACGTGCCGCAGGGATCGCGGACCGAGGAACCCTGAACCCGGAAGTCCGCATGTTCGATGTCCGCCCGTACGACGGCACCGCCGAAGAGCTTTCCCGATTCGTCGTCGGGACCTGGCGGAAGGACTACGAAGGGAGGATGGCGTTTCCCCTCTGGTCGCCGGAGTACCTGCAGTGGCAGCTCCGGATGGGCGATCCCGCGGCCCGGCACCACCAGCTCGCTGCCTACGATGCCGGCGGGAAACTGGTCGGGGCACTCCTCGGGCTTCCGAGCACCTTCCGGACCCCCGCGGGAGTGCTGACGGGACACCACGGGAGCTGGCTTTCGATCGAGCCCGCCTGCCGGGGCCAGGGGATGGTCGGGGCCCTGACCAAAGAGCGGGTCAACCAGCAACGGCTGCACGGCGACGGGCTCGTCGTCGGGTACCGGTTCTTCGGGTCGAAGCACTCGCTGGCCGAACGGCCGAATCCGAAGAAGCCCGATCCGATGCGGTCGTTCCACGCGAAGCTCGGGTTTTGGGCGCGGGTCCTCGACACGCCGCGGGCCGCTGCCTGGAATGTCTCGCCGTTCGAGTCGGTCCTGACACGGGTCGGCGGGCCGTTCACGCCGCATCCCCCCGCGAAGCTCGCCCCCGGCGTTCGTCCGTTCGCCGAGGCGGACCTGTCTGGGTGCGTCGCCGTCCTCGCCCGCCGTGCCGAGCGGATGCCGCTCTCCGTCGAGTGGACCGAGCGCGACCTGCGGCACCATCTGCTCGGGAGCCCGCTCTCGCAAACGTTCGTCGCCGAGACGGAAGGCCAGGTCCACGGCCTCGTCAACTTTCATATCCTGCCGTTTCTCGGACGAACCGAAGAGCCGGTCGGGATATTCGACATCATCGCCACAGACGAACTTTCGGCTGGCGAGCGGGCGGGGCTCGTGAACGCCGCGCTCCACCGAATGCGGGAACAGGGGGCGATTCTCGCGCTCAAGCTGCGGTGCGGGGACGCCCCCTGGGGTACGATGCTCCGAACGCATTTCGTCCCCAGGCTCCCCGATTCGCACCTCGTGCTGCAGTGGGTCGACGCACCGCAGGCTCTTCCCCCGGGAGCGGCGATGCACCTGCTGTGGCGGTAGCGATCCTACCGCTCTCAATCGCCCATGATCCTCCGAAAATCGTCGAAGGCCGTGATCTCCACGCTGGGCCGGATCGCCATGATGGCGACGGGGATGGTCCGCCTGGGGAAATTCCATGCCCAGCTCCCGCGGGCCTCCGCCGTCCAGCGGGAGTGGCTCCTCGACAGGATCGCCCGCTGCCGCGACACCCGCTTCGGGCGGGACCACGGCTACCGCGAGATCACGTCGCTGGCCGAGTTCCGTAAGCGGGTCCCGATCGCCGAGTACGACCGCTTCGGCCCCTACATCGATGCCGTCGCCGGCGGCGACCCGTCCGCCCTGATCCCGGCCGATGAAAAACTGCTGCGATTCACGATCACGACCGGGACGAGCAGCGCCCCCAAGCTGAACCCGGTCACGACCACCTGGCTCCGGGAGTACCGGCACGTCTGGGACATCTGGGGGCTCAAGAACTTCGTCGACCACCCCGCCAAGATCGGCTGCCGGCTCTTGCAGATGGCCGGTACCTGGAACATGGGGACGACCCCGGGGGGCTACGAGATCAGCATGGTCAGCGCGCTCCTCGCGCGGTACGTCAATCCCATGATCCGGCCGTTCTACTCGGTGCCGAGCGATCTCAACGACATCTCCGATCCGGTCACGCGGTACTACACGGCGCTCCGGCTCTGCATCCTCCAGGATGTCGGCTGGATCGTCCTGATGAACCCCGGGACGATCATCCGCTTCGCCCAGGTCGGGCACGAACACCGGGAATCGCTGATCCGCGATATCCACGACGGAACCCTCTCGAGCGCATTCGATATCCCGCAGGCGACCCGCGACAAGCTGGCGAAGCGGATTCGCCGGCCGAACCCGGCCGGAGCCGCGCGGCTGCGAAAAATCGTCGAACGGACGGGAACGCTCTATCCCAAGGACTACTGGAAGCAGCCGGTGATCGGCTGCTGGATCGGCGGGACGGCGGGGTTTCAGATCCGCTCGGTGCCGGACTACTTCGGCGAGTGTCCCCTGCGGGACATGGGGCTCGTCTCAAGCGAGGGGCGGCACACGATCCCGCTAGAGGACGGCAAACCCGATGGAGTCCCCGCCATCGGAGCGGGGTTCTACGAGTTCGTCCCGGTCGCCGAGATCGACAACCCGCAGCCGACCGCTCTCGAAGGACACGAGCTCCAGGAAGGGGCGGACTACTATCTCGTGATGACGACCTCGGCGGGCTACGCCCGGTATCACATCGGGGACATCGTCCGCTGCCGCGGATTCCGTGGGGAGGCTCCGCTGCTCGAGTTCGTCCAGAAGGGGACGCGGGTCGGAGACCTCGAAGGGGAGAAGGTCACGGAACACCAGGTGCTCGAAGCGGCCCACAACGCGGCCGGTACGACCGGTGTGCCACTCGGCCTCTTCACGGCAGTGCCGCGGCGGCTGATCGGGGAGCATCCCCGGTACGAGTTCCTCGTCGAGGTCGGCGACATGCCCGATCCCGAGCGGGCGAAGGCGTTCCTGAACCAGCTCGACCAGAACCTCGCCGGGCTGAATTTCCTGTGGCGGGCCCGCCGCCGCGAAGGAGTGCTCGCTCCGCCGCACCTGTGGCGGCTCCCGACCGGAACGTGGCAGCGCTACATCGCCGAAGAGACCGGCCGCCGCGGAACCGGCGACTTCCAGTACAAGCACCCCGGTCTCGTGCAGGAAGCGACGTGGCTCGACCAGTTCCGACCGGTGGACGTCCTGACGGCGTAGGGACAGTCAGTCACGCAGAACAGAATACCTAAACACAAAGACACCAAGGAGGCACGAAGAGCACAAAGGGTTCATCCAATGCTGGATCCTTGGTGTTCTTCGTGCCTCCTTGGTGCCTTTGTGTTTCATCCTCTTCCGAAATCACCCCGGCCTAGCGCGGCTTGTTGACCCGGCAGTGGGGTTCGCTGCCCGCCTCGCGGAGGTCGAGCGATTCGATCCGGACGTAGGTCTCGGTTTCCGGATCCGCCAGCTTCTCGCGGTGGAACAGCTTCAGCATCCGCCGGAACATGTGTCCCGGCAGGCGGAGCCAGTCCGGCCGGACCACCCCCCACTTGACGCTGAACATGAACATCGGGATGAACTCGGCCCGCGGGAGGACCGCGATGTGGCACTCGCGGTAGACCGGGCGGAAGCGGCTCTTGAAGTGGTACAGCCGGCGGGCGTCGTAGAACCAGGGGGTGGTGGTCCACCACAGGTTCATGCTCCGCTTGACCAGCGGACTCTCGGCCAGGGCGTTGCCGCCGCAGCGGAGCGCCGGACACTGGCAGAGGGAGAGGTAGTCAACCTCTTCCTCCCGCATCTGCCGGGCCATCCGGACGACGAGGAAGGTGATGACGCCGCGGGGAGAATCCGGCCGGCGGCGGTAGGTCTCGACGCTCCAGACCCGGCCCCCGTGCGAGGGGGTCGAGACGACGAACGCCTCGATCTTGCCGGCCCGCTCGGCGACGAACAGCCGCTTGCGGAACATCTCCTCGACGTCGAGCTTACCGACCATCAGGCCGAGCTCGCGGCCGTAGACCGTGCCGTTGACGTGCAGGTCGGAGACTTCGCGGAGTTCTGCGGCCAGCCGGTTCCGCTCCGAGGGCTCGAGGATCGCGACGTCGACTTCCCGAAACTCGACGCCAGCCTTGCTGCTGGCGTTCTCCTGCTGCCGGACCCAGGCGAAATCCTTGCCGGCCCAGGTCGCGGTGCGAAGGTCGATCAGCGGCTCTTCGCCGGTCTTCGAGAGCTGGAACCCGTATTCGCGGAACAGCGGGACATCCCCCGCCATGATGTTCAGGAAGTGGACCCGCCAGCGGCGGGATTGGGCAAAGGCGATGAATTCCGCGAGCAGCGACGCGCGGTCTTCCTTCGCGGCGATCAGGCCCCCGACGACGTAGACGTTGTTCCGCCAGCTTTCGAAGCTGACGACGCCGGTTCGCTCGGAATTGAAGAAGAACTGCCGGTCCCGTTCCAGGATCAGGTACGAGTCGTACGCTTCCCCATGGTCGTAGACGAGCTCCTCGGCCTTGGCGAGCCAGTCCGGGCCGAGTCGGCTGCGGCTGGCGAAGTACGTTCCCGACTGGCTGGTGACCTCGTCGAGGAGCGCGGTGGCGAGTGGAAGTGGGAGGGTCGCTTCAGCGGTCGGTTCAGACATCGGTGGTCCGGTTCCATGCCAACCTACCTGAGCCTCTGTGCTCAACTTGCGTCCGGCAGGTCGCATCGCCCTTGATGGGCGACGCGAGGGTAGCTTGCCCTGCCGGTGTGGTAAAGCGACTGGGGGGTTCGCAGAAGCCCTGTCGATTGCGTGGAGTTGACGAGCCGAGCACCGGCGCAGCCGGCAATGCAGAAGCGCGCCGATCCGCTCACAAGTTCCGTCCTGCCAATATGTTCGGCGTGCCACTCTCACCGGGTGGTCAGCGGCGTGTTGCCGGCACGGAAGTGGAGCGAGTCGGCAGCCGGGTCGCCGCACGATTCGCCTCACCGGCACGACCCGCGCGAGGTGGAACAGACCGGTCAACCCGACGCGGGTCGACCGTTGCATTCCCCAGTGCCCCCAGCCCCCCACCCCGGTCCAGCAGGCCGCTGGCCCCGCCAGTGGCGTTTCCTGTTATGGAACCGTGGAAAACATCCGGCGTCCGCTTTGCGGAAATGGTGTCGAGGGCTCCCCTCCCGTTCGTCGCGGGAGTGCAGCGCGAGCGTGTTGGAGAGTGAGGTCTTCCACGCCAGTCCGCGATTCAACACCCGTTGCGTTCCATGGTTCCACAAAAGAAGCGCCTCCGGCGAGGCCAGCAGCGTGCTGGACCCGGGTGGCCGTAGGACGATGGGATTGAGCAAACGATGCCGTGCCGGCCAGAACGTGGTTCGAGCCATTTGGTTATTGCAGATCCACCGCTCTTGGCGAACGAGGCGTCTTTGCGCAACCCAACGCAATCGCCTCACCCCGGTCCAGCGGGACGCTGGCTAGTAGCTGAGGTTCGTCGCCAGCCACTTCTCGACGGTCTCGATCGGCTTGCCACACCGGGCGGCGTAGCTATCCACCTGGTCCTTCGTGATCCGGTCCACGGAGAAATACCGCGACTCTGGATGAGCGAAGATCAGGCCGCTGACGCTCGCCGCCGGCCACATCGCGAAACTCTCCGTAAGCTGAATCCCGACCGTCTGCTCCGCTTCGAGCAGGTCGAACAGCGGCCGCTTGAGGGTGTGGTCCGGACAGGCGGGGTAGCCGAACGCCGGACGGATCCCGCGGTACTTCTCGTCGATCAGCTCCTCGTTCGACAGGTTCTCGCGGTCGCCGAACCCGAGCTCCCGGCGGGCGACTCCGTGGATGTGCTCGGCAAACGCCTCCGCCAGCCGGTCCGCGATCGCCTTGGCTATGATCGAGTGGTACTCGTCGTGGTCCTGGTCGAACTGCTTCACCAGCTCGTCGCAGCCATGGCCGGTCGTGACGGCGAATGCCCCCAGGTAGTCCGTCCGCCCCGACTCCGCTGGAGCGATGTAGTCGGCCAGCGACCGGAAGTCCTTCTGCCCAGGCCGCTCCCACTGCTGGCGGAGCATCGGGAACCGGACCGGACCGGAATCGAGCAGGAGCTCAATGTCGTCCCCGTTCGTCCGGGCGGGCCAGAATCCGTAGACGCCCCGGGCCGTGAACAGTTTCTGCTCGATGATCCGGTCGAGGAGTGTGTTCGCGTCGTCGAACAGTTTGCGGGCCTCGGTCCCCACTTCCTTGTCGTCGAAGATCTTCGGGAATTTCCCCTTGAGCTCCCACGTCTGGAAGAACGGCGACCAGTCGATGTAGGTCCGCAGGACATTGAGGTCCATCGCCTCGATCACCCGCTTGCCGGTGAAGCTCGGCGTCGCAATGTCGACCGTGCTCCAGTCGGTCTGGTAGCGGCGCTGGAACGCCTCGGCGTATGGGACGAGGGTCTGCTCGGCCCGCATGGCAAACCGCGCCCGGTCCTGGTCCTGGTCGCGGCGGACCTGCTCGACGTAGGCGGGCTTCGTCTCCGGATCGAGCAGCCGCTCCACCGCCGGAACCGACAGCGAGGCGTCGACGACGTGGACCACCGGCTCCTCGTAGTGCGGCGCAATCTTGACCGCCGTGTGCTTGGAGCTCGTAGTCGCTCCGCCGATCAGGAGCGGAATCGTCATGCCGCGACGCTTCATCTCCTTGGCGACCGTCACCATCTCGTCGAGCGAGGGGGTAATCAGCCCCGAAAGGCCGACGATGTCCGCCTTCTTTTCGAGCGCTGTGTCGAGGATCTTGTCGCAGGGGATCATCACCCCCAGGTCGATCACCTCGAAGTTGTTGCAGCGGAGGACGACCCCCACGATGTTCTTACCGATGTCGTGGACGTCCCCCTTCACGGTCGCCAGGACGATCCTGCCGCGGCTGGTCGGCTGCGAGTCATCCGCTGGGGCCGCCTGGGCTCCCGTGGCCGGAGCGGCGGGGGCCGTCTCCGAAGGAACCCGCTCGTAGGTCTCCCGGTCACCGGATGTTGACCTGGTCAGCAGACCTCCCTCGACCAGCAGGCCGAGGACCTGCCGGACGGTGCCCCGCCCGATTTTCTTCGACGCCAGCCGCGCGGTAACTGACTCGGCCTCGAACGGCCCGGCGAGCGCGAACGCTTCCGTCGCCACGAGGTTCCGGTCGCGAGTCAGGCCGAGCTTCTTCGTGGACAGGAACGTCCGGAACCGTGCCGACGGGTCTTCCTGAACCGCTCCGTTCTTCGCGGCTTCGGCGGCGGCAGCCTCCGCAGCGGCCGCCTTCTCCGCCTCCATGAACGGTTCGAGGTAGGCGACCGCCTTCTTCATGACGCGGGCGGACTTCACCACCTGCGGCAGGAACATCTTCCCCTGGCCGAACAGGTCGCCGACGACCTTCATGCCGTCCATCAGCGGCCCCTGGATCACGTTGAGGGGCCGGCCATACTTCTGGCGGGCTTCTTCTGTGTCGGTCTCGATGTGGTCGGTGATCCCCTTCAGCAGCGCGTGCTGCAGCCGGGCCTCGACGGGGTCACTCCGCCAGGCTTCGACCTCGGCCGCCCCCTGTTCCTTCGCAGTCCCCCGGGCCTTGAGAGCATCCGAGAAGGCGATCAGCCGCTCGGTCGCGTCGGGGCGGCGGTTCAGCAGGACGTCTTCGATGTAGACGAGGAGTTCCTTGTCGATCTCCTCGTAGACTTCGAGCTGTCCGGCGTTGACGATCCCCATCGACAGACCGGCCCGGATGGCGTGATAGAGGAACGCGGCGTTCATCGCCTCGCGGACGACGTCGTTGCCGCGGAACGAGAACGAGACGTTGCTCACGCCCCCCGAGGTCTTCGCGCCGGGGCATTCGGTCTTGAGCCGCCGGACAGCGTCGAAGAACTCGACCGCGTAGTTCGAGTGCTCCTCCATCCCGGTCCCGACCGTCAGGATGTTGGTGTCGAAAATGATGTCTTCAGGGGGGAAGCCGACCTCTTCCGTCAGGAGCTTGTAGGCCCGCTTGCAGATCGCAACCTTGTTGTCGGCGGTAACCGCCTGCCCCTCCTCGTCGAACGCCATCACGACGACCGCGGCGCCGTAGCGGCGGATCGTGCGGGCCTGCTTGAGAAACGCCGTCTCCCCTTCCTTGAGGGAGATCGAGTTCACCACACCTTTTCCGGCGAGGCACTTGAGCCCCGCCTCGATGACGCTGAACTTCGAGCTGTCGACCATGACCGGGACCTTGTTGACGTCCGGGTCGTCGGAGAGCAGGTTCAGGAAGTGGACCATCTCGGCCTCGCTGTCGAGCAGGCCTTCATCCATGTTGACGTCGATCATGTTGGCCCCGCTCTCGATCTGCTCGCGGGTGACCGACAGGGCCTCTTCGTACTTCTTCTCCCGGATCAGCCGCGCGAACTTGCGCGAGCCGGTGACGTTGTTCCGCTCGCCGACCATCAGAAACGGCGTCGACGGAGGGGCGTCCGCGGGGGCATCGGCCGGTTCAGGGCGGAGCTCGAACAGCTCCGTTCCGCTGTACGTAGCCGTTCCCCGCGGGGCGGCCGGGGTCCAGCCCGCGCCGGAGTCGTGCTGCCTGGAGCGCGACGTCACTCCCGCCACCGCTTCGCCGATCTGGCGGATGTAGGTCGGCGTCGTGCCGCAGCAGCCGCCGACGATGTCGACCCAGCCGTTCTCGGCGAACTCGCGGATCGTCTGTGCGACCTCCTGCGGACTGGAGTCGAAGCCCCCCATTCCGTCGGGCATCCCGGCGTTCGGGTAACAGCTGACGCGGCAGTTCGCCCGGCCGGCGAGCGCCTCCATGTAGGGGCGCATCTGCTTGGGGCCGAGCGCGCAGTTGAGACCGATGCTGAACATCGGGAAGTGCGACACGGCGGCGACGAACGCTTCGAGCGTCTGGCCGGTAAGCGTGCGGCCCCCCTGGAAGATCGTCCCCGAGACCATCACCGGGACCTGCCGCGCTCCTTCGTCAAACACCTGCTGGATGGCGAAGAGCGCCGCCTTCATGTTGAGCGTGTCGAAGCTCGTCTCGGGGAGCAGCAGATCGACACCGCCATCGAGCATCCCGCGGACCTGCTCGGCATAGGAGTGGACCATCTGCTCGAACGTGACGGGGCGATAGCCCGGCTTGTCGGCGTTGAACGAGAGCTGGACCTTGGTCGGTCCGATGCTGCCGGCGACGAACCGCGGCTTGGCGGGATTCTTCGCCGTGAACTCGTCGGCAACCTGCTTCGCCAGCTCGATCGCGGTCCGGTTGAGCTCGCGGGTCAGATCGGCGACCTGGAATTCCTCGAGCGTGACGACGTTCCCGTTGAACGTGTTCGTCTCGATGATGTCCGAGCCCGCCTCGAGATACTCCCGATGGATCTGCTGGATCATCTGCGGCTGCGTCAGGCAGAGCAGGTCCGTGCAGTTCTTGATGTCGACCGGGTGGCTTTCGAAGCGTTTTCCGCGGTAATCCGCCTCCGTGGGCCCCCGCGACATGATCAGCGCGCCCATCGACCCGTCGAGCAGCAGGATTCTCCGGGACAGATGTTCACTGAGAAGGTCTTCGGTTTTCATAAGGTGCGTTGTATTGCGGGGCTTCGGCGGGGATCAAGGTTCGCCCCGGAAAGCGGTTCCGTTTCGGCGCCGCCCGTCTCCGCAGAGAGGGAGACCGCTCGGCCTCCATTATAACAACAGACATTCCAATATAATGCCGGCTCACCAAAAGAGGCTGATTCGAAGTGAGGAACTTCACCTCAGAGGTTTCACCGGCTGAGCGGCGACGAGCCAAGCGGGACATAACGGGGCGAGCCGTCGCCAAGGTCGGAGCGATACAGAAACAGGCGGTCGAGAGGCGTCTCGCCGAACTCGGCTTCGCCGTCGGTTTCCCATAGCCAATTGAGCGGAGCCTGACCGGCGATCCGCGCCAGCGTCAGATGCGGCTTGAACTCGCGTTGTCCCAGGGGATAGCCGAGCCGCTCGAGGCCAGACTCGAGCCGCGCGGCGAGGCGGGCAAGGATCTCCTCGGGATGAACCCCGGCCCACAGCACGCGAGGACGAGTGCGCGAGGGGAACGCGCCGAGCGTACGGATCTGAAGCGAGCCGGCTCGCTCCGAATTCGCACACTCGTGCAGCACTGCGAGGATCTCGGGGATGCGGTCGCTCGGCGTGGAGCCAAGGAACTTGAGCGTCAAGTGCAGCTGATCGAGACTGGCACAGCGGACTGGAGCTCCGAGAGCCCGCAATCGCGCCCCGAGTTCACGAAGCTTGGGGGTCGCGACCACGGGGACCGCAACGAATGTTCGGACGAGATCGGACATCCCCGGGCTCGCTTCGGCCGACAACGTGGTCTCACACATTGATCGTCGCAGCTTCGCCCCGGATGGACCATCCCGCGCGGTGACGTTACCGACGAACGAGAATCCTCGAGAGGCGAGAGGCTAGGCTCTCAGAAGCCACCCCATCCCGCTCCACAAACCTCGTTCATGCCGGCCGAGCGCCCATCGCGAAACCCATTGTCCAACGGCGAACCGGGTCCAGGGCCCTGCCCTGGTTAGCGGTTGAGGATGGAGTTGACCCAGCTCTGGAGGCGATAGATGCCGGAGACGGTGCCGCCGAGGATGTGTGTGCCGCTGCCGGCGGAGGGGATGCCGACCTTCTCCTCTTCGGGGCGGATGCGGCGCGTGATCCGCTCGATGCACTTCGGGTCGTCGTTGCGTGGGTCTTTCACGTGCGGGCTGACGGCGTCGACGACGAGCCACGGGTCCGGGCAGGGGACGAGCCAGTTCTGCAGGTCGCGGGTGTTCCTGTTTGTCGGGTCGAGCCACTCGTCGAAGGCGGGCTCGGAGAGGACGACCGGCATCCGAGCGCCGATGAGGCTCATCGTCCGATTGGGGGAGGTGGTGACGATCGCGCACGACTCGACCAAGGAGCCTTCGCTCGACTGCCACGTCTCCCAGAGGCCGGCGAAGGCCATCGGCGTGCCGCTCCGGAGGGAGATGTGCCAGGCGTGCTCCTCTTTGGGAGCGGCGGGACGCCACTCGTAGAAGCCGCTCGCCACGATGAGGCACCGCCGCCGGGAGTAGGCCTGCCGGAATTCGGGGAGCCGGCCCATCAGTTCGGCCTTCGCCACCGTGCGGCGTTCGCCGGAGCGGGCGTCTTTGGCCCAGTTGGGGATCAGGCCCCATTCGACGTAGGAGGCGGCGCGGGCTCCGGTCTCATCGGCGCGGATGATGAGGACGTTCTGCGTGGCGGCGATGTTGTAGCGGACGATCGGCTGGGAAGGTCTGGCGACCCGGAACTGGCGGGAGAGCTCGTCACGGGTCAGCTGACAGTTGAATCGCATGCACATCCGACACCTCACACCGGCCCAATCTTGGGGTGGACCATGGGTGAGTGAAACGGACGAATGTGAATTTTGTACGAACGTGCCTGCCTCTCTCGAAACTCCTCTGCGATTCGAACTCCCGCCCCGGTCTCGTGGACCGATTGCAGAGAATCTGCGATCCGCATCCCGGTCCTTCGAGACGAACCGGCGCGAACGAAAAATGAAAAAAGCACGAGTCTCTCCGCGAACGGAAAGACTCGTGCCAACAGATGTCAGGAGCGGCCTCGAGTGCAGGCGTTCATTCTCTTCATTACTGGTCGACGGCGTTGAATCGCTCGCCGCTGGCGCGGGTTCCCATGGCCTGGTAGACCGCCCCGTCGATGTTGTTGTTGAGGTACTGCACCGAACCGTCGCAGAAGGCGAAGTTCACGCCGTCGTTGTGCGGGCTCGTGAAGCACCGGGAGATGTTGAACGCGGCGGCGGTGTATCCGACCGACGTATACGGTGCCGGAGCAGTCGCGGGGGGGATCCGGAGGTTGGGGGTGTAGTTCTTGTCCATCAGCCGGAAGTAGTTGTGCTGCGCCCCCTGTCCCGAGTAGTCCGGGTTACCCCCGGCCCAAACCGGAATGCGACCCGTCTGGCTCAGAGAATACTCGGCGTTCGGATCGAGATAGTTTGCCGCGACTTCTCCGAGGAGTGCCGTGTTGCTCGTGCCGTCGGTGATCCCCGCCATATTGACGGCCCAAGTCCGGGTGTTGTCGTTCGACTGGACCAGGGGACCGGTCATCGTGCCGCCGTTCGGAACCGACCAGCTGGCCCACGTCCCACCGACGCTGGTGTCGCTCCCCATATTGGCGAGATAGTTCGTCTTGCCGATATTCCTGAGAGGATTCGTCCGTGGCCACGGATCACTCGGACACTGGAACACCGCCAGCGCTGCACCGCGGATGGCTCCCGTTCCCGAGGTCGAGTTTGCCGGATTGCCGGTCGAGTTGACTCCGCCCGCCGTATTGTTCGAGTCGGCGCTCGTGCTGGCCGAAGCGATGTACGGAGGGTTGAGCAGCATGTGCGAGTTCGTCCCGTTCCCCGGGATGAAGGTCATGAAGTTCGTCGTGTCGTTCGTCAGCTGGTTGTAGATGCCGGCCTGATCAATGTACGGCAGGATCGCGGCACCCCAGCCCCAGTTGCGGTTGTCGTCGTTGAACTCGCCGACCGGGAGCATGCCGTAAACTTCATGGAAGTTCTGCATGGCCAGACCAAGGTTCTTCAGGTTGGCCCGGCACTGGCTGCGGCGGGCCGCTTCCCGGGCCTGCTGGACGGCAGGCAACAGGATAGCAACCAGGACCGCGATGATCGCGATCACAACCAGAAGTTCGATCAGGGTGAAGCCCGAGCGAGCCCGGAGCGCGGTGGGGGTAGACAATTTCCTCATGTCGACGTCTCAAATGTCTCCAGGACCAAGAATTCAGGTATGAGGGTGAGCCTGTGCGCCGTCCGTATTGCACGAACGGCATACCCACCACGAGCCAGCCGAAGCCCAAGCGAATGCTTGGCCCCGACGTTAGTCTTCAGGCAAGGTGTGGAGCAAGCCGAACTCACGAGTTTTCCGCTCGCAACGATGTTGCAGCCGGATCACCACCGCTCGTTCAGCCCGTTGAGAATCATTCTCCACTTGTGCCCCGCACTCTTATCATACGTCAGGAACCGCCGCGGGATTACAGGTTCCGGATTACTTCTCTGGAAAGATTGCCGGCCACCTCGACTCTCCCGAGGGGTTTCGCCCGCATTCTCACGTTCAGGATGCTTCCAGGACGTCCGCTCAAAACTGTTTGACCTGTTCAAGAGCCACCCCCATAATTCCTCCCCCTTCCGGCAGTCGATGACAGCCGGAAGAGAACGGCCGGCATCGTGAGCGGCTGTCGTCATCTGTCGCAGAGGGAGATGGGCTTGTGCTGAGAGTGCATCAGATTGGCTTGTGCGCATTGGTCGCGATCACGTTCACGGCGGGATGCAATCCTTCGATCCCGGCCCGGCCTCCTCGCCCCGTAAATCCTCTCTATCAGAATGGCCCAGCGAAAGAAGGAACACTCGAGTTCTCGATCGAGAGCGTACGACAGGGGCTTTCCCCTCTGATTGAAAAGGCCGGATGGAAAACCGTGGCCAACGACGCGTCCCCCACCGACGGGCGAATCGAGGCGGAGGCCAAGAAAGGCGAGCGGGTCGAGATCCAGTATGAGAGCCGCGGCGAGAAGCACACGGCTGTGACCATCAAGGGAACTTCCACGACTCCCAAAGCGGCCGTCGACGGACTGGGCGACAAGATCCTGAAGGGGAGCTTCTGAGGGCTTGCCTCGGACGCCCCACATGCGGGTCAGCCAACTCGCTCGTGTCCTCTGCTCAAGACCGCGGTGAACGAAAAGGCCAGCTCTCCTGCGGGCGGCGAAAGCCCCAGCTCGCAGCGAGAGCGTCGGCCGCCTCTTCGATGTCGGTGATGTCACCCCAGCCGCCGTTCCTCAGGTGGGCGTGCGCGAATTCGTGGGCGATCACGTAGTGGGCGAACGCCTCGGAGCAGTCCGCCAGCCTGCGCCGCAGGACCACGCATCGGCTGCTGAACTCCAAGGGGCCGGGGCTCGGCATCCAGAGCGTCCAGCCCTTGCCGGGGACGTAGTTCTCGGTCGCGATGTGAAACCGTGGATCGTCCAGGAAATCCCGCTGGACCAGGGCCGGGAGCTGCGACAACACCTGCTCCACGCGGTCCCGCAGAACGTCGCACTCCGCCAGCGGCTTCAGCAGCACGGAAAAGATAGGACGACTCTCCGCTGGAACGGGCACGGGGGCACGGTTGGACGGATCCAACTCTTGCGGTCGAGCCCCGCGGAGTCAAGACGCTGTCCGTCCCGTCTGCCCGGATGCGTCCGTTCGCCTGTGGGCGGTCGCCGCTCCGAGGCGACGGATCGTCACTACCCCACCGGCGTCCTCCTTGCCCGGGTCCAGCACGCTGCTGGCCGCCGGAGGCATCTTCCCTCGTGAAACCGTGGGAAACCTTCGGCGTCCGCTTTGGGAATCCAGCGGTGAGGCCCCCCTTCCTCCTCATCGCGGGGAGTGCAAAGTGGGCGTGTTGGGGAGGGAGGTCTTCCACACCTGTCCACGATCAGGCGCCCGTTGTATGCCATGGTTTCACAACAGAAGCGCCTCCGGCGGGGCCAGCAGCCTGCTGGACCGGAGTGGCCGTGGGGCGACAGGTTTGAGCGAGCAACGCCGTGCCGGCGGGATCGAAATCTGCTACGGACCCGGCCAGCTCGAACCGAGGATAAGGCTACAGAAGTTCGTCCGTTCAAAAGCCGGATCCTTCCGGGCCAGGACGTCCGCCTTCACGTTGCCGAAGGTCGTAGCCGGCTTGTCCCGGATGCCGTCATAAAAGGCATCCAGGATCTGCTCCTTAAACCGGCTGTCCCGCGGATGGGCCTCGACAATCGCATTCCGCTCGACGTCACTGAACCCCGAGTACCCGATCCCGAGAACGTCCATCTCGACGCCGGCGGTCACGAGAGCGATCACCGGATGCATGTGCTGCGGAATCCCGGGGGTCGTGTGGAGCGCAATCGCGGTCCAGACCGTGTCGATCTCCTGCGGCGAGATCCCCTCGCTCTTCAGAAAGTCCCGCGCGGCATTCGCACCATCGACCTCGAACCGCTCGGTGGCGCTGCGGTGCCCCGGAACGAGACCAACGTCGTGGAACATCGCCCCCGCGTAGAGAAGCTCCGCATCGAACGGGAGCCCCAGGCGGCGCCCGGCCAGAGCTCCGAAGTAGTAGACCCGGCTCGAGTGGTGAAACAGCAGGTCCGTTTCAATCTCCCGAACGAACTCCGTGATCCGGCGGGCCAGCGGGGAGTCCGGGATGCGAACGTCCTGCAGAGAGCTGACGGTTGCCGATGAAACGTCCATGACAATCTCCCGACGGAGTGAGTCTCGCGACGTGCGAGCTGTTCACTTGCCTCAGATTGTCGCATCCCGAACAATGTCATGATTCCACGTTGTCCGTCACTTTCGGACATGATCCGACAGATTCGGCCTCCGGGGTTCCTCAGCCGACGAGGTCTCGCTTGAAGCCCAAGTCCGTCGTCCTCGTTGCCCCGCCGGGTGTGCAGCTCACCGACGTTTCCGGGCCGCTCGATGTCTTTGCGGAGGCGAATGCGCAACACGGCCGGGAGGCGTACCGGCTCGAGGTCGTCGGGACTGCCGCAGGTCCGCTCCGGAGCTCCTCTGGCGTCCGCATCGTCTCAGACCGGATCGTCGGCGGAGCCGCCGGAGAGAAACCGCACACGCTACTCGTCGCGGGAGCCCCGAAACTCCCGGACCTCGCCCCCGCGGCACCACTTCTCGAGTGGCTGCGGAGAGAAGCCGCCAAGGCCCGCCGATACGGATCGGTCTGCAGCGGTGCGTTCCTGCTCGCCGCGGCGGGGCTGCTCGATGGCCGGCGGGTCACGACCCACTGGGCGGTCGCCGATCGACTGGCGAACGACTATCCCGCGCTGACCGTCGACCGGGACGCGCTCTACGTCTGCGACGGACGCGTCCGGACCGCCGCAGGAGTGACCGCGGGGATGGATCTCGCCCTGGCGCTCGTCGAAGAGGATCTCGGCCGGGAGATCGCTCTGCGGGTCGCCAGCCAGCTTGTGATGTTCTTCCGCCGCCCGGGAGGCCAGATGCAGTTCAGCCGGCAGGGGGCCGCGGTCCCGAGCGGCCGATCCGCCCTGCAGGAGCTGCAGCGATTTGTTGCGGCTCATCCGGACGAAGATCACTCCGTGCCGCAGCTCGCAACTCGGCTCGACATGAGCCCCCGGCACTTCACCCGGGTCTTCACGGCGGAAATCGGCGTCTCTCCTGCCACCTGGGTCGAGTCGGCCCGCGTCGACGTCGCGAGGCGGCTCCTCGAGCAGGAATCGGGAGTCCCCAAGCTCGTGGCGCGGCAATGCGGATTCGCCGATGTCGACACGCTCCGGCGGGCATTCACCCGACATGTCGGGATCACCCCCACCGAGTACCGGAAGCGGTTCCGGCACATGGACTGACGCGTCGGTGTGTTACCGGGCCGTCGGCGCGATGTCGGAGGCGGGAAGGGAGACCGCCGTCTCCTTGGCCCGGAGTGCTTCACGGCGCGCCGCAAGTTCCTTGGTCCTCGCCGAGTCGAGGAACGTGATCGAGCCGTCCGGCTCGACGACGAGCGTCCAGGTCGGGCCGATCCATTTGCGGACGTGGCTGGCATCGACGACGTCCGGCTTGCCGTACTCCTGCTCGAACTCATAGGCGACGGCAGGAATGTTCCGGTCCTTGACGAAGAACGAGATCCCCTGAAGCACTCCATCGAGAAAGTCGTACGTCACGGAGAGCGTCGGTGCTCCGCCGATCGCCCATTGCTCCGGACGACCCCGGTACGCCGGAATGGCGACGACAAGCCCCGCCTCCTTGTGCCAGGACATCGTGTAGTTGGCGATCCCCGGGTACGAGTCCCCCGGCATCACCGGGAACTTCACGCCGTTGTCGGTGTCCGCGTACTTCGTCTGGAACTCCTCGAGGGTCATCGCCCCGAGAACGTCCCCCTGGAACTCCAGCTGCTGGGGCAGCTCCACCGCGGCCGAAGCGATCGGCTCGCTTTGCCCCTCGGGAACCTCCACGGGAGCCTGTTCCGACGGTCCGCTGATGGCGACGACCGGAAGTGCGTCCCGCGCGTCGCCACTCGAGGTTCTCGGCGCGGACGACTCGCCGCAGCCTGCCGCCAGGATCAGCCCCGCGCACCACGCCCACCGGACTCCGTTCATGTCATCCTCCGTGCGATTCCCGTGAGCCAGACATCCCGAACGGCTCGCCCCCGCACTGTCGTGGATTTCCCAAGATCCGAGCAAGACCAGGGTTAGGCGACGGGATTGTCGTCCCTCGACGCCATCGCTGCTGCGGGGCCTTCGCCCGGTTTTCACAATCACTCCCGGCAACATTCCCGCAGACGCCCAGCGCCGAAGTCTCGCCCCACAAAGCCGTTCCGACGGCACTCGGGCCGATGAGTGAAAGACGCTGCCGGTGCCGATCCTCGCGACGCCCCTCCAGCGCTGCCTCCGAACCTGGAAACGGGCTACCGTGTCGGGTCTCCCCCCGCCCCGCCTCCCGTTCCCACCCGGAACTGCGCCCGTTCCGCCCGAGGTCCCATGTCGAAGTCGCTGCAGGTCATCTTCCTGATCGTCGGGCTCGACGCGGTGGGGTTCGGGCTGATCATGCCCATCCTTCCCGACCTGCTGAAGGAAGTCTCCCACCTCGAGGACGTCGCGCACCACTACGGCTACTTCCTGTCGATTTACGCTCTGATGCAATTCCTGTTCTCCCCTGTCCTCGGCGCCCTGAGCGACCGGTTCGGGCGACGACCGGTCCTCCTCGTTTCGCTCGCCGGCGCGGCGGCCGACTTTGTCGTGATGGCCTTCGCTCCGACTCTCACCCTGCTCTATATCGGACGGATCATCTCCGGGATCACGGGCGCCAACATGGCGGTGGCGACATCGTCGATCGCCGACGTGTCGACGGATGAGGACCGGGCCAAAAACTTCGGGTTCATGAATGCCGCCTTCGGGATCGGGTTCGTCATCGGCCCGGTCATCGGCGGTCTGTTCGGGGAGACCTCGCACCGGCTTCCGTTCCTGATCGCCGCGGTCCTCAACGGCGTCAGCTTTTCGCTCGGCCTGTTCGCCCTCAAGGAGTCGCTTCCCGAAGACACGCGGCGACCGCTACAGACCGATGCTCTCAATCCGCTCAGGTCGCTGTTCTGGGTCGGGTCGATCCGGTCGCTGCTGCCATTCCTGATCGTCTATGTGATCATCAACATGGCTGGCCAGATGCCGGGGAGCCTGTGGACGATTTCCAATCAGGACCGCTACGGGTGGAGCAACCGGATGGTCGGAGCGTCGCTGGGGGCGTACGGAGTCCTTCTGGCGTTCTTCCAGGCGTGTGTCACGGGGCCGATCACGAAGAAGCTGGGGGAATTCCCGACCCTGGTCCTCGGCCTCTCGGTGGAGTGTTTCTGCTATGTCCTGTTCGCGTTCGCCACGGAAACCTGGATGGTGTTCGTGATCATGATCCCCCTCTGCTTCGGCGGGGTCGCGATCCCGGCGCTGCAGTCGCTCATCACGCGGCAGGTCTCCGAATCGCAACAGGGGGAACTGCAGGGAACGCTCGTCAGCCTGATGAGTCTGACGACGATCTTCGGCCCCCTGCTCTACACCCGGATCTACTCGGAGCTCGACTTGCCGTCGCGGGGGCTCGTCTGGCTCGTCGCGGCCGCCCTCTATCTCACCTGTCTGCCGCTGGCCCGGATCCTGAAGCGGGCCAGCCAGGCTCCCTCCCAGCTCGACGGGAATCCGGCCGAGGGGGATCAGGCGAGTCTCGGCGCCGCGGATGCGACTTCCGCCTGAGCCGACCGGCAGAACACAAGCGAGCGGCCGGAGGGGGAACGCCGCGGGGCAGTCGGTGTCGAGCGGAGGCCGTAGACTGTCTGTGGTGGTGGAGAGGCGAGCCGACTGGGGTGTCGCCGACTCGACATCCGAGGGATCTGTTCGCCTGATGACACCGTCTTCGTCTTCCGATGTTCCGCCGTCGCCCGCTCAGGTGGCGAGTCGTCTCCGCGCTGAAGGGTTGCCGGCGACGCCGGACCGGGCTTGGCCAACGGCGGCCTGGGGAGCCTTGGCCCGTGCAGGAGTGACGGGATGGATGATCCCCCGGGAGTTCGGGGGGCAGGCGGTCTCTGCGGCGGAGCTGTTGCGGGGATGCTTCGAGCTGACGCGAATCGAACTGGTCCCGGTGTTCGTCCTGAGCCAGTTTCAGGCCGCCTGCCAGCGGATTGCAGCATCCGTTCACGAAGCTCCGAAGCAGGCGTGGCTGTCGGTACTGGCCCGCGGCGAGAAATTCGCGACGGTCGGGATCTCGCATCTGACAACGTCTCGACAGCATGCGGGGCAGCCGGCAGTCGTCGCGCGACCCGACGGCCGCGGAGGGCACCGGGTTACGGGGGAGATCCCGTGGGTAACGGGGTCGGGGCATGCGGATGTGCTGGTGGGGGGCGCGACGCTCGATGATGGGAGGCAGATGCTGTTCGCGCTGCCGATGACGCGGAGCGGGATCGAGGTCGCTTCTCCATTGCCTCTGGTGGCGCTCGAAGGTTCCGAGACGGGGCCGGTGCGGCTGGTCGATGTCGAAGTTCGCGAGGAGGAGTTGCTGACGGCGATCGTGCCGAAGGTGTTGCAGCAGGGGACGAGCGGGGCGGGGTCGCTGACGACGTCCGCCCTGGCAGCGGGGCATGCTCAGGGGTGTGTCGACCGGATTGCGCGGGAGGCGGAGGGGCGGCCTGCCCTGCAGGAGATCGTCGCGGCGTTCCAGGAGGACGTGGACTCCGTACTGACGCGGCTGATCGAAGGGGCCAGTGGAGCCAGTTCACCAGAGCATTCGGCGGAGGTCCTGCGAACCGATGCGACGGCACTGGCCCTGAAGGCTTCGCAGGCCCTCATGACCGCGTCGAAAGGAGCGGGGTTTGTGACGGGGCATCCCGCGGAGCGGCTGGCGCGGGAGGCATTGTTCTTCCTCGTGTGGTCCTGCCCGCAGGCGGTGTCGTCGAAGCTGCTCCGTGAATTCAGTCAGTGCGACCAGGGCATTGCCCTGGCCCCGGGCGGCGTGGCGTGATGGGTTGCGCAAAGGGAGCTGCGACGCCAACGAGCAGTGTTAGAGAAGATGAGGCAGCGGGGCTCGCCCCTGCCCTTGCCGGAGGCGGTTCCACTGCGAAACCGTCCAAGCCTTGATGCACGAGGGAATTGCTCTGGTCGTTCCAGTCCCCTAGGCTCGCTGATCTCGAATACGTCCTCGAAAGCCGATACTGCGATGTCCAACTTCCGCCGACAGACTTATGGCCAGCTCCAGTGCGTCGTGTTCGACACGACGCCCGGAGCCCCCCCCGAGCGGGTCGTCGTGCTCTGTCACGGGTTCGGGGCCAGCGGAGAGGATCTGGTGGGGCTGGCTCCCGAGCTGGCCCGGGCGTTTCCCGACGAGCTGGCGAAGACCCGGTTTGTCTTTCCCGCGGCGCCGCTCGATCTGGGGCGGATCGGGATGCCGGGGGGCCGAGCGTGGTGGATGATCGACATGCTCAAGCTGCAGCGGGCGGCGCAGACCGGCGAGTTCCGGGACCTGCGGAAGGAGGTCCCGGCGGAGCTGCCGGAGATCCGCGGCCTCTTGACCGAGGCAGTCGAGGCGCTCCGTGAAGAGACCGGCCTCGCGATGGACCGGTTCGTCCTCGGCGGCTTCTCGCAGGGCTCGATGGCGATGACCGATGTCGCGCTGCACCTGACCGAGAAGCCCGCGGGACTGATCGTCTTCTCGGGGACGCTGCTGTGCGAGGCGGAGTGGCGGGCCAGAGCGAAGGGGCTGGCGGGGATGCAGGTCCTCGTCTCGCATGGGACGGAGGACCCGATCCTGCCGCATTCGCTGGCGGAAGAGCTCCGCGACCTGCTGAAGTCCGCGGGGGCCGCAGTGGAGTGGGTGTCGTTCGACGACGGCCACACGATCCCGATCGAGGCGCTGCGGTCCGCGGCGAAGCTGATCGCCGCGGTCCGCTGATCGCCCCTTCCGGTCGCAACGCTCTTACTGGAAGTCCGCATCGAGGACGATCCGGTAGCGGGCCTTCCCTGCTTCGATGCGTTCGAAGGCCTCGTTGATCCGGCTCATCGGGTAGTGCTCCGTCTGCGGCGTCACGTTGTGCCGCGCGGCGAAGTCGAGCATGGTCTCGATGTCGACCGGCGAGCCGGTCGGGGAGGCCGAGATGCTCTGCTGGCCGAAGATCATCGGGATGATCGGGACCGGGATCGCTTCCCGGACCGCGCCGACGACGTGCATCCGCCCGCGGGGGGCGAGGGTGCCGAGGAGCGCCGCCCAGTCGAGCGGGACGTTCACGGTCACGATGAGCAGATCGAGCGAGCCGGCCAGCTTCTGGATCGCCGCGGAGTCGCGGCTCGAGACGACGTGATGAGCGCCGAAGCCGCGGGCCTCCTCGAACTTGCTCTCGCTGGAGGTGAAGGCGGTGACGTCGCAGCCGTAGGCGGCGGCGAACTTGACCCCCATGTGCCCGAGGCCGCCGATGCCGACAATCCCGACGCGGCTCGTCGGCGTGGCGTACATCGCCAGCGGATTGAAGACCGTGATCCCCCCGCACAGGAGCGGGCCGGACTCGGCGAGGTTGAGGTTCTCGGGGAGCGGGATGGTCCAGCTCCAGTGAGCGCGGGCCCGGCTCGCAAAACCGCCGCGGTGGCCGATGATCGTCGGCTGGGCCTGGTGGCAGAGGTGCTGATCGCCGGAGCGGCACTGACGGCAGTGCTGGCAGCTCGAGGCGGTCCAGCCGATGCCGACCTTCTGACCGACCTTGAGTCCTTTGGCGGCGGTCCCGACTTCGACGATCCGGCCGATCACCTCGTGTCCGAGGATGGCGGGATAGACGGAGCCTCCCCAGTCGTTGTTGAGGACCGAGAGGTCAGAGTGACAGAGGCCGCAGTGATCGACCTGGACTTCGACCTCTTCGGCGCCGAGGGGCCCGAGGTCGACGGTCTGTTTGACGAGTTTCTGTTTGACTGCGGGAGCGACCCAGGCTTCGACGGATGCCATCTCGATTCTCCGGGGAAACGGAAGTGTCTTGGGGAATGCTATCGCAGCGTGTCTCGCTGCCAATGGAGGGAGTTGGAGGCGAGGCTGAGGAAGCCTTCCGATGTCAGCGCCCCTAGCCCGGGTCCAGCACGCTGCTGGCCGCCGGAGGCACTTTCGTCGTGGAACCTCGGCAAACAGTCAGCGTCCGCTTTTTCAATCGGCATTGCGGACACCCCTCCCCCCTTATCGCGGGGAGTGCAACGTCAGCGTGCTGGAAAGAGGAGTCCGCGACGCCGGTCTGCAATGGGAGGCCCGTGGTTTGCCATAGTTCCAAAGGAGAAGCGCCTCCGGCGGGGCCAGCAGCCTGCTGGACCGGGGTGGCCGTGAGACGTTGGGTTTGAGAGAGCAGCGTCGTGCCGGCTGGGACGAGTTACTTCGGCAACGGCTCGAGCAATGGGTCTTCCCACGCATCCGCATACTGCAGCTCCGTCAACTGCCGGAAATACTCCGAAGTCCGCAGCAGCTCCGCATGCGTCCCGATCGCCGCCAGCCCCCCATCCTCAATCACCAGAATCCGGTCCGTCCGCCGCAACGTGCTCACCCGGTTCGAAACGACCAGCGTCGTCCGCCGCTCCATCGCCGCCTCCAGCGCAGCCCGGATCTCATGCTCCGTCTCCGGATCGACCGAAGCGGTCGCATCATCCAGCAGCAGAATCGGCGGATCGGGCAACAGCGCCCGGGCGATCGCCAGCCGCTGCCGCTGGCCGCCGGACAGGTTCGAACCATGCTCGCCGACAACCGTGTCATACTGCTGCGGCAGGGCCGTCACGAACTCTTCAGCAAGGGCGATCCGGGCCGCCCGGACGATCTGGGCATCCGTCGCCTCGGGATGCCCGAAGCTGATGTTCGCCGCCACCGTGTGACTGAACAGAAAACTCTCCTGGAACACGATCCCCATGTTCCGCCGCAAGTCATCGACGTCGAGCTTCCGGACATCAATCCCGTCGATCGCAATCGTCCCGCTCGAGACGTCATAGAACCGCATGATCAGGCTCAGGAGCGTGCTCTTCCCCCCGCCGGTCGGACCGCAGATCCCGATCCGCTCGCCGACGTTCACTCGGAACGTCACCCCCTCGAGCACCGGCTGCCCTTCGCGATAAGCGAATGAGACATTGTCGAAGACGATCTCCCCCCGAGCCCGCGGAAGCCGGACCGCTCCCGGCGGACTCTGGATCTGCACCGGGGCATCCAGCACCTCGAACACCCGCTGGGCTCCGACCAGGCTCGACTGGATCGTGTTGGCGATGTTGACGATCTGGCTCACCTGGTTCGCAAACTCATGCAGCAGGTTCGCGAACACGAACATCCCCGCCCCCAGCTGCAGCTCCCCCCGCACGACCAGGACACCGCCGTAGCCGATCAGGACCAGCATGTTGACCTGGGTCAGGAACCCCATGATCGGCTGGTAAGTGCTCACCTGCCAGAAGATCGACTCCTTCTGGTCCCGGATCTTCTTAGTCGCCTCCTCGAACTTGGCGATCTCCTGCGGTTCGCGGGCGAATCCCTTGATGACGTGGATCCCGGTCAGGCTCTCGACCAGGGTCCGGACCATTGCGTCCCCCAGCTCGCTCGCCCGGCGGTACGCCGGCTGAACGAGCCGTGAGAACAGGACCGCCCCGACCCACAGCAGCGGCGAGCTGATGAGGCACAGGATCGTCAGCCAGACGTGAACCCGCAGCATGTAGACGAGGTACACGCCGAGCGTCAGGGCGACGGTCACGATCTTGATCAGGACCGCATCGACGAACGACCGGACCGCATTCACGTCCCCCGCGGCCCGGTTGATGATCGAGCTGCTTTCGCCGGCGTCGTAGAAGTGAAAGCTCAGCCGCTGCAGCTTCTCGAACACCCCTGCCCGCAGCCGGACGAGAATGGTCTGCGTGAGGTTGGCTGTCGCAATCGCCGCGAGGAACCGGACGAAGGCGTTCGCGAGGGCCGAGACCAGGATCGCGATCGACAGCGCGACAACGACCTGCGGCGGAGTCCAGGTGGTCGGCGGAACGAGGCCGAAAGGCCAGCTCGGCGCGCGGCTCTCCGGCTGGACGACGTGGCGGATGTAGTCGATCCCGACCCCGGTCAGGCCGAGCGTAGCCAGCCCGAGCGCCACCAGCAGGACATGCATCCCGATCATCAGGAGCGCCCCCCAGCGGTACTCATAGCCGAGGAGCACCAGCCGCCGGAGCATCTGCCAGTTCGTGATCTGCTGCGCAGGAACTCCCTCGGAGCGAGTCGCTGCGGAGGAGGTTCCGGTGGTTCCTGACACGAGATCCGTCTCGGAGGAGGGCTTAGCGGGCGACGAGCTCGCGCGGCGGCTTCAACACCGGAAGCGAGAGAGGGCCGCTGTCCTGTTCCGGCGGAGCGGCGTCGTTCTCCGGAGCGAGGACAGTATCGATGAAGAAGTACAGCAGCTGCCGGAGCGCCACCGGCTCGGTCGCGTCGGCCAGCGCCTCGGCGCGTTCGCGGGACTTCTCGATGAGCCCCTGAGCCTTCTCGAAGGCCCCCGTCGCCGAAAAGATCCGGCGGAGCCGGGCCAGCCGCGACGGGTTGTCCCCGTCCCCCTGGAGGATCGCGGCGACCTCCTTCCGCTGCTCCGGAGTGGCCGCCTGCATGGCGAGGGCCAGGAGAACCGTCGGCCGGAGCGCGAGGGCGTCCTGACCGGCGACGAGCTTGTTGTCGTTGTCCCCCTGCCAGTCCTTGAGGTCGTTGAGGATCTGAAAGCCGACCCCCACCTGCCGGCAGAACTGCGGGATCATCTCCGCGTACGGCTCGATCGGCCCCGCCATCCGGAGCCCGGCGAACAGGGCCGCTTCGAAGGCGGGCGACGTCTTGAGAGCGTAGATCTGCAGGGCGTCGAGCGGCGTCAGGGTCCAGTCCGGATCGCGCTGCCACGCCATCTCGGCCCCCTGCCCGTCGCAGAGGCGGATGTGGGCCATCGACATGCTGTCGACGATGTCGCAGGAGACGTCGGCTCCGAGGTCGCCGCGGCAGGCATTCACCAGCCGGTAACCGAGGCCGATCAGGTAGTCCCCGATATTGATCGCCGGGCCGACCCCCATCGTCCGGTGGACCGTCTCGCGGCCGTACCGATACAGATCGTTGTCCTGGATGTCGTCATGGACCAGCGACGCCTTGTGGAACGCCTCGATCGCCATCGCGACGCGGGCAACCGAGTCGCTCACCGGGTGATCGATGTCGGTCCGGAGGATCTCCCCGCTCGAACGGGCGTGGTACGCCGCCAGCGTGATGAACGGCCGGAACCGCTTCCCGCCGTTGGCGAGCCAGTCGTAGGCGACGTCTTCGGTGATCCCCAGCGGCGTCTTCGCCTTCTGGGGGTCCTTGGTCCGGACCCGGGGCATCAGCCGCGGAAAGTCCTCGCCGAACATCTTGTTCGCGGCCCGCATCAGCGGGATGTAGGTCGCCGTCTGCGGCTGTTCGAGCGGCTCATACTTCTCCAGCACGTCCCACACCCACGATTCGTCGAGGCTTGTGTTCTTGCAGTCCCCGGAATGGAGCGGCACCGCGAACGACGGCACCCCCGCCAGGAGGATCTTGTCGATCGCCTTCTCGAGCACGTTGAGGCAGGCGACCCCCAGGATCCCGTCGACGTACCCCTCGACGATGATCTTGAGGACGATCGGCGAGCCTTCGGCGACGAGAACCTTGTAGCCGAGCTGTTCCGCCCGGACCTTGTAGTCGGCGATCGAGCAGGCGCCGCACTTCTCGCAGTCGAGCCCGAACTCGTCGTACTCGGCGGGGCACCCTTCGGCATGCTTCAGGCAGTGCGGCAGCAGCAGCAGCCGCTTCTCGAACGGCACCGAAATGAACTGCCGCTTCCAGAACGAGTTCCCGAGGAGCACCATGACAAATCCGAGATACTTCTCGGGGAGGTGCTGCTGCTCCAGGAACTTGCGGCCGAAGGTCTCCAGCTCGTCCTTCGTGAAGGCCTGGGCGCGGTCGACCGACGCCATGAAGGCATCGCAGTCCGCCTTGATCTGGTTCCGCTGCTCGAGGGTGTCCGGAACCGCCTTGAGGTGGCTCGTGCTCCGGCGGCCGGTCCGCTTGGTCGGCGCGGCGTCGTCGCCGGCCTCCCCGGCGGGAGTGGACCCGTTCGTCTGCCGGCTCTCCTCCGGATGACGATCCGGATGGCGAGTGGAAGCCTGGGCAGGGGCAGACATATCCAAAGCTGACTCCTCGTACTCTCCGATCCGCTTCGGCCACCGGACCGCCGGCAGAGGGGAGTCTGCCAGGGGGCGGGTGGGGGGTGAACCGGATCACCGCGGGATTCAGGACCGTCACGGCCGGAACCGTACGATCGTGACCGCACCGAGGGGAGAGGGTTTAACCTCTTCCGGCGGTCGAATCCCGCATCCGCCGGCGGAGCGCTCGGCGTAATGCTGCCGCGGCAAAGATGATCGGATAAAGCCTTTCAAAGTACCACAATTTGGCGAAATAGAAACCGATGGGGGTCGGCTCCGTCCACGTCGCCGCTTCCACTTGCCGCACCAGCCATTCGGTCCCGGCCTGAACGTCCGTCTCGCTGTCCGGATCGTCCAGCAGGACCTCGACCGCCAGGGAGGTCTCCTCGACGCTGGAGACGATTCCCGCCTCCCCGCCCCAGCCTCCATCCCGGTTCCGGATCGACCGGAGCCACCGCGTACCTGCCTGATACGACAGGCTTTGCGTCCGGCCGCACTCGACGTACGCCTTGAGAACGCGGGATGTGCCATAGACCGGGTTGTCGTCCGTCGGAGAATGCTGGTTGCCGAACCACAGCGGCAGCCAGCTTCCATCGGCACGCTGCTCCCGGTCGAGGAAGCGGAACCCGTCCCGGACCGCGGCCGTCGCGCGGGTTCGCAGCTGGCCGGTCTCACTCGCCGGCTCGGCATCGCGGATCGCCGGCAGCTCCATCCACCGGCAGAGGGCCCGGGCGGCGTGGGCGGTCAGGTCGTTGGAGCTCCGGTCGAACGGCAACAGCCCCCAGCCGCGGCAGAACGTCGGCCACCCCCCGTCCCCATTCTGCAGATCGAGCAGCCACTGCACCCCCCGCCGGAGGGAGTCGAGGACCTCTGCCGACGGACCGCCGGCCCCCTGAAGGTTCATGACCGCCAGCAATGCCCCCGGCGTGTCGTCCGCATCCGGGACACCCCCCGGAAGGTCGGTCCAGGCCCACGCCCCCGGGGCGGCATGCGTGTAGGGGTGGACCGTCCGGTACTGCTGGCCAAGCAGCCACGGAAGAACCGCGGCCCGAACCTCGTCGGGGCACTCCTCCGCCAGAGCATTCACCGACAGAGTCGTCGTCCAGGTCGCCAGGTTCGTATCGATCGGCCAGCTTCCGTCGGGCCGGACCGAGGCCTTGAGGAACTCCACCCCCCGCACAACAACCGGGTGCTGGTACAAGCCCATCGCCGCGAGGCTCATCGTCACAAAGCTCGTCAGCGGAGCCGCTTCGAGAAATCCGCCGTTCACCGGCTGGATCCGCGCCAGGATCCGCAGACTCCGCTCCCGGGCCGCCGCCCGCAGCAGCCGCGTCACCGGATTCCACGGCTTGCCGAAGTGGTACCGCACCTGGCCGATCGCGATCAGGGCCGGCAGCGCATAGCTCACCACCGGCAGCCGGAGCGTCGCATAGAACTGGTGCGGCAGCGCGGCGAGCTCGAACGGCAGCGGCGGAATCGTCTTCCACTCCACCAGCCCCGCCAGCGCCGCATGCGTCAGGATCGGCACCGAGAAGGTCTTGTCCTTGCCGTACCGGGCGACGATCGCAGGCACGCCCCCCTTCTCCTCGACGTACCGCTTCGCCCGCTCCCTAGCCTCAGCGTACTCCCCCTCGGCATCCACCGCGTGGAACACCCCGTAGCCGAGCATTGTCGTCGAGATGTTGCTGAAGCTGAGGAGCGTATCCCCCCAGCCCCCGTCGGCGTTCTGATGCTCCGCCAGCCACTTGAGGCCCCCCCGGATCAGCTCGCGATGCTCACCCGTCGGATGCGCCTTCTCGACCTGAAACAGCGCCATCACCGCGGTCGCGGTCGACAGGGCGGAGGTCGAGAGCTCGCCGACCCAATGTCCGCTCGGATCCCGCTCCGCCAGCAGCCGGTCCACCGCCTCACGGGCCGCCGCTTCCAGGCGTTCGATACGGACCGGGACTGTCATTTCACCTCGGCCAGCAGGCGGCAAAAGAGCATCCGCCCGGCGCTGTTCTGCAGAACGCTCGTCACCACCGTGTCGACGTCGTTCCCGATCTCCTTGATCCCCTGCTCCACCACCACCATCGTCCCGTCGTCGAGATAACCGACCCCCTGGCCCATCCCTTCCCCTTCCTTGAGGATCTTGATCCGGACCTGCTCGCCCGGAATGAACCGCGGCTTGAGCGCATTGGCCACGTCGTTCAGGTTCACCACCTCTACCCCCTGAACGCTCGCCAGCTTGTTCAGGTTGAGGTCGTTCGTCACCAGCCGGCCGTTCAGGCTGCGGCAGGTCTCGATCAGCCGCTGGTCGACCGATTTCCCCTTGGTCGACTCGGTCTCCTGGACCTTCACTTCGATCTTCGGGTTCTGCTGCAGCCGCTTCAACACATCCAGACCACGGCGGCCCCGGCCCCGCCGGACCTTGTCGTGGCTGTCCGCAATGTCCTGCACTTCGTGCAGAATGAACTGCGGCACGATGAACTGGGCGTCGAGGACGTTCGTATCGATGACGTCCGCGATCCGCCCGTCGATCAGCGCACTGCTGTCGAGCACCAGCGGCCGTCCCCCCTTGAGCTCCCGCGAAAACTCGACATACGGGATCACGAACCGGAACTGGTCCTTCGTCTGCATCAGAAACGTCGTACAGAGGTACGGCAGCATGATCGACGTCACGAGCGTCAACGCCCCGAGCGCCCCGACCCCATCCTCGCCGAAACTGCTGAATACCGGCTGCAGGCCAAGACTTAAGAGGTGGCTCAGCAGCATTCCGATCAGCAGCCCGAAGTAGACCGCCGAGATCACCTCGACCCGCTTCCGCGGGATGAGCACGTCCACCAGCAGCAGGATCAGAGCCGCCGCCACCATGACGGTGAACGTCAGGAACAGGTGGTCTTCGATGAACAGCGGCGCACGGAAGAACTTGGGATTGAGGACGTAGGCCAGCGAGGCCCCCACCGCGACCATGAAGTACAGAATTCGGACGATCAGAACGGACATTACCGTCTCGCGGCGCGCGGCAACTCATGACCTCTCCGAATGTTCCGCCAACACGCGAGAGGGGCCCGATGGGATTTTCGCCACAATAAGCCATCCCCCCCCCTTTTTCCACCAGGGCATCCGCCCTGGACCCGGGCGGCGTGGGGCGATGGGTTGCGCTAACGGGGCTGCGACGCCAATGGTCGGTGTCTGGACGGAGGCACTGCGCGTGGGCCTGTTGGGGTGCAGGGGCCAGCCCCTGCCCTCGCCGGAGGCGCTCCCGCGTGGAACCGACCAAATGTCCCTGTGCGCCCACTTCGGTCTCCCCTGGAACAAACTCTCCACTGTCAGGTTTCCGAACCTCGACCGGAGCCGGTTCGCTGATCGGCAGGTCCGCCTGCAGAGCGACCATCGGAACGGAACCGTTCACAGGAGCGACGGCCGATTCGGGGGTTCTCCGGCGCGTCCCCCGTCGTCCGGAAACCCCTGAGAGACTCTGGTTCCGGAGCGCCCGGCTCATCCGCTTCCAGGAGAAGGAAGCCGCTACGGCGTTCCCCCGGGAAATCGCTCGACTGTCAGGTTTTCGCGTCCGCCGGCGGCGGAGCGGCTCGACGAACTTCTCGGGGTTGTTCGCCTTCAGCAGGAAGATCATCAGCCGGTCGGAAGGCCGGTTCCGGAACCCGACAATCTTCCGTCCGTAGTAGACCGGCACGACTTCACCGATGACCGCCAGCCGCCGGGCCTCCTCTTCCAGCTTCAGAGCGAAAGTCTGTTCGATCTCCCGGAACGCCTCTCTGTAAGGTTTCGAGACTTTGAGGGCGTTGTAGTGCAGTTCCCGCGAGACGCCCGCCCTCAGGGCGGCCCCGTGAACAAAGCCGAGTTCCCGGTACGCATCGAGGAACGCCTGCTGGCGTTTGGTCAGTTTCGTGGCCATGGAGTGTTCACCAGGTGGGGAGAAGTGATCTCGTCCCCCATCAATCGGCGCGGCCTCCTCCCATCGCGTGGGCTGCCGGCCCAGATGTCCTCCGGGGCCCTCCCCTCGACGGAGGCTTTTTCACGGAGGCTTTTTCTCTGTGGCCCCGCCAACCGGTCCTCCCCGCGGAACAACGGTTAAGACCACCCAATTTCTCCCGCCTCCGCTCCTAGCCAGATCGGAGCCAGCCGATATGATTCATCTCACGTAAAGGCGGTGGTGCGTCCTCGCAGCACTGGCAGCGAGTGAGCGCGTTCGACTCCGGTTGGACACCCGCTTGAGCCGTGCTGTCGGCAATTTCCAGGGAATTGCCTGACTCTCCGCAATCTCTTGCGTGCCCGAAACGTCACCAGCGAAGCGCTCGTCCGTTTCCGTTTCGGCGTCCCGTCCGAGCTTCATCGGCGGGAGATCGTTTCACTTCATTTCAAGTTGAGTCGCACAAGATGAAGAAGAGTTGGAGAGGGGGCTTCACCCTCATCGAGCTGCTGGTGGTGATCGCCATCATCGCCGTGCTCGTCGCCATTCTGCTGCCGGCGGTTCAGCAGGCCCGCGAGGCCGCCCGCCGCAGCCAGTGCCTGAACAATCTCAAGCAGATTGGGCTCGCGCTGCACAACTACCAGGAGGCGCTCGGCGTCTTCCCCCCGGGGGAAATCAGCCGGGGCTGCCACGGACCGACCGCCTGGACCCAGATCCTCCCCTACGTGGATCAGCAGGGGTTCTACAACCAGATCGACTTCGGCAACACCTGTTCGTTCTGGTTCGGGACCTCGGGCGGCGGACCGAACGCCGCCACGTTCCACAACAAGTCGGTCCCGCTGATGACCTGCCCCTCGTCCCCCCTCTCGCGGTTCATCGGCGAGACGAACGGCCCGCCGACGCCGAACCCGCTCAACATCTTCCAGGGGACCTACGTCCTCATCAACGGGGCGACCGGGTACAACGAAGTCTTCACCACCAACGGCATCCGGGCCCAGTCGGGCTCGTTCCTCCTGAACAAGTCGCTGAACTTCCGCGACTTCTCGGACGGCGTCAGCAATGTGATCATGGTCGGCGAACAGTCGAACTGGGGCCGGAACGCCACCGGCACGAACGTCGACATCCGCTCGGACCATGACGACGGGAGCTGGATGGGGCAGCCCGGCGACGGCCGCTGCTTCAACACCGCCACGATCCGCTACCCGATCGGTGAGCGGAACTCGACCCTCGCCGGGGTCGACGGCCAGAACTGCAACTGTCCGATCCAGTCGGCCCACGTCGGCGGGGCGAACGTCCTGGTCGGGGACGGCTCCGTGAAATTCCTCTCCGACTCCCTCGATCTCCTGATCCTCCGCCGCCTGGCGGTCCGGGACGACGGGAACCCCGTCGGCGAGTTCTGATTCGCGGGGCCCGGCGGCCCCTCGAAATCCCGCGGACTGGCCCAGACGGCGAGTCCGCATTCCTGACTTCGATCCGCCGCGGCCGAGCTGCCGCGGCGGATTTTTGATTGAGGAGTTTTCCGAATGATGCGCAACATCGGCCTCCTGACGCTCGCCGCGATCGGCCTCCTGGCCGGCTGCGGAGGATCGTCGAAGCCCGTGGGAACCGTGAGCGGGAAGGTCACCTTCCAGGGGATGCCCGTGAACGAAGGGATCGTGACGTTCGTCCGGGTCGGCGGAAGCGGCAGCGGTGCCGGACCGATCGCCAGCGGGGCGTACTCCGCCAAGGGGGTCGACGGCGGGATTCCGACCGGAGATTACGTGGCGGTCGTCATGCCTCCGGAAACGACGAAGGATCTGGGACCGAACACCTCCCCGGCCGTCGTCCTCAAGGAGATTAAGGAGATCCCGGCGAAGTACCGGAGCGAAACGACGAGTGACCTCAAGCTCTCGATCAAGGAGGGGAGCAACGAGTTCAATATCGACATGAAGCCCTGAGTGATCTCCGCAGGGGGGACCTGAGCGCGAACGGGGAGCCATGGCACGCGGCCGACGACGTTCCGATCCGACTTCCGGTCCGGGGCCTGCTCCGCTGCCTGTTCCCGCGTCCGTCGCCATCGATCCCAGCAGCCCTCGTCGCCGGGGGCTGCTGTTTCTCTGCGCGGGGGTCGGCGCCCTGCTGGTGCTCGCAGCGATCGGGCTGTGGTGGTCTTCGTCCCGAACCGGCGCCGGACCGCGGGCGGACCAGCGACAGGTCGCGCAGAAGCTGACGGCGGTCCGAGCCGCCCTGCAGCGACGGGACCTGACGACCGCCGAGCGGCTGATCGGGGAGGTGCTGAAGGAGGATCCGGTGCAGGGCGAGGCGATCGTCTTCGGGGCTCAGATCGCGTTGCAGCGGGGAGATGCCCGCGGAGCGATCGAACGTCTCGCCGGGCTCCCCGACGGCGAGAGCGATACGCTGACCGCGGGGCGAACACTCGCGGCCACGCTGCTGCAGCAGGCGGGACGGTTCACGGAGGCGGAGCAGCGCTGGAAGCAGGTCCTGGCAGCCGACCGATCGAATCCTCCCCGGATCGAGTATGCCAAGCTCCTCGGCTGGACCGGGCGGTTCACGGAAGCCCGGGCTCTCCTGGAACAGTCGCTGTCCGATCCGGCGCTCCCGGTGCAGCACCTGCTGTGGGCCGCCCGGCCGGAGGTGATCCTCGATCGGCGGATGGCGGAGTCGCTCCGGGGCTGGCGGACGACGTCGCCGCGCGATCCGCTGTTGCCGCTCGGACTCGGGGCGTTCGCCGAGCTTCAGGGAGACCCGAAGGAGGCCGAGACGTTCTATCGCGAAGCCCTCGAGCTCGATCCCCGCTCGCTGGAGACTCGGCTGCGGCTCGGGGCGAGGATTCTGGACCGGACGCCGACGGAGTGGGACCGCTGGCTGGAAGCACTGCCCCCCGAAGTTGCGACCGCGGCTCGGGACCGAGCCGAATACTGGCGGCAGGTGGCGAGCCGGGCGGTGACGGTCCAGCGCCCGCTGTTCGCGCTGGCGGCCTCCCTGCGAGCGGTCTCGATCGACACGCTCGACCGGGGCTCGGCCTATCAGGCGGGAGTCCTCGCGGCGCAGCTCGGTCTCTCGGACGTGAGCCGCCGGATGCAGCAGCGGACGACGGAGCTCGACCGCCGCAAGACACTGATGGATCTGGTGATCGACCAGACCGCCACGCCGGACGATCTCGTCTCGCTCGCCCGGCTGGAGCGGAACCTCGGCCATCCCGGCGAAGGGCTGGCATGGTTCCGGCAGGGGGTGTTCCGGGATGCGCGGATCCTGGAGGCCTCGCGGGAACTGTTCGACGAACTGTCACGGGGAGAGTCCGGCCCCGCGGTCGTTCGCGAATCGGACCTCCACGCGGTGCTGGGAAAGCTTCCTCCGGATGACAGAGCGACGTCTGCCGAAGATCGCTGGTGGATTGCCCTGATCCGGGGAGCCACGCCCACCCCTCTTCGAAAGGGAGGCGACTCCCCCCCCGGCACGATGGGGGATGAGGCCGTCACCTCCTCGGACAGCACTTCAAAGATCCATCTCCGGGACGATGCCGAGGCGGTGGGGATCCGGATGCGGTACCACAACGCCCACGATCCGGCGCAGGTCCCGATGCGGATGCAGGAGTTCACCGGCGGAGGAGTCGCCTGGCTCGACTTCGACCGGGACGGCGAGCTCGACCTGTTCGCCACGCAGGGGACCGACTGGCCGGCCGGCGAGGCGCTCCCCCCGGACAGCGGGACCGCCGGCAATCGGTCCCTGCAGGACTCCCTCTTCCGGCAGGGGGCGGCCCGGTTCACCGACGTCGCGCCGCGGGCGTTTCCGCGGGAATCGGGGTTCGGTCAGGGAGCGGCCGCGGGGGATCTCGACGAGGATGGGTTCCCCGATCTCTACGTCGCCAACATCGGACAGGACCGGGTCTGGCACAACCTGGGGGACGGGACCTACGAGGATGCCACGACTACGGCCGGCATCGTCGAGACCGACTGGTCGACGAGTGTCGCCTTGGCGGACCTGACCGGGGACGGCCTCACCGACATCTATGTCGCGAACTACGCCCGGGGAAAGACCGTCTTCACCGAGATCTGTCACGACCGGGATGGCGCACCCCGTTCCTGCAAGCCGACGATCTTCGAGGCCTGCCCCGACCGCTTCTACGCGAACGCCGGAGACGGGACGTTCCGGGAAGAGACTCCGCAGTTCGGCCTGACCGGTGAGAACGGCCGCGGGCTGGGAGTCGTCGCGTGGGACGCCGACGGATCGGGTCGGCTCAGCCTGTTCGTCGCAAACGATGGGACGGCGAACTTCTTCTTCCGGAGGTCGAACGAGACACCCCCGCAACTCTTCAGTGAGCAGGCCCTGGCGAGCGGTCTGGCCTACGACGAGTTCGGCAAGCCGCAGGCCTGCATGGGAGTGGGGGCGGGGGACGCCGACGGAGATGGCCGGACCGATCTCTACGTCACCAACTACTACCACGAGTCGAACACGCTCTACCGGGCCCAGGGGGAAGGGGCGTTCCTCGACGAGACCCGCGAGACGGGACTCCGCGAGCCGAGCCTCAACCAGCTCGGGTTCGGGACGCAGTTCTTCGACGCGGATCTCGATGGGCATGACGACCTGATCGTGGCGAACGGGCACGAGGGGGACTACCGCGACCTCGGCATCCCGTTCGCCATGCCGCCGCAGATGTTCCGCAACGGCGGGGGGGCGCGGTTCACCGAGCTGACCGCAACGGAGGCCGGGCCGTACTTCGCGGGCCGGTATCTGGGACGGGGGCTCGCGACCGGAGACTGGAACCGGGATGGCCTCGTCGAGGTGGCGATCACGCACCTCGGCGCCCCGCTCGCACTCCTGACGAATACGTCTCCGCCTCGCGGAGGGTTCGTGGCTGTCCATCTGCGGGGGACGACCTCTCCGCGCGATCCGATCGGGGCGCAGGTCACCATCGGAAAGCAGACCAGGCAACTGACCGCGGGAGACGGCTATCTCGCGAGCAATGAACGCCGGCTGGTGTTCGCACTGCCGCAGTCGGAATTGGGACCGTTCGAGATCACGGTCCGCTGGCCAGGCGGTGCAGTTTCGCGGTGGTCGGCAGCGGCCCGCAACCGGGAGATCCTGTTCGTCGAGGGACAGTCGGAAGGCCTTCTTCTTCCCAATCAATCGCCAGCAAACAATTAGCCGGCAAACAATCGTTCGCACGTCGGATGCGGGTTGACCCGGATCTTTCCGGGAAAAAATCTGTCCGGATTTGGCACACTTCGCGGAAAGCTTGCGATCTCTTCTTTAACGGGACTTTCAGAGTCACACCCCCTCGCCCTCTTCGAACGGATTCGATGCGGCGACGAAGTTCGAAGGGTGGTGCATCGTGGCCCGCGGCCACGGGGGCGACTCCGGAACTCCAACCCCATTCTCTCCTTGCGCTCCGAGGTCTTCGGTGAACGACCGCATCCGTATTGTGCTGGTTGGGAAGGATGAAATCTTCAGCCTGAAGGCGGCCCGCTGGCTCGAAAGCCAGGGACATGCCGTGTTTCAGGCCTCCACGCTGCGGGAAGCCCGGCAGCTCTGCGAGCAGAGCGCCGGAGAAGTGATTGTGTGCGACCTCACGGTCTCCGAGGATGTCCCGAGCACGCTCCTGCAGTGGGGCGGCGAAGGAGTTCCGGTGGTGGTCGTCGGCGGCGTCAACGACGCCGACAAGGTCGCTTCGGCGGTCCGCTGCGGTGCGGCCGACTACCTCTGCGGCCCGTTCACTCCGGAAGACCTGTCGCTCCGCTGCCGGCTCGCCAGCCGGTACGGCTCGCTGCAGCGGGAAAACCGCCGGCTCAAACCGGTGGTCCACGGACACGACGGCGCCGCCGCTCCGCTTCCGCTGAGCTCGCTTGGGCTCGTCGAAGCGAGCCTCGGCGGTCGGACTCTCGGGCAGCCGGCCAATCCGGACATCCCGAGCCTCGCCGCCGTCGAACGGCAGCACATCCTGGACGTTCTCCGGAGCCAGCGGGGGAACAAGGCCCGCACGGCGGTCGTTCTCGGGATTCATCGCCGCAAGCTGTATCGCCTCCTCGACCGGCTGCAGATCTCCCGCGCAGAGCGGTAGGCAGCGGACGGCCGGCGGCCGTTGAGCGATTCGGATCGGAAATCAGGTTGGCTGCCACGCGCCTCGGCGGCCCCTGATCCCGGATCGATCGCTCCGGACTGTTCCCGACAGGCAAGCTGATGTCGGGCAGCCAATGTTGGTGGCAGGTGGTGGGTGACGGTCGTGAAGGAGCCCCTCCTTGGAGGGGCGCGCCGGTTTCGATACTGTCCGGCTTTCCCTTCCGTGCTCCCGGTCCCCCTCCCCTGCACCGTGCTGACCTCTCTCCCTCTGCTGCTGGCTGAAGCGGCCGGCAGTGCGGCTCCCCGCGTCGGCCCTCCGGCTCTCGCCGACATGGCGGCTCTGATCTGTCCGATCCTGGGGCATGTCCTCGGGGCGATTCCGGTCGGACTGCTGCTCGGCTATGCCGTGAAGGGGATCGACCTGCGGCAGCATGGAAGCGGGAACATCGGCGCCACGAACGCCGCGCGGGTGCTCGGCTGGAAGTGGGGGATGCTCGCGCTCCTGCTCGACGCCCTCAAGGGGATGCTGCCGGTGCTGCTCGCGCGGCTCTGGACCGCGGGGTCGCCGAACTCATTGCACATCCAGGTCGTGACCGGGATCCTGGCGATCCTCGGTCACATGTTCCCGGTGTGGCTCAAGTTCAAGGGGGGCAAAGGGGTCGCGACCGGTCTCGGCGTGGCCCTCGTTCTCTCACCGATCAGCAGCCTGTGGGCCCTCAGCGCCTATCTGCTGGGCTTCGGGATCACGCGGGTCTCGTCGGTCGGTTCGCTGATCGCGGCGGTGACGTTCCCCGCCGCCGAGTGGATCAGGACCGGCCGCGGCATGTTCTCCGCGGAGCACTGGAGCCTCGGCGTCTTCAGCCTGGCGATCCCGGCCCTGATCATCATCCGGCACCGGTCGAACATCGCACGGCTGCTGCAGGGGAAGGAGCGGGCGCTCGCTCCGCCCGAGTCGAAAGAGCCGACGCCGCCGCAGTAGGGTGGGCTCTGCCCACCAGCAAATGCCCGGCGTTCGACCGTCGTAATCTCTTGGTGGGCAAAGCCCACCCTACGGCGTTCAGGAGAGCGCGACCTTTTCGGCGCGAGAGCGAGTCGTGTCAGCCGGCGGCGTTTCGCCGGCAAGACCGCTCAGCAGGCCGGCCAGTTCCCCGGCCAGCGCCCGGCGTTCGAACCGTTCGATCGGCCAGTGGGCCTCGTCGTGGGTCACGCCGCAGCGGTGCTGCTCGATCGCCAGCGCGAGTTTCCGGGCGATGTCGTCGGTCTTCGATGGTTCGCTGAGGATCGTCCCCGGGAGGTCCCGCAGGATGTCCCACACGTCTCCCGGCGGCGCGACGACGAACGAGGGGCGGCGGGCCGCCATGTACTCGAAGGTCTTGGCGTTGATGATCCGGTGGGCGTGCGGAACGTCGGCGTTCAGCATCAGAAGCGAATCGGAGCTCCGCATCAGCTCGACCGCCTCGGAGTGGGAGACGAACGGAAGCCGCGTCACAGCACAGGGGAGCCCGTTCAGACGGTCAACGATCGCTTCCTGATCCGGTGTCCGACGGCCGGCCAGGACCAGTTCCAGGTGTTCGACCAGAATCGGCTGCGACGCCGCGAGGGTCTCGACCGCCCGGACCACCGGCTCGATCGAGTTCAGGTTCCAGAGCGTCCCGATGAACGACAGCCGGAATTTGTCGACGCCGTGACCAAAGTCCCGTTTCACCGCCGAAGGACCGTGCGAGGAAAAGTCGTCCGGATCGAAGCCGTTGTAGATGCAGGTGGCCGGGACGTTGCTACCGGCCGCGCGGGCGATCGTCTCCACCGCGGACGTGCTGGCGGGGGTCGTGGCGATCACGTGGCTCGCCGCGCGGAGCACCGAGTGCTGCATCCGCCGCTGGATCCAGTTGGCGACCCACCCCTGCTTCTTGTTCTCCCAGTAGGCGTTGCTGATGTCCCACTCGTCCCGGTAGTCGAGCAGCAGCGGCAGGCCGCTCTCGCGGGCGAGGGTCTGGCCGACGAGGAACGACGAGAACGGAGGACCGGTGGCAATGATGGCGTCGTGCGGAACTTCCCGCAGCAGCTTCCGCCCTTCGCGGAGGGCGTTCCACCGCCACAGGATCTGCGAGTCGGGCTGCAGCAGCGCGTTCCCGGCGGCCCGCGCGGCAGACTTGGCGAGCCCCTTGAGGCCGCTGACGATCCGCTTCGGGGAGAACTGCGAAGCGGCCGCTCCGGCGGCAGACTTCCCGCCGGCGACGGCGTTCTTGAGGGCGTACCCCGGCTCGAGGGTCCGGGCCTTGCGGATCACGGTCGACGCCGGGATGTCGCGGAGCAGGCTGTCGTCGAGGAGCGGGACCGACGGATTCGAGACCGTCAGGACCGACGACTCCCAGCCGAACTCCGGGAGGTACTTCACGAACTTCGTGACGCGGTGGACCCCGACCCCCCCGACGGGAGGAAACAGGTAGGCGACGAACAGAACGCGACGAGGCATGGTGGTTGGCGAGCGGCGTGGCGTCAGCCCGCCGGTGGTCAGGAGGGGGAATCGGGCCTTGGGGAATCGGAACTGAGGAATCGGAACTAGGGAGTGCCGAGCGGCACGCGGCGGTCGGACGAGACGGAACCACGCCCTGTGGTCTCCGCGGCCCCCGCCCCCTTCTCTCCTCGGAGCCGTTCGAACAGCCGCTGGATGTCGTTTGCACAATCCTCCCACGAACGGGGCTGATAGGCCCGGGCCGCTTCCTTGTAGGAGGGATGGAGGGTTTCCCGGATCGCGGTGGCGAGGGCCGCCGCCGAGCCGGCGGGAACGAGCCGCGAGAACTCCGGACGGGCGATCTCGCGGATGCTGCCGACGTCGGTCGAGACGAACGGGGTGCCGCAGGCGACCGCCTCCCGCAGGACGTTCGGCAGACCTTCCGACGAGCTGCTCATGACCGCGAGATCCGCGGAGCGGTACCAGTCGGCGAGCTGGTCGTGGCCGACCGCCCCTTCAAAGTGGACGCATTCCTCGAGTCCCGCCTCGCGGGCCTGCCGCTCGAGGACCGGACGGAGCGGCCCTTCGCCGACAAGATGCAGCGAGAGCCGCATCCCCGACTTCCACAGGAGCCGGCAGGCGTCGAGCAGCAGGTCGAGCCGCTTCACGTCGACCATCCGGCCGACCCACACGAGGGTCTTCGATCCACTGATCCCGAGGCCCAGCCGCCGTCGGGCCGCTTCCTGTTCCCCGGCATGGAAGACGTCGCGATCGACCCCTTGAGTAATCGTATGGACGCGAGACGGATCGACGCCGAGTTCGATCACCGCGCTCCGCAGCCCTTCGCTGACCGTGATGACCGCGCTCGATTCGGTGAGGACCCGCCGGACACAGGCGCCGCGGCCCGGCCGCTTCGGCAGCAGCAGGACATCCGAGCCGCCGACGATCACGGCCGAGGGGACGCCGAACCGCTTGGCGGCCTGCAGCCCCGCTTCACCGTCGGGATGAGCCCAGTAGCTGAGGACACCGTCGATCGGTGCAGCGCGGTGGAACCGGTCGGCCGAGCGGCGGACCGACCGCCACATCCAGCCGCCATAGAACGTCTCGCCGACCTTCGGCGTGTACCAGTAGGTCGGATAGGCGGCCTCGACCGCCGCGGCGGTAAGCGACTCGGGGGTGGTGGTCGACTGCCGGCGGACAAGCCGCCGCAGCGCATCGGGCCACTGCCGCGGGGCGACGACGCGCACGCTGTTCCGGGCCGCCAGCGCGCGGCAGAGGGCGGCGTTGTAGGTCCCCTTGGCGGGAGACGCGGCGTCGGGAAAGGTTTCGCTGACGAACAGGAGGTTCATAGGCTCACCCGGACGTTTGCGGGAGGGCGACGCTGCGCCGGAATGCTTCGGAGAAATTGACCGCCGGGTTCCATTCCAACCGGGTCTTCGCCTTGAGGTTCGTGTACCGAACCCCCTTCCAGATCGAATCGCTCTTGTACCGCGTGATCACGGCCGGAAGCTGGCCATGCGACCAGCGGCTGTACCACTCGTAGAGGCTCGAGACCGGCCCGATGATCGCCCGCGGCAGCCAGAGCGAGCGGACCCGGCGGCCCGACTGCCGGTACATCCGCAGCAGCTGCGAACCGGTCGGGAGGTTGTCGTCGAGGACGTTGAAGACTTCGCCGTCCACTCCCTTCGCGACCCCCGCCGCCCGGATCGCGGCGGCGCAGTTCTCGACGTAGGTGTAGGGCATGACCTGGCTCCCCCCCATCCGCAGGAGCAGCGGTCCGATCTTGAGTCCGACCCGGCTGCTGAGGACGTCGCGGCCTTCGCCGAAGATCACGCCGGGGCGGATCACCACGAGGGGGAGCTGCCGCTCGAAGTAGGCGTTCCAGGCGACCTGTTCCTGGGCGACCTTGCTGTAGGTGTAGGGATCGCGGCGTTCCGGCTCCGGATCGATCGGAGTCTTCTCGTCGAGCGTGCTGCCGGTCCGCATCCCCGAGACGCCGTAGACGCCCAGGGAGCTCACGAGGACAAACCGCCGGACGTCGTTGGCGATCGCGGCGTCGATGACCCGCCGGGTCGGAACGACCGTGTTCATGAACATGACCGCGGTGCTACCGGCGAGGGCCGCCGCCGCGTGATAGACGGTGTCGCAACCCGCCATCAGCCGCTTCAGCGACTCGGCATCGCTCAGGTCCCCCTGGACGACATCGACGCCGGCCCAGAGCTCCGGCCCGACGAAGTCGCGGAGCGTCGAAAGATCGCTCGTCCCGCGGACGAGGCACCGCACGGGCAGGCCATCCTCCCGGAGAGCGCGGACGAGCCGCCGCCCCAGAAAGCCGGTTCCGCCAGTGACAAAGGGATACATGGGAAGTGTTGTGTCAGGAGAAAGGTTGAGCCGCGACGCGTCAGCGGAGCGCGGGATTGGGGATCGGAGGAACCGAGGCGACCGGCAACGCGCTCCGCTGACGCGTCGCGGCCAAACTGATCGTCTCGGGGTGCTGCTCCTCCGTGGAACCTTCCTCCTGTCCGGCGAACTCCTCACGCCGGCATTGTTCGAAGATCTCATCCATCAGCCGGGTGACGCGGAGCATCTCGGCGGGCTCGATCGGGAGCGGCGTCCCCTCCTGGATCGCGGCGTAGAACCGCTCGAACAGGGTCCGCATCCCGGCGAAGTAGTGGATGTCGGCGGCGGCGAACCGCCACAGGTTCCGCCGGAAGTTCCGGGCCGCTTCCCGCCAGCTCCGGAACGGGGCGTCGAGCTTGCCGAAGGCCCCCGGCAGCCGGGGGGGGCCGATGCGGCGGATCGTCTGCGCGTCGAGATCGACTTCGAGATACCCCTTCGTCCCATAAACCCGCGTCACCCGCTGATGGGCGATCGTGCTCAGGAACGTGAGGGTCCCGGTGACTTCCTTGCCGCGGAGCGTGACGAATAGCTCCGTCGGGAACGAGAACCGGTCGGTCCGGGTCCAACGGGCGTGGACTTCGGGGTGCTCGTCGAGCAGGAAGTCGGTGATCCGGTAGAGGGGGTGCGAGATCGTGTTCTGGAACAGCCCCCCGGGAAGCCGGTGGACCCAGTGGTTCCGGTCGCCGGTCACCTGCGTCCCGAAGGCGCCGCTGATCGGGTAGCCGAGGACCGACTCGACATGCCGGACCGGTCCGATCTCTCCGGCATCGACCCGACGGCGAAGTTCGAGCCACATCGGGTCGAACAGCTGGTCATGTCCCAGGCAGAGTTTTCGGCCGTGCCGCTGGGCAGCCTGGACGACCCGGTCCGCTTCGGCGGCGTCGAGCGTCATCGGCTTTTCGATGTAGACGTGGCAGCCGAGTTCGAGGACCTGCTCGGCGAGCGAGGCGTGCGTGTGGGCCGGCGTCGTGATGTGGACGACGTTCGGCTGGGCCTCCGTGATCATCGTCCGGAGGTCGGAATAGCGAGCCGGGACGTTGAAGCGGGCCGCCGCCTGCCAGGCGAGATCGGGATAGACGTCGCAGACCGCGACGAGGTCCACCGACCGCAGCTTGCGGATCTCCTGCAGGTGCGCGTCGGCGATCTGGCCGCAGCCCAGCAGAGCGACGCGAGTGAGGGGAGAGGTGGACATGGTTCGGAGGGACTCAGGAAAAAGGGGACGAGGCGCGAACGACCCGGATCAGGCTTCCGTGGGGAGCGCGTCCTCACCCGGCCCGACCAGGGCCGCGTACTCCGCTTCGTAGCCGCGGATCATCTGGCGGATCTCGAAGTGCTGTTCGATCCGGTCCCGGGCGACGCGCCCCATGCCGGACCATTCGTTCCGCTTGCGACACATCCCGACGATCGCCGCGGCCAGGGCCGCGGGATCCTGCGACGGGACGAGGTGCCCGGTCGTCCCCTCTTCGACGATCTCCGGGTTGCCGCCGACCGCGGTCGTGACGACCGGCAGGCCGACCGCCATCGCTTCGAGGACCGTCAGCGAGATCCCTTCGGTCTTCGAGGACGAGACGAAGAACCCCGCCCGCTTCAGGAGCTGCGGGACGTCGGAACGTTCCCCCAGGAACTCCACCTGTTCGGTCAGGCCCAGTTCGCGCGACAGCGACTCGAGCAGCGTCCGCTCGGCCCCGTTGCCGACCATCAGCAGCCGAAAATCCGGAACCTGCGGCTTCACGAGCGCGACCGCCCGCAGCAGCGTGGAAAAATCTTTCTCGGGGGAGAGCCGGGCGACGGAGATCGCGATCGGGGCGTCGGCCGGGCCGTGGTAGGCGAAGCGGGTCGAGTCGATCCCGTTCCAGATCGTCGTCATCTTGTGGGCCGAGCCCCGGTCCTGCCCCTCGCAGAGCTTCGTGGCGTCGTTCGAGACGCCGACGACCCGCCGGCTGAGGCGGTTCGCCATCCGGAACAGGAGGCGGTCCTTCCAGCCCGGTCCGCAGCCGCGGCCATGCTGGGAGTTGATGACGTGCCGGACACCGGCCCACCGGGCGGCGACCGCCCCGTAGAAGTGAGCGTAGGTGTTGTGGGTGTGGACGATGTCGATCCGTTCCTGACGGAGGATCGATGCCAGCCGCCGCAGGACGGTCAGCTTGCCGACCTGGCCGAACCGCATGCTCCCGACCTGGAAGCCGAGATGCCGCAGGTCTTCCGCTGGCGGGCCAAGGTCCGCCAGGGCGATGAACCGCAGGTCGTAGCGGGCCGCGTCGTGATGCTTGCCGAACTCGACGAGCAGCCGTTCGAGGCCCCCCGTCTTGAGGGTCATGCTGATGTGGCAGATCCGGGTCCGCGGTGCGGGCCCCTGCTCCGCCGCGATCGCCGGGGGGATCTCGACGGAGGTCTTGCGTTCCGGGGTCAGAAGAGTCGTTGTCATACCAGGCTCCTCTCGGTCCGGGGTTCCGCGGCGGGGCGGTCGGCGGCGCTCGGTGTGTTCACTTCGGTGGCTCCTGCGGCAGCCGGGTCCGCCGCGGCAGGCGTGCCATCACAGGCCGGCCCTTCGTCCGCGTCGCGGCCGAGCAGTCTCAGTGCGGCGTACTTCCAGGACCGGGCGGCCCGGAACGCCCGAAGCTTCCAGGTGTTCGGCTGCCAGGTGGCCCAGGTGAGCCGGTGTTCGTCGGTCGACAGGTTGTCCTTGTGCTGCTTCTCGCCGACCAGGAAGTCGTAGGCGTCAAACCCGCGGGCGAGCGCCTCCTGCATGCAGAGGAGATGCGTCACCATCCCGGGGCTCGGCTTCTTGTCGAACGAGACGAAGCCGGAGAAGTAGTCGAGGATCCGCTTCCCATCGACCAGCAGGACGAGACAGCCGACCGTCTCCCCCTGATGCCGGGTCCGGAAAGCGACGATCCGCCGCTGCGGGATCCACTTCGTCACGAGTTCGCGCTGGAAGGCGGCGAAGCGGGGGCTCGAGAACGCACCCGGTTTACCGACCGCAATCCAGCGAGCCTGATGGAGCTCGATCAGCTCGTCGAGGATCGCCAGCGCCGTCGGAACGTCGTCGGCCCAGGTCGTTTCGATGTCGCCGTAGTCGCGAAGCTTCCGGCGAAGGTTCTGGCGGGTGCTCCGGCCGAGCTGCGACAGGACATCGGTCCCCGCGATGCGGGCCTTGGTGAGGTCGCAGAACTTGGACGCGGCGGTCTGCAGGCAGGCGGAGGGGAAATGCGGCTCGAGCTCGCTCCAGGCCTCGGGAGCGAGGCCATCGAGAGCAACGCCGTCCCGGCCCTGGACCTTGAGCCAGTGGGCGAGCTCGGTGTGGACCTCCGACCGCCAGGCGGGATCGGCCAGGACCCGATTGTATTCGACGCAGACGCTGTGGCCGGCCGGTTCGCCGGCGGTGCCGAGATGCCACTGCCGGAGGACGAACGGGCCTTTGCGGATGCGGGACTGCGAGACGAGCGTCACGCCGACCACGCGGACTTCGCTCCCCTGGCGGACGGTCGAGGTGAGGATCTTGTGCGGGCAGACGTCGCCGTAATGGCGAAGCCAGATCTCGGCCCAGTCGGCCGACGAGGCGTAAGGAATGCCGTCCGAGGCGAGACGTCCTTCGAGCTCGCGCCAGCGGGCGAGGCCGGTCCGGACATCCGCTTCGACATGCAGCTCGGCCACGACGCCGCCGGCCGACGTCGGAGGACGCGGTGCGATGCGCGGCGGCAGGGTGTCTGCCTGAGGCAGGGGGAGGGACATGGTCGGTGAATCAGGAGGGAACAGGTGTCATCCGGGCTTCGGGCGCTGGACAGGCGGCGGAATTCGTTCCGTCGCAACGGTCCCGGGCCGGGGGAGCTCCCAGGGGAGCCAGGTCTTCGAAGCGCGCACCGTCTGCGCCCGCTTCCGAAGTGCGAAGAGCCAGCCGTCGACGCACCGCATTCGTCAACAGCCAGATCGCCGCGAGGACCAGCCCGCCTCCCCCCGCAATGGGAATGAGGGCCGCCCACCGGTGGGGGAAGTCGCACCGCGACACCACCCAACAATAGGTCAAAAGTCCCAGTAGCGCCGGGATCTGCGGCAGAATCGCATGCCGCAGAAGCCGCCCGCTCGTCGTTCCGATCTCCCGGTTGGCGTACGGCAGGAGGACCAGCAGTTCGACGAACACGAGTGGAACAAACGTTCCCCACGCGACGCCCACCACCCCCACCGCGTAAACCAGCCCCAGAGACAGCACGAGATTGAGGAGAGCCTCGCCGAGGTCGATCAGCGACGGCAAGCGGACATTCCCCATGCCCAGCAGCGTTTTTCTCAGCACAATCAGCGGCTGCGCCACGACCTGCGCGCCGAGGAGAATCAGCAGGACCGTCAGGCAGGTCTCGGTGTCGGCGGGTGTCCAGCCGGAGTCTTTCGAGGCGATCCAGACGTCGAGCAGCATCCGGGCGAAGAACCCGCAGCCGATGAGACAGGCCGAAATCAGCACGAACGACAGCCCGGTCATCTTCTCGCAGAGCTTGGCGAGCTCGCCGTGGCGGCCGGTGGCGTGCATCTCTCCGGCTTTCGGGAGCATCGCTTCGCCGATCTTCCCGAGCGGGGCCTGCGCCATCTGGCAGATCCGCAGGGCGATCGCGTACGGGACGACTTCTTTCATCCCGAGGCAGAGGCTGATCACGACCGTGTCGGTCATGTAAATCAGCTGCTCGGCGATCGTCGCCAGGGCACTGTACGAGGTGAACCCGAAGCACTCTTTCAGGACGGACTTGCGGACGTGCGAAAGCCGGACCGAGAGGGTCGGGAGCTGGCGATAGGCGAAGTAAATGTGGATCGCGTTCTCGGCGACCATGACAGCGAGGAAGATCGCCGACATGGTGAGCAGGCTCGGATGCCAGATCAGGAACAGGTAGACCATCGCGAAGCGGGCGATGACCGAGCCGGTCTCGACCGACTGCTTGAGGTCGATCCGCTGCGTCCCGATCAGGACCCCGCCGTAGACGCTGGCGACCATCCCGATCGCCGTCGCGAGGCCGTTCATCAGGATCACTAGCCGGATCTCGCCGATCGACTCCGCCCCCCAGCCGCTGATCCAGGGGGCCGCGGCGGCGAGGCCGCAGGAGGCCACGAGGACGACTCCGGCCATGACGCAGTAGACGGCGAAGATCGCACTGACCACCTGATTCAGCGCGTCCCACTGTTTCCTTCCGGCGTGGTCGGCGACGTAGCGGCAGACCGTGGCGCCGAACCCCATGTAGAGGAGCGACGAGTAGCTGGCGAGGGCGTTCAGGAACAGCCATACCCCGTACGCGTTCTTCCCGAGCGCCGTCAGGACGTACGGCAGCATGAAGAAGCTGACGACCATGGTCACCACATGGGCGACCCAGCTCGTCAGGATGTTGCGGCGGAGGGACATGGGGTGGGCTTCAGACTTCAGGCGGCAGGCTTCAGGGAGAGCAAACGGGCTCGAGTGAACCGACGTCGATCACGCCGACGACGAACAGGTTTCCTGGGCGATCCGGTTCCCCTTGAGGGTCCGCCGGAAGTCGAGGACCGGAACCGGGACGAACGTCGCCAGCCAGTGGACGAGGGCCGACATCTTCACCTTGCGGGCGAGGATCTGGCCGTAGCAGTCGCGGGCCTTGAGCATCTCCCGGGCGTGGAACATCGAGAGGCCCCACTCCTCGTAGATCTGGATCTGCTTCCGGCGGATCTGCTCGGCGGAGAGGCCGCAGGCGACGCGGATCTTCTCAACGTTGTTGAGCTCGCTCCGGATCATCCGGTCGAGCTGCCCCGAGAGGTTGCCAGGGGCGGGGGTGTAGTCGCACAGGGCTTCACGGAGGGTCAGGACTTTCGCGCCCTGATGGACCATCCGGAGCCAGAGGTTGTAGTCCTCGACCGCCATGATCGAACGGTCTTCATCGAACCCGCCGGCCGCCTGGAATACGGATTTCTTCATCAGCACGGTCGAAGTCCCGATGACATTCTTCCGCCACAGCGACTCGAAGTTGATCACGTCCGGAGTGATGGCCGCGCTCGGGTCGATCACGCAGAAGGTGTGGACGAGGTCCGTGTCCGGCTGCAGCGCCGCGACCTGCTTTTCGAGCTTGTTCGGGAGCCAAGTGTCGTCGGCGTCGAGCAGGGCGATCCAATCCCCCTTCGACTCCCGGACCCCATGGTTGCGGGCGGCGGCCGGCCCGCCGTTCGGCTGGCGGATGACCCGGACCGTGGGACCGCAGGCGGCCGCGACCTCGGCGGTCCGGTCCTTGGAGCCGTCGTCGACGACGAGAATCTCGAGGACCGGATAGGTCTGCCGCTGAATGCTCTCGATCGCCCGCGCGACGAACCCTTCCGAGTTGTAGGCGGGGATGACGACGCTGATCTGGAGAGGGTTCGACATGGTGAATTTCAGGGCCGGGGCTTGAGAGACCACTCAGGAGAGTGGCGGCTCAGTACCGCACGAACAGACGGACAAACACGAAACAACACATCAGGAAGCCGAAGCTGCACACCGCGAGGTGGCGAGCGAGGCCGTGGTTGAAGACGAGGACCGGCACCGGCCGGTGCCGGTAGTAGCCGACGAGGTTCAGGTAGGCGGCGGCAGTGCCGATGATCATGTAGGTCGGGGGGGCGTAGCAGCGGGAGAGGGAGCAGATCCCCATGCTCCACCCGGCGACGATCGCCGCGATGAAAGGAAACAGCCGTGCCAGTTCCGGGTCTTCGATCCGCAGCCCGTGCCGCTTCATCAGGAAGAACGCCCAGGCGGGGAGGAAGAAGCAGCCGAAGAAGAACGTGCCCCCGAAGAACCCGAGTTCGACGTAGGCGTGAATGAACGAGTTGTGGGCCACGAGCCCCGCGATGTCGGCATAGGTCCCTTCGCCGATCCCGAACAGGGCTTTCGAGGTCTTCATCTGGTTGAGGCCGTCCGCCCAGAGCTGAATCCGCTGCTGGCCGGTCCCTCCCGAGATCTCGATGTTCCCCTGCCGCCCGAGCGCGACCGGGACCGCCATGGCCCCCAGGACCGCCAGGCCGAGCGCGACCTTGCCGCCGTACCGCGTGGCCAGCCACGCCGTGAAGGCGACCCCCATGCCGAGGAGTCCCCCGCGGGAATGCGTCAGGATCAGAGCCCAGCCCGCGAGGAAGATCGGGATGGCCCACAGGTAGCGGACCCCCGCCTTCGACTTGTCGGTCAGGAAGTAGAACGAGATGACGGTGGTCAGCGTCAGGACGAGCGCCAGGTCGTTCGGGTCGCGGAACACTCCGAGACCGGTGATCCGGAAGATCCACTGCTGCTCGCCCTCCGCCGAGACATCCCCCCAGTCGACGACGTGGCGGAGCTGGCGGCCGGGGGTCTCTTCGGGGAGGTCCTTCTCGAGCTCGCGGACCTCCCACAGGTCGGCGCGGCCGGACCACTCTTCGACGAAGGCGTTGAAGTCCATGATGCTGATCCCGATCATCACGCTCGCCGCGATGGCGGTCGTCATCAGGAACCCGCGGAGCTTCTTCGGCGTGTTGACCACCGCCACGAGGGCCATGAAGTACAGCATCGTCTTGACCATCGCGTTCCAGCTCTTCAGGGCGAACCCGATGTTGCCGAGCGAGAGGTGCGAGAGGCCGACCGCCAGCGTCACGAGGACGACGCAGAGGTTGATCGGCTGCTGAACGAGTGTCGCCAGCCGGAGCTGGTTGTGGATCGGCTTCACCGAGCAGAGCACGGTGGCCATGATCAGATAGAGGTAAAGCGGGACGTCCCCCAGGGCCGGGATCAGCTCCGCCGGGCGCAGGAAGAGCGCGGCGTTCGCCATGAGGAACAGGATGTAGGCCATCCCACCGACGCTCCGAGGGGTTTTCGATCGCGCAATCCGGGTGTCACCGGGAGGGGCCCGGCGTACGACACTTTCAATATGGGTCGCACCGAAAACCCCGACCGCCGAAAAGCCTCGCCAGGTTGCCGAAACGCACCGTGTCACATCGCGACGTCTCACCCTCTTCGCTAGAGTCCGCGCAACCGTTCCAGACGGCCCGACTCCACCCCCAGCCGCGGTAGCCGGACGGCCCGTCCGCCACCCGGATTTTGTGGTTGCTGGGCTGGCGGAACACCGATACTATTGTCCACCAATTCAAAGCTGTTCACTTCCAACACGCTCGCTTGAGGTCTTCCATGCCTCCCAAGGCCAAACCCGCTCCCAAGACTGCCGGTGCCTCGTCCGCCTCCTCGGCGCATGAGAAATTGCTCGACAACACGCTGGGCCAGATCACCAAGGCCTTCGGCGAAGGGTCGATCATGCGGCTGGTCGACCCGGGGACCAAGTCGATTGAAGGGGTGTCGACCGGCGCTCTGTCGCTCGACCTGGCGCTCGGGGGCCAGGGGTTTCCGAAGGGACGGATCATCGAGCTGTTCGGACCGGAATCGAGCGGTAAGACGACCCTCGCTCTGCATGCCGTGGCCAACGCCCAGAAGGCGGGGGGAATCGCGGCGTTTATCGACGCCGAGCACGCTCTCGACCCCGCCTGGGCCAAGCGGCTCGGCGTGAACCTCGAAGAGCTGCTCGTCAGCCAGCCGAGCCACGGGGAAGAAGCCCTCCAGATCGCCGAGATGCTGATCAAGTCGAACGCGGTCGACGTGATCGTCGTCGACTCGGTGGCGGCCCTCGTCCCGAAGGCGGAACTCGACGGCGAGATCGGCGAAAGCCACGTCGGCCGGCAGGCCCGGATGATGAGCCAGGCGATGCGGAAGCTGACCGGGATCATCGCCAAGGCGAAGACCTGCGTGATCTTCATCAACCAGATCCGCGAGAAGATCGGCGTCATGTTCGGCAGCCCGGAAACGACCCCCGGGGGCCGGGCCCTGAAGTTCGCCGCCTCGTGCCGCGTCGACGTCCGCCGGATTTCGACCCTGACCGTCGGCGAAGAGTCGGTCGGGATCCGGATGAAGGCCAAGGTCGTCAAGAACAAGGTCGCCCCGCCGTTCCGGGTGGCGGAGTTCGACATGCTCGGCAGCCGGGGGATCAGCCTCGAGGCGGACGTCCTCGACATGGCGGTGAACGACAAGATCATCCAGAAGATGGGCTCGTGGTTCGCCTACGGCGACAACAAGATCGGCCAGGGTCGCGACAAGGCTCGCGTGTTCCTGGAAGAGAACCCGAAGATCCTCGAAGAGATCCGCCAGCAGGTGATGCAGAACCGGCTCGCGAACCCGCCCCTCAGCAACAGCGGAGCCGACAAGGCCGAGAAGAACGGCGAGTCCGAAGAGTAGCAGTCAGGATGTGCCGCCCGGGGGAATGCCTTCCCGTTCCCCCGGGTTTTCGCATGCGGTCTTGATCTGTGTTCATCCGTGTGAATCTGTGGCTGGAAATCCATCAGCTACAGATTCACACGGATGAACACGGATTTTTTGTTTGAGAAGCCGTTTCCAGATCGTTTTTGCCACAGAGTGCACAGAGAACTCAGAGTGAGGAAATGCTCTGCATTCTCGGTGAGCCGTTTCGTCGGCACTGGTGTTCTCGGTGGCCTCTGTGAGCTCTGTGGCCAGTTCTGAAACGGCTTCTCAGCGGGCGAAGCCGAAGGCTCCGAGGTCGACCGGCGGATCATCCGGCCGGCGCTGCGGGCCGAGCTTGAGGCTGGTGGGCTCGAAGCGGATCCGGTGCGGTTCCGGCAGTTCGAGCTTTGTCGCTTTGCCAAGGACCGGGGAGTCCCCCTTCAGCCGGAAGTCGAGCCTGGCCCCGTCAACGAAGCCCGGCTCCTGCCCGATGAGGCAGTCGGTCTCGATGATCCGACCGTCGAACTCGCCGTGGCACCGCCGCCAGCCCCCCTTGAGCCAGCAGTGGTCGAGCTTCACGTCCCCGTACTCGTCGACGATCGACAGCAGGTTCCCTTCGGCCGACGTGTAGAAAATGTTGTTGGCGACGATCGCCTGCTGCTGGTTCGTCGTCAGCCGGAACAGGCAGGTCTTCGACTTCCGGAACGAGGCGACGGTGTTGTTACAAAACCAGAGGGGGCCCTTGCGGTTGTGCTCGGGCGGGCCGCTGTCGCCGCCGAAGTGACAGATCTGGTTGTTGTCGTTCCCCTCGTACTCGATCAGGACGTTGCCGTAGATGAAGGCGACATCGTAGTTCGGCCGCTCCCGCAGGTAGGCCCCCTCCTGGGCGTCGACGATGTCGAGCTGCTTGTTCCCCCCCTCGATCACGCAGTACCGGACCACGAGCCCCGCCGAGCGGTCCTTGAGGTTGTTGCCCCCCGCCCCCGGGAGCAGCGGACCGAACCGGCAGGTCTGGAAGGTGATCCCGTCGGTCTCGGTGTAGGAGTTGTGCTCGTAGATGCTCCCTTTGTTCCCGTTGCCATAGAGGGTGCAGCCTTCGACCAGGATCGACTTCGTCTCCTGGTTCGAGAAGAACCCGTTACCGCAGTCATGCATCCTGCAGTTGCGGAAGACGAGGTTCTCTCCCTTCTCGACATAGATCGCCGAAGCGGGCTCGGTGAACTCGGCCAGCCCCTTCCGCCCCAGGAAAAAACTCCCCTTGCGGGCGCCGCGGATCTCCAGGTTCTCGATCGTGATCCAGCCCGGCATCGTGAAGTAGTTGTCGCTCGGCGGTCCGATGACGACGACCCCGCGGACCTCCCCCGGGAAATCGAGCCCCGGCGGCGTGACGGCGTCCTTCCCGTCGAGAATCGGCAGCTCTCCAGCCGGACCGGGGATCCCTCGGATGACGATCGGTTTCTCCTGGGTCCCCCGCTGCGACAGGCTGACCTTCGAGCGGTACGGCTCGGGGCGGTAGAGGATCTCGACCGTGTCCCCCGGAAGGAGGCGGCTCCAGGGGACCTGCGACAGCGAGCGGAGCGATTCCTCAGGCCCGACCCGGTAGGTCTCGGCTGAGGCGGGTGCGCAGAGGCTTCCCAGGAGTATCGCGGCGATCAGGGTGCTTCGCAGTGCGGTCATCGGACTCATCGTCTCCTCCTCCGATGATCCTGCGCTCCCGGCCCCGCCGGGTTCGGCGAATGCGGCCGCGCGACGAATCCGCGTCTTCGCCCCGACCGGCTATGCCGGGGATGCCGATTATCGGGCGGCGCGGCGGAGACGGTCGTTGATCGCCCGGCCGAGCCCCGCTTCCGGACAGAGGGTCGCCGCGATCCGCCGGACGCCGGTCCGGTCCAGCCGCCGAAGCGCGGCAAACAGGTTCGCCGCCGCGGCCGCGAGGTCACCCCGTTCGCTCAGGATTTCCACGGCTCCGAAACGCCCCACATCCGGGACCGGCCCAGGGGAGAGAATCCCCCACTCCGCCGGTTCCGGCAGGCCATCAAAGGACTCGACGAGCAAGACCGGAGTCCGCGGGGCGTAGTGCGACGACAGCATCCCGGGAGCGAGCTGCGGGATGTTGTCCGCCGTCTTCTGCAGGATCTCGATCGGACCGACGACCGCCTCGAGGGCTTCCAGCGGCGTCCCCCCCGGCCGCAGTAGCGTTGGCCGGCCGTGAACGGGAACATGGAGGATCGTCGACTCGACGCCGACCCGGCACGGGCCCCCATCCAGAATCAGATCGATCCGGTCGGCAAGCTGTTCGGCGACGTGCTCCGCGGTCGTTGGACTCACCCGCCCGAACAAGTTCGCGCTCGGTGCGGCCAAGGGCAGCCCGGACTCGCGCAGCAGGGCCTGCGCGACCGGGTGATCGGGAATCCGGACCGCCACGCTCGGCAGGCCGGCGGTCACGAGATCCGGCACCACGTCCCGCTTCGGCAGGACCAGCGTCAGCGGCCCCGGCCAGAATTTTTCGGCGAGGAGCCGGGCCGCGTTGGGGATCTTCGCGACGAGCCCATCCAGCTGCGAGGCCTCGGCCACGTGGACGATCAACGGATCGAAGTGCGGCCGGTTCTTCGCCTCGAAAATCTTCGCGACTGCGAGCGGATCGAGGGCGTGGGCGGCCAGGCCGTAGACCGTCTCGGTCGGCAGGGCGACGAGCCCCCCGCTCTTCAGCACGGCGGCCGCCGCGGCGACATCGGTCGTGGTTCGGGCACTCATGTGACGACAAGGAAACTCGGACGCGGAGCCGGTCGCGGCGGGAACCCCCATTTCCGAGTCATCAACTCGGCGCGTCCGGCGGGGTAGCGTACAGTCTCGCCTGACCGGCCGCATTTCCGGCGGACCGGTGCCGCTCCGACACCGAGGTCGCCCATGCCCGCCGATCTGACCGCCGCGCTCGTGGAAGCGCTCCACCGCCACGCTCCTCCCCTGCTCCGCTGGGCCGGGGCGATCGGCCGGAAGATGCGGCAGTTCAACATCCAGCTCGAAGGGAAGACGTCGGGGAGCGCCCTGACCGACGCCCTGACCTTGGCCGACATCACGATCCAGGAACTGCTCGTGGCCGGCCTGCGGGATGCGGACCCGCTGTTCCACCGCTGCCGGATCGAAGCCGAAGAGAACAACGGCGACCTCGCCGCCTTCCCGGACGACAGCCCCTGGACGATCGCCCTCGACCCGATCGACGGGACCAAGCAGTTCGCCGACCACTCCGGCAACGGCTACGCCGTCATGCTCCATCTCCGGACGCAGACCGAAGTCCTCTACTCCCTCGTCTACGCCCCCGAGATGGGCCCGCAGGGGACCTGGACCGAGGTCTACGACGGCGTGGTGAAGTGCGGTGAGGACAACCCGCGGATCCCGGCGACCGCGTGGCTCACCAACATGCCGAACCGCTTCGGCCGGCCGACGACCGACTCGAAGAAGTACTACCTGATCGGGTTCCAGAAAAAGGACGTCACCCGGTCCCGCGACGTGACCGGAACGGGGCTCGAAGGGGTCGCCCCGGACGAGATGCCGGGGAGCATCTATCCGCTGATGGCGACCGGGGAGTTCGCCGGTTCGCTGATCCATACTCCGAACGTCTACGACTACCCGGTGTCGCTGCACCTCGCCCGGGTCATGGGGGGGGAATCGGTCTGGGTCCGCGGCGCCGAGCGGGTCCACTTCCGCGAGACGTGGCTCGACGACCGGGCGGACATGCTCCGCCTGCCGGGGATCGTCGCGACCTCGACCAACCCCGAGCACCTGAAGCGGCTGTGCGACCTCGCCTGCGACTGGAGCCCGAATCGCTACGATTCCTAGAGTAGGAAGTCGTCCCCGTCCTGATCGTCCTTCCCCTTTGCGTGTCCGCCGGAAGTCCGCTGATGCCGCTTGCCGCCCAGCTCGTCAATCTCCACAAGCGCTACGATCTCGGCGCCGTGATTGTCCATGCGCTCCGAGGGGTCTCGCTCGATGTTCCCCAGGGGGATTTCCTGGCGATCATGGGGAGCTCGGGGAGCGGCAAGAGCACCATGCTCAACCTGCTCGGCGCGCTCGACCGCCCCTCGGAGGGGAAGTATTACCTCGGGGGCCGCGACGTCTCCGAGATGACCGACGATGAGCTGTCGCTGGCCCGGAACGCGATGATCGGGTTCATCTTTCAGTCGTTCAACCTGATCCAGCAGTACACCGTCCTCGAGAATATCGAGGTCCCGCTCACGTACCGGCTGAACCATTCGGGGGTGAGTCGCGAGGATCGGGAGCGGTGTCTCAAGCTCGCGCGGCGGGTCGGCCTCGCGGACCGGCTCGATCACCGGCCGATGCAGCTGTCGGGGGGGCAGCAGCAGCGTGTGGCGATTGCCCGGGCGCTCGTCAACAACCCCACGATCGTGCTGGCGGACGAACCGACCGGGAACCTCGACTCGAAGACCGGGGACGAGATCATGGAGTTCCTGTGCGAGCTGAACGGGGAGGGGCGGACCATCATCATGGTGACCCACGAACCGGAGATCGCGCAGCGGGCCAAGCGGGCGATCCACATGAAGGACGGAGTGATCGCCGGCGAAGGGATCTTCATGGGCCACTAACCAGGTGGCCGTCGGAACGATGGGTTGCGCTAAGGTTGCCTCGCCGGCCGAACGGTTTCCGAGAGGACGATCTTGGGAGCGACGCTGTTGGGGTGCAGGGGCTCGCCCCTGCCCGCCGGAGGCCTTTCGATCAGGGAACCGACCAACCGTCGCTGTGCGTTCCAGTGCGCTCAGACCGGCCCAGCGAACGCCGACCGAAGCGTCGCGAGGCTCTTCGGAATCGCCGTCTGGAAATCTTCCTTCCCCTCGAACTCCAGGGAGATGTACCCCTGGTACTTCACCTTCCGGAGGATTTCGGCGACTCGCGGGTAATCGATGTCGAGCGTGTACCACGTCCCCCCCCCGTGATAGGTCTTGGCCTGCACGAACGCGGCCCGCGGGGCGAGGAGCTCGTACTGCTCGTATTGCCGCTCCAGAAAATTCCCGGTGTCGAGGGTCGCCTGGAGCCAGGGGGATTTGATCGCGTCGAGAATCCGCAGCACCCCTTCGGCGGTCCTGCCGAGGCCCCAGTGGTTCTCGAGGCCGAGGACCACGCCACACTCTTCCGCCTTCGGGAGGCATTCGGTGAGGCTGTCGATGACCCATCGAAAACCTTCGTCGTCGGTGTGGCCGGGGAGGCGGTCTTCGATCCCCTTGTTCTTCATCAGCTCGTCGAAGGTCTTCGTGGTTCCCCAGCGGCCGGTGTTCACGCGGATGGTCGGGATGCCGAGTTTGTAGGCGAGCTCGATGCAGCCGATCGTGTGGTCGATGTTCTTCCTGCGGACGTCCGCGTCGGGGGAGACGAAGGTCTGGTGGGTCGAGAGGCCGCACAGGTCGAGCCCCTGCCGGAAGGCCCGCTGCTTGAGCTTCTGGAGGCGGCCGTTGCCGAGGTCCTCCCCCATCTGGATGTGCAGCAGTTCCACGGCGTCGAAGCCATCGCGGGCGGCGAGATCGATGCACTGCTCGACATCGAGCTTGGTGTCATCCCGGAACCGCCAGTAGGAGTAGGTCGAGACCCCGATCCGCGGCGTCCGCAGCGGCTTTTCGCCCGAGGCGGGAGGAGCCTTCTTGGGCTCGTTGGCCTGGGCTGTGACGTGGGGGAGGGCCGCGGAGACGGCACCGAGGGCAGCGGCGGTCAACCAGTCACGGCGATGCAGAGAGGACATGATTCACTCCGGGTGAAGCGATCCGGATGACGAGCGGCGGGCAAGGGCTCCCGGCCACCGTCATGGGTCGCGGATGAATTTCAGGAGGGGGTGTGTTCCGCCTGGGCGACGATGTCGACGCCGACGCGGCGCGACCATTCGGCGATGAGCCGGCGGAAGACCGGGCCAGGGGTTCCCGAACCGATCGGCCGGCCATCGACAGAGACGACCGGCATCAGACAGGAGGAGGTGGAGCTCGCCAGGGCTTCGTCCGCCTGCCAGAGGTCGTCGGTCCGGAGATCGGCCGTGCGGACCGACATTCCGAGGTCCGTCGCCAGACCGACGAGATACTGCTGGCTGATCCCGGGGAGCGTGATGTCGCCACTGGGGGTCGACAGCTCGTTGCCGCGGACGAGGAATAGGTTCGCGGCGCTGGTCTCGGTCACGCGTCCTTCGGCGTCGATCAAAAGAGCCGAGGCGGCCGGATCCTGTGTGTGAGCCGACTGATCCGCGAGGAACCAGTGCAGCCGGCTGCGGTACTTCACCTGCGGGCTGAGGACCTCCGCCGGCATCGACCGGATCGGCGGGATCACGAGCCGCTCCCCTTCCCGGTAGCCGCGGGTCCAGCGGTGAAACGGGAGCGAGACCGGATGGACGCAAGTGGTCGTGCGGGATTCGACGCCGTAGAGGGCAGCGTCCGCAGGGGTCGGCCCGGCGGTGACGAACAGCACGACTCCGATGTCGAGCTGCGGATCGAGCGAACGAGTCCCCTGCTCCGTCACGCGGCGGAGGATCTCGGTCAGCTCGCCGCGGGATTCCTTCGCCCGGATGCCGGTCCCCTCCATCGAGCGTTCAAGGCGGTCGAGGTGCGGCTCGACCAGGAACAGCTCATGGCGGAACGTCCGGAAGCGTTCGGTGATCGTCGCCCCCTGAACCAGCCCTCGGTCCCAGACCGGAAGGGTGGCCTCCCGGATCGGGACGTAGCGGCCGTTGAGATAGGCGAGGGACATCGGGAGACGAGCTCGTAGTGGCGTCAGGGGAATCGGGGGAGTATCAAGTATCGCGTCTCAAGTATCAAAGAGGCGAATCGCTCGCTTCCGAAGTCCCCTTGAGACTGTCGCCTGGCACTGTCCCTCTCCGGGAGTCGCTCGTGAAGAATCCGGTTCTGTTCGGTGGCCTGTTCCTGCTGCTTGGGTCCGCAAGTGCGTCCGCCGCTCCGCCGAAGTTCGAGGCGATCGAGCTCGAGAAGGACTTCTGCAAGGTCGCCTGTTACGCCGTGACGCTCACGGATGTCGACGGGGACGGTAAGCAGGACATCGTGGCGGTCACCGAGAACAAGGTCCTCTGGTATCAGGCTCCGGACTGGAAGCGGCACGTCGTCATCGAAGACCAGACTGAGCGGGACAACGTCTGCATCGCCCCCTACGACATCGACGGGGATGGCAAGATCGACTTCGCCCTGGGGGCCGGCTGGACCAAGATCGGCACGATCCAGTGGCTCTCCCGCGGGGCGACGCTCGACGAGAAGTGGTCGGTCCATCCGATCGGCCGCGAAGGGTGGACCCACCGGATGCGGTTCGCCAATGTCCTCGGCAAGGAGAAGGCCCAGCTCGTCGTCTCGCCGCTCAACGCCACGACCGTTCCGACCGGGGTCCGGCTCACCGCCTTCGAGATCCCGAAGAACCCCAAGACCGATCCCTGGACGCCGACCGTCCTCGACGAATCGCTGAACCGGCTCCACAACCACTGGCACCTCGACATGAACAATGACGGGGTCGACGCCACCCTGACCGCCAGCCAGGAGGGACTGCACCTGCTGCGGAAGACCGATTCGGGCTTCTCGAAGCGGAAGGTCGGCTCGGGTGCCTCGGGCGAAAAGCCGGACCAGCAGGGGGCGGGGGAAGTGAAGCTCGGGCGGCTCGCCGGCGGGACCCCCTTCATGGCGACGATCGAGCCGATGCACGGGACGACCGTGGCGATCTACACCGCGCCCCGCGATCTCCCCGAGGGACAGCTCGCCACCCGGGTCGTCCTCGACGACACCTTCAAGCAGGGGCACGCCATCTGGGCGGCGGACCTCGACGGGGACGGAGACGACGAAGTGATCGCCGGCTTCCGCGAGCCGGGGACCGGGGCGATCAAGGGGCCGGGGGTCTTCATCTATGAAGCGGACGACGCCGCGGGGACCAAGTGGACGAAGCATGTCCTCGACGACGGCGGGATGGCGATTGAGGACGTCGTCTGCGGCGACCTGACCGGGGACGGGCGGATCGACATCGTCGCCGGCGGACGGGCGACCAGGAACCTCAAGCTGTACGTCAACAAGAAGAACTGACCCGTGAGTCAGTTTCAGAGTTGCTGCGTCTCCATTCGTCCTGTGTCGCAGCGAACTGTTCTCGTTCGGTGAATTTTCAAGGCCTCAAAGATCCAGATCGAGGTCCGTTCCGTTTGCAAGCGGCAGGAATCTGAGATAGTTCGCGCACGGCCTTTGAGGATGAGGTCGATCGGACTGCTCTGGAAAGTGCATTACACATGTAATACACTCCGGGCGGTTTGGGCTGCGGTGTCCTTTCACAGGGAGTTGATGCACATGCTTCGTTGGACAGCGTTGGTGGCAGGGTGTCTGTTGTGGGGCGCGGCGACCCTGCACGCGGAGGACGAGGGTCCTCTCACACGGTTTTCGTCGGATGCAGCGGTGGTGGTGCGGCTCGCCGCCCCCGAGAAGACGATCGGCCAGGTCGCCGATCTCGTCGATGCGATCCAGCCCGGCTTCGGCGACCAGGTCCGCCAGCAGGGGGACATGATCGGCGTCCTGATCTCGAACCCGACGCTGGCTGGGGTCGACAAAACGGAAGACTGGTACCTGATCGTCTTCGCCGACGCGGACGGCCCGCCGACGGCGGTCTTCGCGATCCCGGCGACCGATCCCAAGGCGCTCGCGGAAGCCCTTCCCGAGAACCTCGAGTCCGAGATCGACGGGGACTGGGTCTATTACACGGACAAGAACCAGGGGCTCCCGGAGGAGCTCAAGAAGGACGATGAGTCGATCGAAGACGGGATGGGGGACGAAGCGGGCAAGCTCTTCGACAAGGGTGACCTCGCGATCTACGTCAACGTCGAAGACCTCGCCGAGACCTACAAGGCGCAGCTCGAAGAGGCCCAGGCCAAGGCCAAGGAGGCTCTCGAGAACCTGCCGAACCAGCTCGGTCCGCAGGGTGAGCAGATGAAGCCGGCTCTCGCGATGTACGGGGAGCTGCTCGAGAAGCTCATGGTCGCCGTCGGCGACGGGGAAGAGCTGACGATCGCCCTCAACATCGACAAGACCGGCCTGACGATCGAAGACTACGGCGTCTTCGGCGAAGACTCCGAGACCGCCAAGGCGCTCGCCGCCCACCCGGTCTCCAAGATGGCGATGCTCGGCAAGCTCCCTCCGTCGGCGATCGCCTATGTCGGCGTCTCGGCCGATCTCCGGAAGCTGATGCAGTGGGGCCTCAAGTACAGCACCGAAATGCTCAAGGATGAGAGCCAGAAGGAAGCGCTCAACAAGTCGATCGACGGGATGAAGGGGATCGCCTTCTCCGGGATGGTCAACGCCTTCGACATCGGCGACACGAAGAGCGGATTGTTCAAGATGGTCGGCGTGGCCGAGTGCACGCCGGTCGACAAGCTCAAGGCGCAGATGCGGTCGATCAGCAAGAGCATGGGGAAGATCGAGTATCCGGGCTTCAGCCAGGAGACCACGGTCAAGGAAGATGCGGAGACGATCGGCGGCCAGAAGGTCGACCTGATCACGATCAAGCAGGAAGTCGACGACCAGAACGCCGCCATGATCCAGACCGCCATGTTCGGTCCGGACGGGATGACCTCCCGCGTGGCGTACCTCGACAAGGGGTACATCCAGACGATGGGTGGCGGCAAGGGAGCGATGGAAGCGGCCCTCAAGACCTACAAGGCCACGTCGTCGGCGAGCGCCGCCACGGCGTTCCAGTCGAAGCTCCTGCCGGCGTCGAACCTGACCTGGATGGTCGACCTGCCGACGCTCGCCGTCCGGGCCGCCAAGGTTGCGGGGGACTTCGGTGCTCAGCTGCCGTTCGAGGCGAGCGAGCTCGACGGTCTGGAAGTCACCCCCTCGTTCATGGGTGGGGCGGTTGCCATCGAGAAGAGCGCCGTCCGGGCCAAGTTCACCCTCCCGGTGGAACAGGCTCAGAACATCGCCAAGCTCGTGATGTTCGGGATCCAGAAGCAGCAGGGGCGGTAATCCCGTCGCTGCTTGCGGCCTGATGAATCCGCGGCCGGCGCGAAGTCTCTTCGCGCCGGCCGTTTTCGTTTTCTGATGGGCGTCTTCCGCTGTGAGGAGCCGGACGCGGGGGGATGGATCCTCCCTGCGTAAGGAGCTCCCCCCTGACCGAGTGCAGGGGCGGAGCTCCTGCCCGCCGGCGGCGTTTCCCTGTCGAACTGTGGCAAACATTCTGCGTCCACTTTGGGAACCGGCGTCGAGGACTCCCCTTCTCCTCACCGCGGGGAGTGCCGTGCGGGTGTTCCGGAGAGAGGAATCCTCCACGCCGGTCCGCGCTCGGAGATCCGTTGTGTTCCAGATTCCACAAGAAAAGCGCCTCCGGCGGCCAGGAGCTCCGCCCCTGGACCCGGGTCGCCGTGGCACGATGGGTTTGAGCAAACGACGTCGTGCCGGCCAGGACGGGGTTCGAGCTATCGAATCTTTGAAGGCTCACCCCCCTCGGCGGAGAGAACGTCTTTGCGCAACCCATCGTCACCGCCCACCCCGGTCCAGCGGGACGCTGGTGCTGGTGCTGGTGCTGGTGCTGGTGCTGGTGCAGTCCGTTCTGAAGACAGATAGACTGCCATTGCCGCGGCAGCACGGGGGAACACCGGCAGAGCCCGACCTCCGACAACCGTGACGCGCCGAACACACGAAGTTCGGCACCAATCAGAGCGGTAGGAGCCGACGGATGCCCAGGATCCTCGTCGTGGACGAAACGCCCAGCCGGGGGGAACCCCTCGTGGCAGAGCTTCTCCGGCGGGGGATCGAAGCGACTCTCATCTCCGAGCCGGACATCGCCCGGCAACGGATCGACGCCGAGCCGGTCGACCTCGTCCTCGCCAGCTCCGAGTTCCTCGAGTGCGACGCCCTGCTCCGCTCGACCAGCGGCCTCCCAAGGAACCGCCGCCCCGCCCGCGTGGCGGCCCTGCTCTCCGAACGGACCGTCGAATCGATCGTCCGGGACCTCGCCCACGGGGCCGAAGACTGGGTCGACGGGACCGGCGAGCCGGCCGCCGTCGCCGCCGAAGCGGAGCGGCTGCTCCACCGCGACAGCCCGTTCACCGCGCGGCAGACGAGGACCATCCAGGTCCACGGCGAAACGCATCACCTCCTGCTCGACGAAGACAAGTCGTTCCGCCTGCTCGAGCTGATGATCGCCGAGTCGGCCCACCTGCAGCAGGCCCTCGACGAGGCCCAGACCGCCGGCCGGCGGATGGAGCGGGAGCTCCGCGACGCCCACGCGGTCTACCGCTCGCTCGTCGACAACATGCCGGTCTGCATGTTCCGCAAAGACCTCCAGGGGCGGCTGTCGTTCGCCAACCTGACCTACTGCAAGGAACTCGGCATCCCCCCCGAGGAGATCCTCGGCAAATCAGACCACGACCTGTTCCCCGCCGAGCTCGCAGAAAAGTACCTCGCCAACGACCGGCAGGTGATGCTCTCGGGGAAAGTCTTCGAGGACATCGAGAGCCACCAGACTCCCGAGGGAAAGAAGCTCTATGTCCATGTTCTGAAGTCGCCGGCCCTCGACTCCGAAGGGGAGACGGTCGGGGTGCAGGCGGTCTTCTGGGACGTGACCGACCGGAAGCTGGCCGAAGAGGAGCTGCGGGCGAGCGAGGCCCGGACCAAGGCGATCTTCGAAGGCTCGCTCGACTGCATCATCATCACCGACCAGGAGGGAAAGATCGTCGAGTTCAACCGGGCCGCCGAGCGGACCTTCGGCTACGGCCGCAAGGAGGTGATGGGGCGGAGCATCGACGAAGTCCTGTTCACCACCGACGGCGCGGAGCGGACCCGGCAGCACATCGACGAATACGGCGTCTCGGGGGGCTCGGACAATTCGCTGATCGGCAAGCGGGTGGAAGTCCCCCTCCGGCGGAAGAGCGGCGCGGAGTTCATCGCCGAGATGGCGATGCAGCCGATTCCGCTCGGCAACACGGTCCACTTCGCGACGGTCCTCCACGACATCACCCGCCGCAAGCACCACGAGAAGGAGCTGCAGCAGGCCAAAGAGGCGGCCGAAGCGGCCAACCAGGCGAAGAGCGATTTCCTGGCGAACATGAGCCACGAGATCCGGACCCCGATGAACGCCATCATGGGGATGACGGAGCTCGTGATCGACACGGACCTCGGCGACGAGCAGCGGGAGCACCTGCAGATCGTCCACGACTCGGCCGAGTCGCTCCTGTCGCTCCTCAACGACATCCTCGACTTCTCGAAGATCGAAGCCGGGAAATTCCATCTCGATCCGGCTCCGTTCTCGCTGCGGGAGCGGGTCGGGGACACGATGAAATCCCTCGCGGTCCGGGCGCACCAGAAGGACCTCGAGCTCGCCTGCCGGATCGCTCCCGAGGTCCCGGCGGTCGTCGTCGGAGACGCCCACCGGCTCCGGCAGATCGTGGTCAATCTCGTGAGCAACGCGATCAAGTTCACCGACCGGGGGGAAGTCCTGCTCGATGTCACGGTCGAGCGGATCGGCGGCCACGAAGCGACGCTCCACTTCCGTGTGCAGGACACCGGGATCGGGATCTCGACCGAAAACCAGGCGCGGATCTTCGAGGCGTTCGAGCAGGCGGACATGTCGACGACCCGCAAGTATGGGGGGACGGGGCTGGGGCTCGCCATCTCGTCGCGGCTCGTCCACATGATGGAGGGCCGGATCTGGGTCGAGAGTGAGCCGGGCCGCGGCAGCACGTTCCACTTCACGATCCAGGTCCCGGTCGGGAGCGAGCGGGATGTCGAGTCGGAACCGGAACCCGCCTGCGTCCGGGGGGCGACCGCCCTCGTGGTCGACGACAGCGCGACCAACCGCCGGATTCTGGCGGAGATGCTGACGAGCTGGGGGATGGAGCCGATCGTCGTCCCCTCGGCCGCCGAGGCGTTCGACCGGCTCGTTGCGGCCACGCAGGAGGGGACGCCGTTCGCGATCCTGATCAGCGACGTCAATATGCCGCAGATCGACGGCTTCATGCTGGTCGGCCAGGTCCGCGGCGACCCGCGGATCGCCACGATTCCGGTGGTGATGCTGACCTCGGCCGATCGCCCGGGAGACCTCGAGCGGTGCCGCGAGTTCGGCGTCCACCGCCACATGACGAAGCCGGTCAAGCAGTCGGAGCTGCTCCAGACGATCGAGTCGGCGATCGCCCGCTCCCCCCGGACGGGCCGGAGCGCGATCGCCACCGCGGCGATCCCCCCGCTCCGTCCGCTCGATGTGCTGCTCGCCGAGGACAGCAAGGCGAACCAGACCCTGGCGATCGCCCTCCTGAACCGAGCCGGGCACGCGGTAGAGGTCGCCCGCAACGGCCGCGAGGCGCTCGAAATGTCCGACACCCACGACTACGACGTGGTCCTGATGGACGTCCAGATGCCCGAGATGGACGGGCTGGAAGCGACCCGCCGGATCCGCGAACGCGAAACGGGATCCGGCCGGCGGCTGCCGATCATCGCCATGACCGCCCACGCCATGAAGGGGGACCAGGAGCGGTGCCTCCTGGCGGGGATGGACGGCTACGTCTCGAAACCGATCCGGACGGAACAGCTGTTCGCGGAACTCCGCCGAGTCGCCGGTGGAGAGCGGGACGCGGTCGCGACGGCAGCGGTGGCGGCCGGCCCCGACAATGCAGGCGACTCAGCCATCGATTTCCGCCAGGCCCGCAGCGGGCCGCCGGTTCCCGCGGGTCCCTACGTCAACTGGGCCGCTGCGAAGAAGCACACCGGCGGGTACGATGACGTCCTGATCTCGGTCCTGGAAGGGATCCGGGAGGAGTGTCCGATGCTCGTCAGCGAGCTGGAGCGGATGCTCCGGGCGGGGGATAGCCGGGCGGTCGGGCGGGCGGCCCACACGATCAAGGGGAACATGCGGACGCTCGAGGCCCGGCCGGTCAGCGACCTCGCGCAGGAGCTCGAACTGGGCTGCAAGGACGGCGCGATCCCGGACGACGCGACCGGGACGCTGCTGCGACTCAAGGCGATGCTGGGGCAGGTCTACGAGGAGATCGACGCCTACCTCGCGCGGGCCGGGAAGCCGAATTCCGCCAGCGTCTTCGACGAATAGTTTTTCCCAGGACGCGGTAGAATGCGGAGGGATCGCGCCGATCCCCGAGAACCTCCCGATCCGGAGCGTGTCCCCCCAGCCATGGTGCGGCGTTTTCTCGAAACACTGTCTCTCGACGGCCGGGCCCGGGTCGGAGGGGCCGATCCGGCCTCCGCAGGGGACCTCCGGGAAGGGCTCGACTGGCTCACCGGGTTCGAGCGTGAGTACCGCCGCCACCTCCCCGGCCAGCCCCCCGGTCTCGACCCGGCAGCCCTCCGCTGGAGCGTCTCGCAGTTCTACCGGGCGGCCCAGTGCCTCGTGCACCGGCATCTCGGCGAAGAGGTCGTGATGCAGGACCTCGCGGTCCCCTGCCCCTCCCCCGCCCCGCTCACTCCCGCGGCGGTCTACTCGGTCGATCTGACGTTCCGGTTTCTCCCCGATCTCCTGCGGATCGCCCGGGGGGCGTCGGAGAGTGATCCTCTGGTGACGCGGATCGTCGAATGGGGCTGCGACTGGCCCCTCTCGTCGGTCGGGATGACGCTCCCCAGGCTCGGGCCGACGGAACCGATCCTCGCCGACCGGTGTCTCGCCGCGCTGTACCGGGACCGGATCCTCGCCGCGGGGGACCGCTCCCGCCTCGAGTCCCCCGGAGTCCCGCTCCTCGTGCAGGAGGCGGGCGGCGCCCACCCGGAACTGATCGCCTCGCTGGGGCCGGCAGCCCGGAGGGCGCTCCCCCCTCCCGAGACCTCCCCGACCGAATCACTGGCCCCGTAGACCACGTTCAACGGCGCAGCCCCAAAGGAACGGCGTCCCGATGTCCGAAGCTCTGGATCCCCGACTCTCCCTGGCGACGCGGCTCGTCGAGACCGTCCTCAATCCTCTCAAGGGGGAGTTCGTCGGGAAGTCGGAGATCGTCGACCTGATGGGGGTCTGTCTCGCCGGCGGGGAGCACCTGTTCCTGCTCGGCCCGCCGGGGACCGCCAAGAGCGCCCTCGTCCACCGCCTCGGCCAGCGGCTGCACGGACGGGTGTTCGACTACCTGCTGACCCGGTTCACCGAGCCCAACGAGCTGTTCGGGCCGTTCGACATTCGGAAACTGCGGGACGGGGACCTCGTGACCAACACCGAGGGGATGCTTCCCGAGGCGTCCCTCGTGTTCCTCGACGAGCTCCTGAACGCCAACAGCGCCATCCTCAACAGCCTCCTGATGGTCCTCAACGAGCGGGTCCTCCGCCGCGGCCGGGAGACCCGGAAACTCCCGCTCCTGATGGCAATCGGGGCGAGCAACCATCTCCCCGAAGAGGAGGCGCTGCGGGCCCTGTTCGACCGATTCCTCGTCCGGGTCCCGTGCGACAACGTCCCGCAGGAGCAGCTCCACGACGTGCTGCATGCCGGGTGGAGCCTCGAGAATACCGCCCCCCTCGCCGACGCCGGGATCTCGGCGGACGATATCCGGGGGGTGCAGTCGCTCGTCCGCGAGGTCGACGTCACGGCGGTCCGCTCGACCTACGTCGAGCTGATCCACCGGCTGCGGCATGCGGGGATCGCGATCTCAGACCGGCGGGCGGTCAAGTTCCAGCGGCTCATCGCGGCGAGCGCCGTCCTCTGCGGACGGACCACCGCCGAGCCCTCCGACGTCTGGGTCCTCAAGCACACCTGGGACACCGAGGAGCAGCAGGAGGTCATCGCGGCGCTCGTCCAGCAGTCGATCGACCAGCACGCCGCCGAGGCTCCGGGACCACGGCATCCCCGGTCGGTGGCGGGGACCGCGCCGGATGCCGAAGCCCTGGCGCGGGACCTGGAACGGATCGGACGGCGGCTCGGCGAGTCGACGCTGACCGACGCCGACCGGTCGTACCTCCGGGACCAGCTCGGGGTCCTCTCCGGCCGGACGGAATGGGTCGCGGACGCTTCGCATCGGGAGCAACTGGCGAAACGAACCAAGGAACTCTGGCCGCTGGCGGGGGCGAGGACGGGGGCGGGGGCGGCAGCCAGCGGGACCGCCGGAGGTCCGTCATGACCGCGCGGTGGATCGTTCGCCTGCAGCAGGCCCAGCGGGCCGCGCTGGCCCAGTGCCGGCTGCTTCCGGGTCTCGAGACCGCGGAGGCAGGGGACGCGATCTGGGTTCGCGGCGGCGAGCTTAAGGAGGCTCAGGAGCGGCTGCTCCGGGCGATCCCCCGTGCCGAGTGGTTCGGGATCGACGCGAACGGAGAACTGCGGCAGGAAGGGAAGCGGCTCACGTCGGGTCCGCTCCCGCCGCTTGCCTGGAGACCGATCACCGAAGCCTCCCCGGTCGCGCTGCCGCGGCCCGGGTTCGCGGGGACGCCGCTCCGCCTGGCGGGACTGGAGCTGATCCGCTCAGGCGAGCCCCGGACACCGAACCTGCTCCTCGTAACGAAGGAGGAGTGGTCGCGGTATGTCGAAACCGCCCCCCTGGTTCGCCTGGCCTCGTGGAAGTTCGCGGCGGACGCGGCGGGAAGAATCCTGGTCCGCGGTCTGCCGCTCCCGCCGCTGCCGGGGGAGCGGTTCGTCGAAGAAGACGGGATCGCGCTCCCCGCAGGATGGACGTTCGCTCTCCCGCTCTCAGCCGCCGTCGTCCGCGATGTGCTGGGGATCCCGCGCGGGGACATCGCCCTCTTTGCTTCCGAGGGGACCTGGGAACACGTGGCCGAGCGGGATTTCGTCCCCGCCTCACGGGCCGCGGTTCGAGCAGGCGCCGCCGACGAGGTGCGACCGTGACCGTCAGCACCGCAGCGCTTCAGTACCTGGCCCCCCTGCCGACCGCCGAGACGTTCTGGCGGTGGTCCCCCGAACGGGATGCGGTCGAGTGGCTCGACGGGCCGACGATCGCCTTCCGGCAGGAGCTCCACGCAGTCCTCACCCCGCTCGCCAACCGCGGCCTGCCCCCGCTCGACATCGTCGTTCTCGTTCTCGCCGCCTGCCGCGAGTCGTGGCCGGAGGACTCCGCGCGGCTCGCCGAGCTCGAGCGGTCCCTGACGCTGCGGGTCCGGACGATCGCCGGCAAATGGCACGAGGACGCCGTCCGGCACCTGGGGGGTGTCCACCAGCTTCCCGCTCCGCTCCGGACTTCGCTGGCGGGAAAGGCGGCCCTGGTCGAGGCGGCCCTCGACCGGCATGCCGTCCGGACGACGCCCGAAGAAGCCCTCGCGATCCTCGACCTTCTGAGTTCCGCCGGATGGATGCGCGAAGCGGGGTTCGGACAGTCCCGGATCAAGGGGATCGGCCAGTGGAGCATCGAACTCCGGGGGCTGTGCGACGGTCTGCGGCGGGTCGATGAAGAGACGCTCCGCCGGCGGATGAAGACGGGACTCGACCTCCTTCCGGTCCCCGCCGCTCCCAAACAGGTCGAGCCCGACGCCCCCGCGCCGGTCACCACCGTGACGGAACTGATCCGCGAACTCCGCGAGGATGACGAGTTCGCCGGGCTGATGCGGCTGACCCGGAACCTGACGGCGGTCGTCTCGCTTCCGCGGCCGATCGCCGAGCCGGACGAGCTGTCGCTCGGCGGCGTCTCCGACATCGCCAACCGGGGTCCGCTCGACCGGCTGCTCCTCAGCGAGCTGGCGCACGACGACGAAACCCTGATGACCCGCATCGCCCTCAGCGAGGCGCTCTACCTCCGCCGCGAGACCCCGCCCGCCACCCCTCCGCGGGAACGGGTGATCCTGCTCGACAGCGGCCTGCGGATGTGGGGGACGCCGCGGGTCTACGCCGCCGCCGTGGGCCTGGCCCTCGCGGCGCTCGGCGAACGGGAACGGGCCGCGCGGGTCCTGCGGGCCTCCGGGGACGCGGTCGTGGAGGTCGACTTCACGACCAAAGGGGGACTCGAGCAGCACCTCGCCGCGCTCGACCGGCGGCTCGACCTGTCGGAGACGATCCCGGCCCTCGCCCGGTCGGTCGATCCCGTGACCTCGGAGACGATCCTCGTCACCTCGGAGGCGGGGGCCGCGGAGGACTCGGTCCGCCGGCTGCTCCGCGAGCATCTCCCCGTCTGCTACGTCGCGACTGTCAGCCAGGGAGGCGACTTCGCGCTGTGGGCCCGCTCGCCGGCCGGGACGAGGCTGATTCGCCGGGCCCGGCTCGACCTGTCGGCGCTCCTCGAGCCGCCGCGGCACCGGCCGGCGGCCCCGTCGCTCGTCGACCGGGACCGGAGCGATCTCCCCGGAGCGCTCCGCGTCGAAAGTTTTCCGCTGCTGCTCCCGTGCGACGTGCCGAGCTGGCGGAATTTTCTGCACCTTGAGGAGACGGCGTCCCATCCACAGCGGTGGGTGATCCTGACCAACGACCGCCGCCTGACCCTCTGGTCCGACCGGCGGACCGGAGGCCGGCAGATCACCGACCGGCTCCCCCGCGGCGACGTCCAGTGGTCGCGGCTCGACGAGCGGACCGGACTGCTCGAACTCATTCTGGGGCAGCTCCCGCACGCCGAACTGCAGGGGGTGCGGATCGACCTCGACCAGGGACAGATCGTCTCGTCGATCCGGTTCGCCCTGCCGCACGATCCGATCCTCTGTGTCGCGGAGCATCATGGCCTGTTCTCCATCCGGCACGGGGCGGTCGACCAGATCGATTTCCAGACCGGGCGCCGCCTCCGGACGGCGGCGACGCCGTCGTCGGTCACCTGGGGCCACGGCCGGTTCTTCAAGGGGGCGAGCGGCTGGTATGCCCTCTCGGGAAGCGAAGAGGGCCCCCGCTGGGAGCTGCTGCTCCCCCGGGAGACGGTCGGCCCCGACTTCGTGATGACCATCGTGGATGTCCCCGAGCGTGGGGGACCGGCGGCGATCCTCAGCTCCGGCGAGGTCCTGTTCCTGGTCCCCGACCGGAAGGAGCCGGGGTCGGCGCGGCCGCTGTCCCACCTGATGGGGCCCGACGCCAGGATCGAGCTGGTCGATCACGAAGGGAGGTGCGTTCTGCTGAATCCGCGCGGCCCCAATGGACGGAGCCGGCACCTGATCGATCTCCGCCGCCCCGACAACCTGTTCACGCCGCTCCGGAAGGACACCCGGCAGCTCTTCGACGACACGCAGTGGAACCAGCTCAGCCAGCGGAATCTCCTCAAGCGATTTCGATCGATCGGCAGCGCGCACGGCTACCTGACCCTCACGTCGACGCGGGGCCGCCAGCTCAACCTGATCTATTCCGTGCAGGGGGTCCCGACGATCCGCCTGGTCCCGGCCGAGCCGGGGTTCACTGGCGGCAAGGCCTCGCCGTTCCAAGGGGACGTCACCCCCCAAGGGATCGGCTACACCCTCTCGCAGGCGGAATGGTCCGACGGCTCGCGCGTGATCCTCGATTCCCGGGGGCTGCTCCACTTTCAGTCCGCGGACCGGTCGATCCCCGAGTTTTCGATTGTCCTCTCCGAAACGCAGGTCTCCGGCTGGTGCGCTGACGGGCGCCGCTGGGGGGCGGCCTACTTTCACGGTCCCCACGCGGAGCTCACCCCTGACCGCGAAATCTGGAACGAACTGTTCGTCCCCTTTCTCCTCAGGCTCCCGTGACCCCGCTCCCGACCCGACTTGAGCTCGTCTACCGCAACCGCCGGCAGCATCCGCCGCGGGGGGTGCTGCTGTCCGGCGACGACGCCGGCACGTGGCTGCGGAGGCTTGCCGAGGCGGACGTGCCGCTCGCCGACGTCGAGTTCCTGCCGCTCCCGCAGGGTCCCGTCGACCGGCGAATGCGGGGTGTGCTCGCGGTGGTCCCGGGGCCGGACATCGAGCGGCTCGGTCACGCGGGGCCGCTCTATGGCGTCCTGGCCGGACGGATCTTCGTGCCGGTCGACGGCGCGATCGACCCGCCGGTGGCCGAGGAGGAATGGAACTCGCTCCTGAGCGACGAGGAGTCCCGGTTCGTCTGGCATCCGGCGGCAGGACTGGTCCGGATCGAGCCGGAGGAACGGCTCCGGGCCGCGGACCTGATCCGCCCGCCGGTCCGCCGGGAGTCCGACTGGTCGCGGGCCCTCCCCGGTCCGCATCTCAACACCCGGCTCTTTGCGCTCCTGGTCGATGCCCCGCCGAGCGTCGAGGAGTTCTTCGGGGCCGCCGGGGAGGACATCGGCCGCTCGGACAACTCGTTCGACCAGTTGCCGAAAGGACCGAATGAACCGGGGGCGATCGACTGGCGGAAACTGGCAGGGGCTCCCCTCCGCGCCGTCTCCGGACTGCTGCAGTGGATGGGGCAGAAGTTGACGCCGCGCGACAGGCCTGCATCGCCGCAGGGAGACCGGCCCGAGACGGCGGGAGACGCGGCAGGACGAGGCCTCTCCGGCTCCGGAACAGGAGCGGGGGCAGGTTCCTTCGGTGCGGGGCTCGGCTCGTGGCTGGCGGGGGCGCTCGCCGGAGGGGGCGCGTCGCTCGGGAAGGCGCTCGGGGGGCTGTCGAATGCCCTGTCGCGGCTGACGCCGCAGATCGTTTCGGAGCGGGCCCGTGAGATCGAGCGGCTGCTCGACCGGTTCGCCTCCGATCCGGACGACGCCCTCCGGTACGCCCTGCCGCTGACAGGTGAGGCCGGCCGCGGGATCGCGCCGCCGGGATGGCGGCTCACCCGCCGGGGCCACATCGACTTCTCGCTCGGGGGGACGTCCGGCGCGGTCGATGCGTGGGGGATTCCCCCCGAGCTCCAGACGTCGCTCCTCGGCAAGTATCGCGAGGCAGCCCAGCGGGAGATCCGGCTCGGGCGGTACCGCCGGGCGGCGTACATCTTCTCGAAACTCCTGGGGGACCACCTCTCGGCGGCCTCCGCCCTCGAGCAGGGGCGGTTCCACCGCGAGGCGGCGGTCCTGTACCGGGACAAGCTCCGTCAGCCGCTCGAGGCAGCGCGGTGCCTGGCCCGCGGGGGACTGCTGCGGGAGGCGGTGGAGCTCTATCGCGAACAGGGGCGGTACGTCGAGGCGGGGGACCTCCTGGTCCGGCTCGAGGAGCCCGAGGAGGCGGCGGCCCAGTATCGTCTGGCGGTCGAGGGGCGGCTGGCCCAGAGCGACTTCGTCGGAGCGGCCGATCTCCTCTCCCGGAAACTCTCGGACGAGGACGAAGCGTTCTCGGTGCTGCGCCGCGGCTGGCCCGATTCGTCGCAGGCGGAGGGCTGCCTGACGAAGCTGCTGGAAGGGACAGCCCGGCTCGGGAAGCATGACGTGGCGGATGACTTCGTCCGCGCGCTCCGGAGCGGGGACTTGCCGCCCAGCGCCCAGACGATTGTCCTCGAGCGGCTCCCCGAGACGGCGCTCAAGTATCCCGATCCGGCGGTTCAGGCCGACGCGGCGGAAGGGGTCCGGATCGTCGCGGCCCAGTTCCTCGCCGACTCGAAGCGGGCCATCGATCTGCCGCTCCGGGCGATCGAGCGGCTCGTTCCCGGCGACCGGCTGCTGGGACGGGACTGCCGCCGTTACCGTCCGCCCCCCGCTCGCAAGGAGGACTCGCGCCGCGGTTCGTCTCGCCTCGAGAGTCCGGTCTGCCGGCTGCAGCGGACGATCTCACTGACGCCCGGCGTCACCTGGCTCGACTTCAAAGGGACGGTGGCCGGCTACGTCGCCGTCGGGAGGACGTTCCGGAAGAACAATACCTATCTCGTCCTGCAGGCCGGGGCGTGGGACGGCTCGCCGGTCGAAAGTCTGAGCTGGCCGCTGCAGCACCGCGGCCGGACCTATTCACCGCGAATCCTGATGACGGTGGAGCAGCTCGCCAAGACGCAGGTGCGGCTGACGGCGCTGGCGCCGGGACTCGACCCGCTGATCATCCCCCCCGTGCTCCTGCCCGACATGACGGTCGACAGTCCGCCGTGGCTCGTCCGTCCCGACACGCTGGCGGCGGACTCGTTCGGCCTGATGGCGTGGACGGTCGACGAGGCGCTCGACGTCCGGACGATCGACACGAGCGGGGCGGGGCTGCCGGTCATGACCGCCCGGCTTCCGATCCAGGGGCTCGAGGCGGAGCTCCCTCCTCAGTCGGAGCGGCAGGCGGTGATCCATGTCCGCGAGCAGGGGGCGTGGATCGCGATCGAGCGGCTGCTGTTCGTGATGCCCTCGGTGCACCAGTCGAGCTCCTATGAGCTGGCAGCGCCCGTGACGCGGATCGCCGGTTCGCGTCCGCACGCCGCGCCGCGGGTTGCCCTGTTCTCCGAGAACGGGGGGGAGCTGTTCATTCCGACGCACGGGCTGATGCCGCTGCCGATGGGGCTCAGCGATCCCTCGGGGGTGTTTCTCCGGGACGGGCGGCTCGTTCTGTGGACGCGGACCAACCGTTCGATGGGGCGTTTCCTCGTCCTGGCGGTCGGCCCTGCGGAATGGAAGCTCGAGGACTCGTGCGACACGCCTTCGGGTTCGCCGGTCGGGATGCTGCCGACCTCGCGGCCGGACGAGTTTGCGTCGCTGCAGCCGGGGGGGGAGATCGAGATCTGGAAAGTCGCGGTCCGCCGGTGACGGCCCCTCGCCCGGGTCCAGGGGCGGAGCTCCTGGCCGCCGGAGCCAGCGTCCCGCTGGACCGGGGTGGGCGTTGACGCTCGGTTGCGCTCAGACGCACTCTCCGCCTGCCTCGGCTGGGACCGGCGTTGAGGACTCCCGTCTTCCCTATCGCGGGGAGTGCCATGCCGCCGTGTTGGAGAGGAGAGTCCGCAACGCCACTCCGCGATCGACCGCCCCTGGTGTTCCGTGGTCTCACCACAGGAAGCGCCTCCGGCGGGGCCAGCAGCGTGCTGGCCCCGGGTGGCCGTGGCGCGATGGGTTTGAGCGGGCAGCGCTGTGCCGGCATGGGCGGGGTTCGAGCCATTTCGAACCGAATCTCTATACTGCCGGAACGATGACCACCATCCGCACCGACGAAGAGGCCATGCGCCGCGCCCTCGAACTGGCCCGGCAAGGAATCGGACACGTCGAACCCAACCCCCCCGTTGGGGCAATCATCGTGAGCGACTCCGGCGAGATCGTCGGCGAAGGATTTCATGAGCAGTACGGCGGCCCCCACGCCGAAGTCCACGCCATCGCCGCCGCCGGAGACCGCGCCCGCGGAGCCACCCTCTACTGCACCCTCGAACCCTGCTCCCACTTCGGCAAGACACCCCCCTGTGCGCCGCACGTCGTGAAGGCGGGCCTCCGCAAGGTCGTCGTCGCCATGGGAGACCCCGCTCCCCACGTCGCAGGCCGGGGCTTCGAGATCCTCCGGCAGGCCGGAATCGAAGTCGTCGTCGGAGTCTGCCAGCACGAGGCCCGGCGACTCGTCGCCCCCTTCGTGACGCTCATGACGCAGCAGCGGCCCTACGTTCACGCCAAATGGGCCATGACCCTCGACGGACGGATCGCCACCCGGACCGGACACTCGCAGTGGATCTCCGGCGAGGACTCCCGCGCCATCGTCCACGACCTGCGGGGCCGGATGGACGCCATCCTCGTCGGCCGCGGAACCGCCCTCGCCGACGACCCGCTGCTGACCCCCCGCGCCGCCGAAGGCCGCCCCCCCGGCCCCCGAACGCCCCTGCGGGTCGTCCTCGATTCCCGGCTCGAGATCCCGCTGACGTCGCGGCTCGTCCAGACCGCCCGCGACGTCCCGCTGCTCGTCGCGACCACGAGCGCCGCCCCGGCCGATCGGATCGCCGCTCTGCGCGAGGCGGGAGTCGAGGTCGAGGTTTTTGATGGCACCGCGTCCGGCGGGGAGAGCCCAGTGGTCGATCTCACCGGGCTCATGAAAGCGCTTGCCGGACGGAAGATTACGAACCTCCTGGCTGAGGGTGGGGCCGGTCTCCTTGGTTCATTCCGGGACGCCGACCTGCTCGACGAGTTCCACATCTTCATCGCCCCGAAGCTCATCGGCGGAGCGAGCGCCCTCTCGCCGGTCGGTGGCGCGGGGCTGGAACGGATTCCCGACGTCCAGAACATCGAGATCCTCGAGACCCGCTCGCTCGCGAGCGGGGACGTCTATCTGCACGGCGTCCGCGCCGACGTGGACTGAGCTGTGAACATGGCCCCGACGCCTTAGGATGACCCAGGCGATCGGCGCCGGCCGTCGTCCTCTGCCCCCTCTCACTCCCTGATCGGACTCAACCGTGCCTCTTCACGTCCCTCCCTCCGGACTTTCGCGGCGTGAGTTTCTCGTTCGGGGCTCGGCCGCGGTGGCCGGCCTCGCGGTCGTGCGAACCAGCCTCGCCGCTCCCGGGGCTGGCGGCGATCCAAACCGGATCGCCCTCCTCTCGGACACGCACATCCCCGAGACCCCCGACGTCGTCGCCCGCGAAGTCAACATGACCGCGAACCTCCGGAAGGTCGTGGCGCAGCTCGTCGGCGAGAAGGCGAAACCGGCGAATGTCCTCGTCAACGGGGACTGCGCGTATCTCAAAGGACAGGCGGCTGACTACGCCAACTTCGCCGAGTCGGTCCGGCCGCTCTCGGAGGCCGGCTACCGGCTTCACCTCACGATGGGGAACCACGACAACCGGGAGACGCTGTACGGCCAGCTCGCGGCCCAGCGGCCGGCGGACCCGCCGGTCGCGTCGCGGCATGTCAGCATCCTCGAATGCCCGCACGCCAACTGGTTCCTCCTCGATTCGCTGACCGTCACGAACGTCGTCACCGGCCAGATCGGCGACGAACAGCGGCGGTGGCTCGCCGCCGCCCTGGACGAGCGGAAGGACAAACCGGCGATCGTCATCGCCCACCACACCCCGCAGTTCGAGCCCCCGCCGGAAGGGCAGAAGTGGGGCGGGATCGAGGACACCGCCGCGCTGTTCGAGCTGCTGCTGCCGCGAAAGCACGTCAAGGCGTTCGTCTTCGGCCACTCCCACAACTGGGCAGTCGCAAAGAAAGAGGACCTGCACCTCGTGAACCTGCCGCCGGTCGCCTACGTCTTCGCGGCAGGCAAACCGAACGGCTGGGTCGACGCCGCCATGCGGCCGGACGGGATCGACCTGACGCTCCACACGCTCGACCCCGCTCACCCTCAGAGTGGCGAAAAGGTCGCGCTTGCCTGGCGATGAGACGTCACTTCCGCAGCTCGACGCCGCGGGCGGCCGCCTCGTCGGGATCGAACGCCTGCTCCAGCACCGACCGGGCGGCGGCGATCAGGTCCGGCAGGAGTTTTGGAGCGTACTTGCGGCTCTTGATCGCCTTCTGCAGGTCGAACGCCTGGACTTCGAGCGTCTCCCACAGCGGGGTCAGCTCGGGCCACTGCAGGATCGGCGTGTAGAGGTGCGCTGGCGAACCATCGGCGTAGAGATAGTCCTGCCGGGGGCTTGTCATGTCCTTGTACGTCACCTGCGGACTGTCGAGGTCCATCGTCACGAGGTAATGGCACTCGGTCGGGTAGTACGCCTTCTCGATCCGGGTCACGGGCGGGGACTTGATCTGGATGGCGAAGCGGAGCGTCTCCCCCGCCTCGAGCCCCGCGGCCGCTTCCCGCAGCGCCGCGAGACCGGGGACGTCGGGCGACGCCGGCCGGCTCGCCGCGGGTTTCGTCTTCCCTTCGAGGATCGGCAGGCAGGCGAAGCCGGGGCCGTTCTCGGCCCAGATGAACGCGGTCCGCTGGTACTTGTCCGGCTTGTGGACGTCCGCGCCGCGGGCGATCAGCCAGCGGACCCCCTCCTGGTGTCCCATCTGCACCGCCCGGTGGAGCGGTGTTGCCCCTTCGTCATCGATCGGCGCGTCGAAGTCGATCCCCGCTTCGGCGAGCCGCTCGAGGAGTGACGCGGACTCCCAGACGCGGGGGGAGGCGAGGACCGCCGGCCAGACCGATTTCGGCAGGAGCGGCATCAGCGTCTCGAACCGCTCGACATCCCCGAGACTGAACTGCGCCCACGACGCACGGAGCTGCTTGGGCTTCAAGAACCCGCGGTCGAGCAGCGTCCGGAGCAGGTCGATCGACCCCTCGCGAGTCAGGTAGTCGACCACCGTGAGGGGAATCTGGATCTCGGGGTGCGTGAACTTCTCCTTCAGGGCCCCTCCCCCTTCGAGCCAGCCCGTAAACCGCTCGACGGCGTTCTCCCGGATGGCGGCGAGCCACTCGGGGAGGGCGACCGTCGGGGGTGTTTTGAGCTTCCTGGCGAAGAGTTCACCGAGGCTCTTCGCGGCCCGCAGTCCATACTGAGCCATCTGCCCGATGACCCCGTCCACCCCGACCTGAGTCAGCGGACCACGGACCATCTCCAGCCCCTCGGCCACATCGAGCAGGAGCAGTTCGCCTGCGCGGCGGCCATCGAGCCACAGGACCAGCTGCCGGGGCCGGTCCATTCCGGCCAGGGCTTCGGCTCCTGCGGGAAGAACGCTGGCGATCGGCTGCAGGTTCGCCGGCCACGTCGTCCCTTCAGGAAGCTGCCGCGCCGCTTCGAGGCTTTCCGGCGGCCACGGAGCCTCCGCGGCACCCGACAGGGAATGGAACCGGAGCAAGTCCCCCAGGACCTCGCTCCCCTGCACCTTGATGACCAGACGCGACGGCTGGGGGACGCCGCCGTTGTGCTGGAGCAGGAAGGCCCGGTACTCCGGCGGAAGCTCGACTCCCAGCCGGGTCTCGAATCGAAGGATGTCGGCCGCCGTCACCTCCGGCCCTGCCCCCAGGATCTGCACCGTCCCGGTCGTGAACTCGGCGGCCGCTGCGGACTCCCCGGCAGGTTCCGCCATCGGCTCCGCTTCGTCGGCCCACTCGATCTCGAAACCATGCTCCTCGTCCCATTCGACGTCGAAATACGTCGTCGCAGCAACGTCCTCCCCCTCCGGATCGGTGGCCGCCAGCGAAATCGTCCCGGTTCCGGCGTGGGAGAGGATGAACTCCTCGGAGGCCTCTTCCCCCTCCTCCTGCTCTTCCTCCCAGTCTTCCATCCCCCCCTGAGCGTTCTCTCGAAAACTCCGGACGAGCTCCGCCTGCCATTCCTCGATCAGCTGAGGCCACCGCTGGCGGGTTCGCTCGACCGCTCTCAGCACCCCCGCCAGGGCCGTCTTCTGCTTCTTCGGGTAACTCACGGTGAGCGAGAAGCGGGTCCAGTCGCAGGCGAACCCTGCGGGAGCATCCCACGTCAGCTGCGTCACCCCCCCCGTGGAAGAGGACTCGAACTCGCCGAGTGACTCGGCCTGCCGCCGGAGCGTCTCGTCCCCGATGTGGTCCGGCCGGAACAGGGCGGTATGGGCCTCGCGAAAGGCTTCCGCTTTCGGCAGGAGCGCGGCCATCTCGGGAATCCGCTCCTCCGGGGCGAGCCCGCGGTTCTGCTTGAACACCTCCAGGAACACCCGCCGCGCCTTCTTGAGCTGGCTGGCCGACTTCGTGCGGGACTCCCCCGTGGCGTCGAGCTTCTCGATCTGCCGCATCACCCCTTCGAGCTTGGCGATGTCCTCCTTCTGCTGGTCTTGCGAGATCGCGCGGGTCCGCGCTGCGTCGAGCTCCCGCTGCCGTCCCTCGACGGTGAAGCCCGGCTCCGTGCGCGGGTCGCCGTGGCGGTCGAGGTCTCCCTGGAGCTCGGCCGCATTGGCTGCGGCGTATGTCTCCAGAAGTTGCCCGATCTCCTCTCGCGATTCCCACGCCGCGCTCGGCGGCGGGGAGGAGGTCGGACGGGTGTTGCCACCGAGTCCGGGGAGGATTCGTGCCAGGCTCTCTTGCAGCTGCCCCAGCAGCTCAGGTCCCTTGGCATTCCCGATCACGTCCATGAACGACATGGGGTTGCCGGGATCGATGTTGAGAGCCTCGAAAGGAGAGTGGCTCCTGGCCTCCCGAACCGCCGCCCCGGCCCGGCTCGCCCCGATCGCCTCGAGCGCCGAAGCCGTGAGCGTGATCCGACGCGGGAGATCCGCGCCGAATTCGTAGACGGAGTACGTCCTCCACGCCGGGATGTCGATTGCGGAGGCGGGGGGCGGAGCGGCGTCCTCCAGGAACTCGCCGACGATCACGGCCACGAGCCCCGCCGGCGATAGCACGCGGGCATAGGTGGCATACCGGTCCCCATGCGAGTGGTTCGCCAGATAGAGCCCCGACAGCCGACTCCACTCCAGGTAACTCCGAGCATTCATGGAGAACCCCTCAGGACGACCAGATTGGAAAGCGTGCCCGTGGCCCCTGCTCGAGCGATCCCGGCCCGGTTGCGGGGGAAGTCTGCCGAGTCCGGAGCGGGCCGCCATCCCGCCTCCGAGGCCCCCGCGGGGGACCTCGATCCGAACCCGGCAGAGGATAAAGAAATTGTTATCTGGAGTGCGAGTGGTCGGGTTAAGCTCGCCGTAATTTGCGGCGAACGCGCTTCAATCGGAACGTGGCGATCGCCTCCTGTCACATTGATCGCCACCGAATCGTCCTGTCTGTGACGTCGCGGTTCCTCTTCGCTTCGAAGAAACCCGGCCCCGCATCACGTCGACACGCCTACGATTGGCCAGCCGAGATCGACCGAGAGAGCCCTCATGACCTCCTCCCCTGCTCCGCAACCGGCCGCGTCCCCTTCTCCTTCCCCCTCGACTGCTCCTCCGCCTGAGGCGGGCCACGGGAGCGGCGGCGCTCCGCCGGGGACCGCGGGAGGTTCCCGCGGGAGTACAAGAGCGATCATCGCGGTCGTGCTGCTGGCGGCCGTGGCGGGGGGTGTCTTCTGGTACATCCGCTCGCTCCGGTTCGTGTCGACCGACGACGCCTATGTGGCGGGGCATGTGACCTATGTTGCCCCGCGGGTTTCCGGGCAGGTGGCGCGGGTCCTGGTCGACGACAACAATCGGGTCCGCAAAGGGGACCTCTTGGTCCAGCTCGACAAGGAGCCGTTCGAGGTCGAGCGGGCGATCGCTCAGTCGGCGGTCGAGGCGGCGAAGTCGGACGTGGGAGCGGCGATCGCCGAAGCCCGCGGACTGACCGCCCAGGCCCGGACGATGCGGTTCGCCCTCGAGCATGCCGTCGAAGACGTCAACAACCAGGTCGAAACCCTCAAGTCGAAGATCGCCACGCTGAAGTCCCAGCAGGCGACCGAAGAGAAGGCCCGGGCCGACTTCCGCCGGATCGAGAACCTCGCCAAAGGGGAGGCGACGACGCAGCAGCAGGTCGACGCCGCGAAAGAAGCGGTCGCCGTCACCGCCGCCCACGTTCAGGAGGCGCTGCAGGGGGTCTATCAGATCCGGGTCAGCCTCGGGCTTCCCGCGAAGCCGACCGAAGGAGACGACCTGGCGCAGGTTCCGGCAGACCTCGACCAGACCTTCTCGTCGGTCCGGCAGGCGCAGTCCGCGGTGATCCAGGCGGCGGCGCGGCTCGGGATCACCGACACCTATGACAAGACGCCGCGGCAGATGATCGCCGACTTCTACAAGCGCGATCCCGACGGGAACATCGATCGGATCTACGCCGAGCTCGTCAGGAACGCGCCGGGGGTCAAGCAGGCGGAGTCGAAGCTGGCGCAGGCCCAGCGGCAGCTCGATCAGGCGAACCTCAATCTCAAGTACACCGACGTCGTCGCCGAGATCGACGGCGTCGTGACCCGGCGGAACGTGAACCCCGGGAACAACGTCGTCGCCGGGCAGAGCCTGATGGCGGTCCGCTCGCTGAGCGAGATCTGGGTCGACGCCAACTTCAAGGAGACGCAGCTCGCGAACCTCCGGATCGGCCAGCCGGTCGAGATCGACGTCGACATGTACGGGAGCCACCAGACGTTCCGCGGGCGGATCTCCGGATTCACGATGGGGACCGGCTCGACCCTCGCCCTGCTGCCGGCCCAGAACGCCACCGGAAACTTCGTGAAGGTCGTGCAGCGGCTTCCCGTGCGGATCGACCTCCTCGACTACGACCCCGAGAAGGTCCCGCTGTTCATCGGCCTGTCGGTCGAGCCCCGCGTCCTGATCCACGAGAAGCCGACCGGAGCGGACGCCGGCAAGTTCCTGCAGCCCTACGCCGCTCCGGCGATGCCTGGTCCCCTCGGCGAGAAGCCGCCGCAGCCGGCCGCCCCCGCCGTCCCTGCCGCTGCCCCGGAATCGAAGGGGAGCGGATCATGAGTTCTGCCGCCCTGGCCGCTCCGGCGACGGCCGCGCGGCCGCTCGTGAGCCCCTGGATCGTCGCCGCCGCGGTCGTGATCCCGACCTTCATGGAGGTCCTGGACACGACGATCGCCAACGTGGCGCTCCGGTACATCGCGGGGGGGCTCTCGGCGCCGGTCTCCGACGGCGAGTGGGTCATCACGAGCTACCTCGCCGCGAACGCGATCATCCTGCCGATCTCCGGCTGGCTCGGGATGCGGCTCGGCCGCCGCAACTATTTTCTGATGTCGATCGGGATGTTCACCCTCGCGTCGGCCTTGTGCGGGATCGCGACGAGCCTGGGCGAACTGATTGCGTTCCGCGTTCTCCAGGGCCTGGCGGGGGGAGGACTGCAGCCCGTCAGCCAGGGTATCCTGCTGGACGCTTTCCCCAAAGAGAAGCAGGGGACGGCGATGACGCTGTTCGGGACGGCGGCCCTGATCGCCCCCGTCATCGGACCGACGCTCGGCGGCTACATCACCGACAACATCGGCTGGCGGTGGATCTTCATCATCAACGTCCCGGTCGGCCTCCTGGCCCTGGGGATGTGCTATGCGGTCGTCTCCGATCCCGATTACCTGAAGGATCAGCAGCGGGAACTCCGGAGCCGGCACAACTTCGACGCGATCGGCCTGTCACTCCTCGTGATCGCCATGGTCACGTGGGAGATCTGGCTGAGCAAGGGGCAGGAGTGGGACTGGTTCGGCGACCCGTTCCACCGGATCCACTGGCTGTTCACCCTGTTCGCCGGCTCGCTGGCGACGCTGATCTGGTGGGAGCTCCGGAATCCGAGCCCGCTCATCGATTTCCGGACCCTCAAGGACCAGAACTTCCGGGCCTGCTGCCTGATCATCTTCTGCGCGTTCGGCGTGCTGTATGCCAACACGACGACGCTGCCGGGCCTCCTGCAGTCGCTGTTCGGCTACGACGCCACGACGTCGGGGCTCGTGCTCTCGCCGGCGGGGATCTTCTCGGTGATGATCCTGTTCGTCGTGGGGGGCCTGATGGGACGGGGGATCGATGCCCGGTACTTCATCGGGACGGGACTGGTCGTGGTCGGCCTGGGCAACTACTGGATGTCGGGTCTGAACCTCGAGCTGAGCCCCTGGCAGGTGGTCTGGCCGCGGGTCGTCGTGATCTGCGGACTGTCTATGATCTTCGCGCCGCTGAACGTCGCCGCCTTCCAGAATATTTCCACGGCCCAGCGCGGGGCGGCGGTGGGACTTCTGGCCCTCCTGCGGAACGAAGGGGGGAGCGTCGGGACGTCGCTGGCGAAAGCGTTCTACGAACGCCGCGACCAGTTCCACACGCTGCGGCTCAACGAGAACCTCGACCCGTTCAACCCGGCCCTGACGGATCTCCTGAAGCAGGGGAAAGAGTTCTTCCTGCAGCACACGGGCGATCCGCGGCTGTCGGAGCTGATGACGGTGAACGTCTTTCAGCAGGTCCGGGCGCAGCAGGCAGCGGCGCTCGCCTACTTCGACATCTTCTGGGCGCTCGGGATCCTGGCACTGTTCCTCGCGCCGATGGTCCTGCTGATGCGGCGGTCGGTCGCCGAGAAGGGGGCCCACATCGCGGCCGAGTGACCGTGGCGCAAAGAGAAGGCCGCCCCGGCCAGAACCGGAGCGGCCTGTCTATCTCGCACGGTGCTGATCAGGCGCCGAGATCGACGATCAGGTCGTTCTTCGCCGGATCGGAGTCGACCGTCAATGTGATGCCGCTGGTTTCCGCATTCGAGAACTTCGTCGGGATCAGCGACTTCGGGGCCTTCGGGGGCGCGGCCGTCTGCATCTTGAGGTACTCGGGGCTCCCCGGTTCGATCGCCGGAGCGCCCGGCGCAGACCCCGAGGCGGCCGCGGCCTCCATCGCCATGACGGTCACGCGGCATTCCCCCACCGGAGCGCCCGCTCGCCCCTTGGTGTTGAGCGTGAACTCGCCCTGTTCATTCGTGCTCCCGTTGGCGACGGGCTGCCCCTTCGCCAGGAAGTTGACGATGGCGCGGGGGACCGGCTTCCCCTGATAGATCACCTTCCCTTTGACGGCGGCGATCGTCGGGTCCTTGGCTCCGGAAGAGCAGCCGGAGACGAGTCCGGCGGCACACAGTGTGGCAATCATGAAAAAGCGCATGGTCTTTCCAAGTCGCGTATGAGATGAGAAAGGTTTGAAAGAAAAAGGCCGGGGCTCGGATCAACGCGGATCCGGCCCCGGCAGCAGAACATCGATCGCGGCGTCGCCGGTCAGATCACTCGAACGCAGCCGAACGGTTGTCGGCCTTCCCCCCCAGGTACTGGTAGGTCTGGTGATCGAAGTTCTCGCTGAGGAAGTGGACGGCGCCGTCCGCCGCCAGGAAGTTGCAGCCGCCGACGTGCATCGAGCGGAAGCCCCAACTGATGTTCCACTGGTTCTGACCGGTGCAGGTCGGGTGGGTGATCTGGGCCGGCGTGGCCCCCGTGCAGGTGTTCATGTTGTTGATCGGCACGAGCGTCGTCGCGTGAGCGTTGCCGCCGCCGTTCTGCGGCCACCAGCCGCGGTGGTCGATGCACTTGAGGAGCATCTCGCCGACCATGATCGTGTTGGACGTGCCGTCGCTGATCTCGCTGATCTTGGCTCCGTAGCCCATGCGGGAGAACAGCCCCGAAACGCGGGCCCCGTTACAGGTGTTGCCGGTGGCGTCCATGTTCGCCTGGGCGAATGAAGCGAACGGATTGCACATGCCGTCCTGGGAACCGTTCGGGCTGGCGCCGAGCGAACCGGTGTAGCTGTGCGGAGCTTGGTTGGTATCGACCGGGCCGGAGTTGTCGGTCGGGCAGACGGCGTAGGGAACGCCGTGCAGCCGGGCCGGTTTGCCGTCCGAGAGAACCTGATCGGGCACGTACTGCGAGTTCATGTCGAGCTGGTTGTAGAGCCCGGCCTGGTCCATGTACGGGAGGAGCCGGACCTGCCAGCCGATGCCCGGCCCGGGTCCGCAGCAGTTGCCGGTGGCACACCCGGCGCCGCCGGGGGGGAACTGCCCGTAGGTTTCGTGGTAGCTGTGCAGTCCGATCCCGAACTGCTTCAGGTTGTTCCGGCACTGGGAGGCGCGGGCCGCCTCACGGGCCTGCTGCACGGCGGGCAGCAGGATGGCGACGAGCACCGCGATGATGGCGATGACGACGAGCAATTCGATCAGCGTGAATGCGCGTCTGGAGCGACCCATGAAACTCTCCTCGAAATGTGACGTGAAGCGACGACGAGCGCGACTCGAGGCGGCCTGGCGGACCACCGCAGTGAAGGGATCTGACTGAACAGTCAAATTTCAGTATAGTCGGATGACGCGCGAGTTCAATTTCTCACAAATCATTCTGAATATGCGATTTATCTCTCTTTCAGGTTGCAGCATTGTAAGACAAAGCCACTGAGACAAAACAGCACACCTGCTGCAAACTACGGCTGCGACACGCTGCGGGCCGCCTGATCCCACACGGCGGCCAGCTCCGGTTTGCCGAGCGTCCGGCAGAGGTCCGCCAGTTTCCGCCGAACTTCGGCGTTCCGGGGCTCTTGAATCGCCTGCGTGTTGAGGTCGCTCAGCTGGCGATAGAGCGCCTGCGAGGCCTCGAACTGCTTGAGCTGCCGGTCGGACTCCTCGGCGTTTCCGTCGCGGCGGTAGGCCATCGCCAGGCGGTAGCGGTCCTTGTACTCGTGCGGGGCGTCCTTCAGGAGCGTTTCGAGGAGCTCGATCGCGGCGTCGGTCTTGCCTTCTTCGAAGGCCAGCCTCGCTTCGAGCGAGCGGGGCTCAAATGCTTTCGGATCGAGGAGGCGGGCCTCGGCGATTCTCTCGCGGGCCTCGTCGAATCGTCCAAGAGCCAGGAGCGCCTCCGCCTCGAGCGCGAGGGAGACCGTGGTCTTCGCGACCGGCTGCAGGACTTCGAGCGCCTGCTCGGGATGCTGTGTGGCGGTGTAGCTGAGGGCGAGGCACTCGCGGACCCCGCTCTCCGCCTCCGCGGAGGGGTTGCGGCGGAGCGCCTCCTCCCCGTTCTGGATCGCTTCGTCATACCGCTGGAAGTCGGCATAAATCCGGGCCGCGAGGTGGTAGGGGCGGTAGTCCTCCGGAACGAGCCGCTTCAGAGCATCGAGCTCGAGGAGCGCGTCGTCATTCGCCCCGAGGTCGTAGTAGAGCCCCGCCAGCGAGCGATGCCCCTCGACGTTCTGCGGAAACTCCTGCGTCAGCGGAATGAGCACCGACCGCGCCTCCGCCAGCCGCCCCAGCCGGTGGAGACAGTCCCCCGTCACCTGCAGCACCGCCTCGCGGTGGGGCCCTTCGGGCGGGAGGACCGAGAAGATCGCCAGCGCCTCGTCGAGCCGCCCCTGCCGCAGGGCCACCGTTCCCGCCAGGAGGTCGTACCCCGGACCGGAGCCTCCGGCCCGTTTCCACTCGGCGAGCTCCGAACTGGCCCGTTCGAAATCGCGCTGCTCGATCGCCTGCGCGACGGAACGGTACCGCGCCGGATCGCCCGGCCGCATGAGCTGCCAGGCAGCAAAGACCCCTCCCGCCAACAGCAGTCCCGCCAGGAGCGCGAGGCGGGCAGTCTGGCGGCGGGCCTTCGTCATCGTGTTCCTGAATGCCGTTCGAATCGATGCCAACTCAGTGGGGTGACCTCCCATCATAGGGATCACCCGGATGTCGTCTCCCCCGCGGAGTCGCTCCGACGGGGATCGGACGATGCGAGACGCGGGCTACACCAGTCCCAGCCGTTGCCGCCAGAGCCATTCGGCCGACAGGCAGACGAGGACCAGCACCAGGAGCTCCCAGCGATTCCAGAGGGGGATCGTCTCCGCCTGGGCGAGCGGGACGGGGTTACCGGCGGGGAGTTCGTCGACGAGGCGGTCAAAGTCTGCGACTTCATAGAGCCGGCCGCGGGTCTCCTTGGCGGCGCGGGCCAGGTCGGCCCGGTCGACGACCCGTTCCTGCAGTTCGCGGTTGGGGACTTCCACCTGGAAGTCGCAGCCGGGGGGGGACTCCGGGTTCGCGGGATCGAGGAGCCAGCACCGGAAGCTGCCGACCGAAAGTCCCGAGAGGATCCCTTCGTAGAGCTGCGGGGCGTCCGGACGGGGGGCCAAATCGACCGTCGACCGCTGGCCGTTCCCTTCGACGATGACCTGGAGCGGCTTACCCGGTGGAGGGGGTTGCCGGGCGTCGAGGATCTGGACGCGGATCCGGACGGTGTCCCCCCGCGAGTAGATCGTCCGGTCGGTCGTGACCTGGACTCCGCGGCTCGCTCCCAGGAGCTTCGCCCGGCTGAGGGCCCGGACGGCCTGGCTCCAGTAGCGGGAGTAGAACCCCGCCTCGGGCTGGCGCCGCCACTGCCAGAGTTCGTCAGTCGCGTGAAACAGGACCTGCCCCGCTCCGAACCGATGCCAGAGGAGGATCGGGAGTTTTCCTTCGGGGCCGCGGAGCTGCGAGTGAGTAGCGAGGACCTGGGCTCCTGTCTTGCGGCGATCGCAGCGGAGGAACCAGTTCATCTCCGGCAGGGCGGCCCAGATCACGTCGGCGCGGGAGGCGTCATCCGTGAGCCGCAGGAGCGGGTGGACGCGTCCCTCGGGGGTCCGCTCCAGCCGGAACCCTTTTCGCAGGTCGGTCTCCGTCGGGACGGCGACGGAGTCGATCTCGACCGGCAGGAGCGCCTCGAGCGGAGTGCGGCCGAAGGCGACCGGATCGAAGCGGGCGCCGCCGATGAAGAGGAGCCCCCCGCCCCGCTCACTGACGAACTCGCGGAGGTGGTCGAGCGACTGCGGGTTGAAGTAGGCGGGGTCGACGTCGCCGAGGATCACGACGTCGTACTGGAACAGCTCGTCGCGGGTCGTGGGGAACCGCGGGAGGGCGGTCCGGTCCTCCTGGACGTACTCGGGGTCGGACTCCTGCAGGACGGTCCGGAGCTCGACTGACTCGTCCCGTTCGAGAACCGGCTTCAGGTGGCGGAACTCCCAGCGGGGAAGCCGTTCGACGAGCAGGACGCGGATCTTCTCGCGGCGGACGCGGACTCGGCGGCGGAGCTCGTTGTTCTGGGTGTTCTGCTCTTCGGCCCAGGGTTTGACCCGGATCGAGAACTCGTACTCCCCTTCGGCGGGGGGGACGTAGCTGAGTTCGAGGCCGATCGGCTGGCCGTCGGCGGAGGGGGTCGCTTCGCTCTTAGCGAGCGGCTCCTTGCCGTCGGCGGTCCAGAGTTCCGCCTGGACGGGGCGGCCGCCGCTGCCGTGGGCCCGGACGCGGAACGAGAACGCGGCCGGGTCGCCGAGGAGGATGACGTCTTCGGCAAGGAGGTCGTACGCCTGGAGGTCGATGGCGGGCTGGTCGCTGCCGACCGGGACGGTCAGCAGCGGGACCGAGAGGAGGCGGGCGAGCTCGACGGCGGCGGAGGTCCGGTCCGCTTCGCCGGTGCTGGCGATGCCGTCGGTGAGGAGGACGATGGCGGCGGGGGGGACGCCGCGGAACTCTTCGAGGACTTCGCGGACGGCAGGGCCGGGACGGGTGGAGGTCCCTTCGGCGGTGAGCCCTTTGAGCGTTTCGATGAGGCGGGAGAGGTCTTCCTGGTCCGTCCCGAGCGGGCGGGGGGATTCGTCGAACTGGTAGAGGCGGAGGCGGTGCCTTTCGCCGAGCCGGCGGAGGGCCGCGGCGTCGTGGTGAAGCAGCGCCGAGCGGGCGATGTCGAGGCGGGTGGGGGAGGGAGTGCCCGTCGCGCCGCCGGGGTCGGAGGTTCCGTTCCGGTAACGGTCCTGAAGCCCCATGCTGGCGGAGGTGTCGATCAGGACGGCGGCGTAGGGGAGGCCAGTGCGGGTGACGAGGAGGGTGGACTCCGTGAGGGAGAGGGCGATCAGCACGAGAGCCGTGAGCCGGAGTGCGATGAGGCCGAGTTTCTGAGGGAGAGTGAGCTGCCGGGCCTGGCGGAGGTAGAGGGCGACGACGCCGACGGCGATGGCCGCAGCGAGCAGCGTCAAGAGGGTGGTGGAGAGGTAGCCGGAGGGGCGGACGGCGAGTTCCCATGCGGTCCCCTGGCCCGGCTGCGTCGGTGCGAGCCGGAAGTACCACTCAGACCATGTCCGGAGCCAGTCCATCATTCCAAGAATACGGCATCCGGCTTCCGACGCCAGCCGGTCGTTTCTCGCCCAAGCCGGTGACCCCGTCGTTCGCTCTACCCAACGTCATCGGCAAGCCGGGTCCAGGGCCACGCCCTGGCCGGGTGCAGGGCGGGCAGCCCTGCCTGCCGGAGGCTTCTCATTTGGCTGCGGCCGTGCGATCGAGCGTGTCGAACCGCTCACGCAGATCCGTCCCGCCAAGTTCCGGGTAGAGCAGCCGGGTAACGCGGATCAGCTTACGGCATTCGGCGGCCTGGTCGGCGGCAAGGAGACTTTCGCCGAGGGCGAGGCGGACCTCGAGCCATTCTCGACTTCCTTTGCGCTCGAGGGTTTCAAGTTTCTGCCACCAGCCGCGGGCTTTCTCGACGTCGGCGGGCTGGCCGCGGCGGGTGAGGAGGGTGGCGACGGTCCGGATGAGGGCTTTGTCGGGTTTGGTCTCGGCAGCGAGGAGGGCTTCGTAGATGGCGACCGCTTCGGGGAGGTTGCCGGTGGCGATGTAGGCCTGGGCGAGGGCGACATCGAGCTGGCGGCGGGCGGCGGCGTCGAGTTCGGTGCGGCGGGCCTGGAGGCGGCGGGCGGTGTCGAGCTGGAGCTGTCCGAGCTCGCGCTGCTGGGGGGCGGGGAGGCCTTCGGCGAGTTCCGTGAGACCGCCGAGGACGCCGAGGAGTTCCGGGGCGGAGGTGCCGGTGAGGGTGGCGAGGATCTGGCGGGCCTCGTCGAAGCGTTCGCGGCGGGCGAGAGAGAGGATCCGAAGCTGGGCAACTTCGCGGCCGATGCGGTTCCAGTCGGGGGGAAGCATCGTCTCGTCGCGCCGGGCTTCGCGGAGGGCGATGTCGCGGCTCTCGGTGATCCGCTGGAGGGCGCGGTCGGCGGCGGCGCCGTCGGTGTCGCGGCGGGAGAGTTCGAGGAGGGCGTACTTCAGGGCGATCTCGGACTGTGGGATCGTCCAGGCGGCGGGGGGGCCGGGCATCTGGCGGACGAAGCCGGAGAGGGTGTCGGCGGCCTCGGTCTCGATCCGGGGGAGATCGGCGCCGGTGCGGCGGGCTTCGCGCCAGCGGGCGACATGCGCGAGAGCGAGGCGGCTTTGCGATTCCGCGGCGTGAGGAGAGTCGGGAGCGGTCTGGGCGAGGAGGCGGATGACTTCGGGCCAGTCGCGCTGCTGTTCGCGGGCGAGGGCGAGCATCCAGCGGGCTTCGTCGGCGGTGGCGTGAGCGCTATAGCGTTCGAGGTGTTTCGAGAGAGCAGCGGTGTAGGCGGCGCGGTGTTCGGCGGTCGACTGGCGGTCCGCCTGCCGGCCGAGGGCGTAGGCGGCGAGGAGACTGGCATCGGCCCCCTGGGGGAGGTCGGGAAAGCGTTCGACGATCTGCTGGAAGGCTTCCGCGGCATCGGCGAAGCGGTCCGCTTTGAGGAGGATCGAGGCGCGGGTGGAGGCGATCTCGATGGCGGCGTCAGTCTGGCCCGCCTGCATCGCTTCGCCGACCGCTTTCGAGAACTCCTCGACGGCGCGGTCGGTCTCGCCCGCCTGATAGGCGAGGCGGGCGGCGCGGAGTTGACCGGCGAGGGTCTCGCCGTACTTGAGGACGTCGCCTGCCTGCTCGACGCGGAGGTCGGCGTAGACCCGCCACGGTCCAGTGATGGTCCCCTGCTCCGCCTGGAGCTGTTTCCAGAGGTCGGCGGCGAGGGTCACGTCCCCCTTCTGACGGGCGACACCCCAGGTGGCGAGGTAGGCCTCGACGAGGGCGGTGCGGGCTTCGTCGCTGACTTCGCCCCGGTCCTTGCGGGCCTGGACAACGCGGGTGATGGCGTCGGTGTACTGACCCTGGCGGATGAGGATCCGGAGCTGCTCGGCGAGGACGCGGTCCTTGTCCGAGGCGGGGAGGTCGTCGTTCGCGAGGTCGTTGACGAGGGTCGTCGCCAGCGCGAGATCCCCCATCAGCCGGGCGGTCGCGACCCGCTGCAGCCGAGCCTCGAGCGCCGTCGAGGTCCGGGTCTTCGTCAGGACTTCGAGCTGCTTCATCCCTTCACGGAAGGATTCGGTCCGCTCAGGGCCGGCGGCCATGACGCGGCCGAGTTCGATGTGGGCGACGGCGAGCTGGTAGGCGGCCCGTTCGGAGAGCCGGCGGAACTCGAGCGGGCTGATCGCCCCGTCGGCGATCCGCTGAGCGGAGGGGCGATCGGTGCGATTGGCCTCTTCGAGTTTGAGGCGGGCGGCAGTGAGGTCACGGATGCCGCGGCGGAACGCCGCTTCCGCAGAGGAGCGGACCTGGGGGTCGTCGGGGAAGAGCTGGAACCGCCACGAGAGGGCGAGCCCCCGGTCGATCGGGATCATCGCCTGCTGGAGGACCGCTTCGACCCGCCGCGGGTTGGTGTCCCCCGCTTCGATGGCGGGACGGAGGATCTCCGCGGCGCGGGTCCAGAGGTCCTCTTCATCCGGTCCCCCTCCCCCTTCGGCGAGGGCGTGGGCGGCGAAGGTGCGGGAGAGCTCGACCGCAACGAGCGACTTTTCGGCGACGTTGAGGCCGTCGTCACTCATCCGCCGCAGACCGTACTGTTCGGCGAGGCGGTAGAGGCCGCGGCTGCGGAGCCCGCGGAAATATTCGGCGAGCGGTTCGCTGGCGGAGGCGCGGCCCGGCGGTGCGAGGCTCGCCACGAGACCCGCCAGCCAGACCAGGCAATGGCACGCGACCTTCCGCATTCCGCCACGATACGCCGGACGGATCGAGCGGAACAAGAGGAACGCGCGGCCGCCGGGAACGGTGGGCCAGGTTCAAACCCCGTCTTGGCCGGCACGACTCCGTTTGCTCAATCCCACCGTGCTACGGCCACCCGGGTCCAGCACGCTGCTGGCCCCGCCGGAGGCGCTTCTGTTGCGGAGCCACGGAACACGACGGGCATCCGATCGCAGACCGGCGTTGAGGCCTTTCCTCCCTGCCGTACCCGCACTGCACTCCCCGCGGTCAGGAGAAGGGGAGTCCTCAACGTCGGTTCCCCAAGGGGACGCCCGCTGTTTTCTACGGTTCCACGACGAAAATGCCTCCGGCGGCCAGGAGCTCCGCCCCTGGACCCGGGCAGAGGGACGATCCGTCCCCTCGGAGCGATGACCACCAGACCCCTCCCGCCGCGCAGTCCGGTCAAGCGGTGGCCTGACTCAGGGGGTCTCGTCCTTGATCGGCGTCCCGTCCGGCGCGATCCCCGGGATGTCGGCGGGGGCGTTGGAGCCCGCGTACGAGCTCTGCCAGACATACTTCGGCGGGCCGACTTCCCAGACGACCTGGCCGTCGATTTCAGCCGACATCTTGCTGGCCCCCGCCAGCCGGCCGATGGCGTAGTTCCACTGTTTACCGTCGGACTCAATGAACAGGATCGCTTCCGGATTGAGCCCGAAGGCGAGGATGAACATGCTGCCGTCCGCGCGGGGGGAACCCTCCGGCGTGTACCGCTCGATCGGCTGCGGAACCAGACGGAGCTCGTACCGCTCCTTGACGACCTCCGAGGCGATGAACCGCTTCGCCTCGGTCCGCATCTGGATCAACCGCTGGCGTTCGTTCTCGGCCGGTTCCGGTGCACCGGGGATCGGCTTGAACGTGACTTCACTGGCCCGCGGCGACCAGGCGCAGTCCTTGCTGCTGGCGGTGAACGGCGTGTCGATCAGCGACAGGTACTCGTAGACGATCCGCGGCTTGCCCAGGAACCGGGGCTGCAGCTCCGTAGTGATGATGGCGAGGGGCCGCCCCTTCGCTCCGAGCCGCCAGACCGCGGCGGAGACGAGTCCCCGGGCGGGGTCGTCGTAACGGAAGATCGGCGTCGATTCGAACGTCGCGGGAAGGTCTATTCCCTCGACCCCAGAACGGACCTGGACCTGGCCGATGCGGCTTGTCATCAGATCGAGACGTTTTTTGGCGAGCTGCTTCTCGGGGGTCTGCTCCTCCTCCACGGCGGGAGCGGCCGGCTTCGAGGGGGCCGGCTCCTGGGCGATCGACGCGGCGGCCGATCCGAAGATCAGTCCCAAGACAACCGAGAGGCGCAGCGACAGACGGGTTGTGAGCAGCAGGGCCCGCATGAGGACACTCCGAAGGGAATCCATGGCAACACATTCAGCACGGTGTTCCGACAGCCGGAACAGACGAATTGTCTACCCTTTCATGAACTCTGTCCATGGCACAGCTCGCGAGTCCCGCGCGGCGGGAGCGATCAACCCGCTGCCGATCGGGAGACCCAGGCGAGCGCCTCGTCCCGCGTCGTCACTTCGCCGTTGAGCTGCGCGTTGCGAACGGCATCGAGCAGCTCCCGGAACTGAGGGCCGGGCTTCAGGCCGAGTCGTTTCAGATCGTCGCCGCTGATCAGCAGCGGGGGATTGATCTCGTCCGGGGTCAGCCGGCGGTGGAGGTCGACGAGGTACTCGACCGGCGTGAGGTCTTCACCGGCAACCGACCGCAGCACCGAGAGGAATCGGAGCAGCAGATGGACCTGCGGGTGCTGGAGGAACCGTTTCCACTGCCAGGGTTCGGCCCGTTCGAGGCCGTCGACGGCGTGCTGCGAACCGACGAGCCAGACGATGAGGTCACACTGCTCGTTCGAGAGCTTGAGGCGGCGGCAGAGACTCTGGACCGAGCCAGTCCCCTCCACGCCCCGGCGATGATCGTCGTCGGGGTGCGTGGCGGGGAGGCGATGCAGGAGCGTGGCGAGGCCGAGCTCAAAGCGGGCGACCTCAAGGTCCTCCAGCGCGGCGAGGATGTGCGACCACGCGGGCTGGTCGCGCGTGGCGGGCTGACCGAGTTCCGGGAAGACGACCGCCAGGAGGCCCGTGGCGTCGGCGAGTTCGATGGCTCGCCTGCGGCTGGGGCTGGCGAGCATCTTCTGGAGTTCCTGAGCGATCCGCTCGGCGCTGACGACTGTGACCTCCTGGGCCATGTCGGCGACAGCGCGGGCGGTCGCCTCGTCGAGCTCGAAGTCGAAGATCGCGGCGAAGCGGATGGCGCGAAGCATCCGGAGCTTGTCTTCGCGGATCCGTTCATGGGGTTCGCCGATGGCGCGGAGGCGGCGGGCCTTGAGGTCCGCTTCGCCCCCGACGTAGTCGAGGATCGTCTCCTCGACCGGGTCGTAGAACATCCCGTTGATCGTGAAGTCGCGGCGATGGGCGTCCTGTTCCGCGGTGGAGTAGGCGACGTGGTCGGGGCGGCGGCCGTCGCTGTAGGGGCCTTCGCTGCGGAAGGTGGCGACCTCAATCTGTCCGGCGTCGTGGGGGCCGCGGACGATGATCACTCCAAAGCTCTCGCCGACGGGGATGGTGCGGCGGGGTCCGAAGACCAGTCGGACCTGGTCGGGGGTGGCGCTCGTGGCGACGTCGTAGTCGCCGGGGGTCCGCGACATGAGGAGGTCGCGGACGCAGCCCCCGGCCCAGAGCGCCTGGTAGCCGGCGGCGGCGAGTCGTTGGACGACCTCGACAGCGAAGTCACGGCGGGGGTCGGACATCAGCGGGAGAGCGACGTGGGGAGAACAGTGGAGTCCGTCGAGGGACGCGGCGCAGGACCGTGAGGTTCGGCCGTCTATGGACGTTACAAAGATTGTGGCCCAAGTGTCATCCACCAGGGCACCCGCCAGGGCATCCGCCCTGGACCCGGGCGGCGTGGCACAATGGGTTGCGCAAAGGCGGCTACGACGCCAATGGGCGGTACTCAGGAAGATAGGTTCAGACAAGCCTGTTGGGGTGCAGGGGCCCGCCCCTGCCCGCCGGAGGCATTCCCACCGTGGAACCGTACAACCGTGGCTGTGCGTACGGATCTCGGAGTCTGTCTCGTATCCGATGCGCCGATCCTACTCGCCGTAGGTCCGGTTGTAAGGAGCGTGCGAATCGCGGGTCTCCTTGTCGATGTCCCCGGGATCGCCGGTCATGCGGCCGGCGGTCCGTTCGCCGTGGTAGTGTTCGATCGGGGCGCCGTCTGCGTTCTCGATTTCCACCCGGCCTGCGGCGGCGGCCGTTTCCTGGGCGACATGAGAGGCCCGTTTGCGGGAGACGGGGTTGTGCTTCGGGTCGGTTCGTTTCGTGGCCATGATCGTCGTCTTTCAAAATGGGGTGTGAGTTGGAGTGCCGTTCGGGACGGCGTCTGGTCCGGATGCATCACTGCTTCGCCGGGGGGACCTCCCCCTGGAACATGCCGTAGGGGCGGGCGGCGTCGACCCGTTCGATCTCCCCTTCCTTGAAGCGGAGCAGCAGGGCTTCGTCGCCGAGCCAGAACTGGCCGAAGGGACGGAAGCCCCATTCCATCAGCCGGGTCCGGGCGTCGAGGCCGTCGCGGAGGCTCTTGTCGTTTTCGAGCATCTGGGAAACATTGACGCGGACCAGTACCTCTCTGGTCGATGCGGTTGCCATCGGACACCTCCTTCGCACAAAGCAGTCGGGAAACGTTGAGAGACCGTTACGCGAAAGCCATGCCGTACCCAAGCGGCAGGGCTCGAACCTACGAGGAAGAATCAAAGGGGCTGAGCCCCCGCGTGATTGCTGAGGAGGCCACTCGATCCGCGACCGGTCAGCCGCGAGCGGTAGCCTGCCAACCGCAGCCTCGCGTCCGGTACAGGTGAACCAGGGCAAATGGAGATGTGTCCGGCGGGGGAGTCTGGTCCTGCCCTGGAGTGGCTCCAACGTATGTCGGAAGAAGAATGGCTAAGCGGGTCGTATCCGCATGCCATGCTGGAGTTCCTGGCGGGGCGGGCAAGCCCGCGGAAGCTCCGCCTGCTCGCGTGTTGCTGTTGCCGCGAGCCTTCCGTTGCAAGGCTGCTGAACCGCACCGACGCGATCGTGTCGGCCGCCGAGCGGCTTGCGGAGGGGACGGGGACGCGTGAGGAACTGCTGGATGCGGCCCGGGGCACACCGAAACCGCGCGTCAGCGGCGGAAGCTGGTCCAGCTGGAACTCCGTCCGGCTCCCGCTGTTGGGCCAGGCTCAGGCGGCCGTGTTCTGCCTGACGGCGGACGATGCCTGGGAGGCGGCCAGCGGCGTGCTGCGGACCGCCACCAATCTGCTGGGGACGACGCCGTGCGACCGGATTCGCGACATCTTCGGGAACCCCTTTCGCGAGATCACGATTGCTCCGGGCTGGAGGACGACCGAGGTGATCCGGATGGCCTATGAAATCGATACAACAGGCGGGTTTGACCGCGTCCCTGAGCTGGGGGAGACTCTGCAGAGGGCGGGATGCGACGATGAGCGACTGCTTTCGCATTGCCTCAACAACGCGGTCCATGTCCGGGGATGCTGGGCCGTCGACCTGCTGACCGGAAAGCGTTAGCACCGCGGGCCGCTTCGAGAATGACGGCAATTGCCTCCAATCGACGATTCCGAGTCCTGCGACGAGCCGTCGTCACGCTCGGAGGCGTCCTATTCACAGCAGCGATCGCGATCGCCTGCTGGCGTCCCCTGAATAGCACAGAATCGCGGCTGGTCGGCTGCTGGTATCGGCCGGCTCTCTTCGCGAGCCGCCTCATAACGCTCGACGCCAACCGCCGGTACACGATCCACACCGGCTGGTTCGATGAGGATCACAACCGGTTCGTGGCGAAATCCTCTGTTCTGGTCGGCTCCTGGAGAGCGAAGGAAGGAAGCCTCACGATCGAAGAAGATCGCCCGTTGCTGACCCGAATCCAGATGCGCTGGCAGCGGAACGCTATCGCTATCACATCGCGTCTCCAGTTGACCGGCGACCACCATATTCTTCTGGAACGAGACGACCGCAAAGACATCTGGACCCGGGTCCCGTCACCGCCCGAGGTCATCATCAGTCCGGATTCCGCCGAACCGTGATCTGCCGGTGACAGCCATCGAGCCGCGGTTCCCCCGCGGCCCATGGAGCGTGACCGTCCGCCGCGGCTTTCCTAAGGCCGTCCCGGCTCCGGGCCGGCCAGTTTGACGCAACGCCTTTACACCCAAGGCCTTCACCGCGATCCAGGAGGATTTCCGGGTCCAATCGAGACTGTCTGGCTTCGAAGTTGCTTCTGTTCTTTCTTCTACCGATCGACCCGATCCAGCGTCGTGTGGTTGACGCTGACCATTGCTGGGGGAGCTCACAGGGACCTATCAGCAGACTCCCGAGGAGGTAAGCCATGACGTCGAAGATCAGTTGGGATGAAACGGCCCTGATGCGATTCGAAGATGACGGCGGGTTTGTCCCTGCCGAGTACGACACCGACGACTCGTCGTTCCATCACGACGAGGAGCATTGGACGCAGCGAAGCCGCGCGATGGCGACAGCCCGGCGGTGGATCGAGCGGATCATGAGCTATCAGCACACGCGCTGGTCGGTCCACTAGATTGGCCGAGTGCGGATCAGCCCGAAACGTCTGCAGTGGAACATCAGTTCCCTGCGGGTGTTTCGGGCTGGTTTGTTTTCGGGCAGGAGGATGTGAGCTCAGCCTCATCCTTGGCGCGGCGTAACTCAGTCGAGCCGGACGCCGAGGTCGGCGAACTCGAAGCGGGTCAGGCCGCCGCTCGCCTGCCGCATCTGGTCGACGATCCTCGGAAGCGAGGCCGCGACCCCTTCACTGACCGTCAGCCGCGTCCCGCGGTCGTACGTCAGCAGGATGATCACGAGGCTCTTCGGCTGAGGCAGGCCGCGGTAGATCGAGACCAGTTCCTTGCCGAACCGTTCGATCTCGGCGTCCTGATCCTCCGAGAGATTGATCCGGAGCTTGGGAGTCCGGTCTCCCGTCTCAAGGGTGGCAACACTCTCGGCGTCGAGGTGCAGTTCCCAGACGTCGCACCGCTTGCGGATCTCGTCCATGGTCAGGAGCTGCTGCACCATCTTGCCGGGCGAGGCACTTCCCAGCTCCCGGACCTTGTCGCGGATCGCGCGGAGTTTGTCCGGGGTGTCGCCGGGAGGAGAGCTGCGGGCGATGTCGAGGACCGTCTTGAGCTCCTCGTCCGACAACTGAAACATCGCGGCGAGGATCTTCCCCATCTGCCGCTGGCGGTCGGCCGCCTGCTCGAGCCGCTGCTCGGTCTCGCCGCGGGAGGCTTCGAGAGTCCGGTTCTGCTCGCGGAGCTGGGTCACTTCCGCGGAGAGAACCGTCGCCTGCTCCCGGACCTGGGCGGCAGCCTCGTTGGTCTCCCGTTCGCTCTCGCGGATGGCGAGGTACTGCAGGAAGATCACGGTCAGCAGCATGTCGAGCAGCGGCGTGAGCTGGAGCGTGAGCCGCCGGCGCGTGTTGCGGTTCATGCGTGCTCCCCCGCCTCCGGGTCGGCCGGGGTCACATGCGCGAGGTCTCGCTTGGCGCGGGCGATTGTCTCCCGGACCTGTTTCCGATTCTCCGACAAGCGGTCGAACGAGGGCTCTACGAAGCTGTTGAGGAACAGCAGGATCACCGCGCCGGAGAGGCCGGCGAAGGTGGCCCAGATCCCGTCGCCGAAACGGGCGATGATCTGGCTGACGGTTGCGACCTTGCCCGCCGCGTCGGGCTGGAGCGAGGCCCCGATGGCGAGGATCGTCCCGAGGACTCCCGAGAGGGGGTAGGCCTCGATCATGGTCCGGGCGATGTTGTAGACCGTCTCGAACAGCATCGAGTTGAGGTACGTCTTCCGTTCGTCGAGGTACCGCATCCGGACGAGGAGCTGGCGGCGGTCGGCCATGCGGGTGTCGTCGTCGAGGACGTCTTTGACATCGGCGAGGAAGGCGTCGATCTGGTCGCTGAGGTGGGCGTTGCCGTCGAGCAGGCTCTGGTTGCGGACTCCTTTGGTGAAGTCGAACAGGGTGGAGGCGATGCTGCGGAGGTCGCGGCGGTACCAGATCCAGAGGATGAAGTAGACGAAGAGGTGGACCGCGAAGGCGGCGAGGATGACGTGTGTCGACATGGAGGACACACGGTTGAGGAGGTCCGCATTCAGTCCGGGGATCATGGAAGGGCGATGAGTGGAGGAAGGGAACGGGACGAGCGAACGGGGACCGGCCGACTGAAGTAGCCTAGGTCGATTGCGGAATTCTGCCTACGCCAGCGTTCCGCTGGACCGGCGCGGCGTGGCTCGATGGGTTGCGCAAAGTGGGCTGCGACGCCGATGGACGGGGCCAGGGAGGACGGGCTCGCGCCACGAACGCGGCCCCAGCCCGGGTCCAGCACGCTGCTGGCCCCGCCGGAGGCGCTCCTCCTGTCGAACCGTGGAAAACCGTCGGCGTCCGCTTGGGAAACCGGCGTCGAGGACTCCCCTCCTCTCTGTCGCGGGGAGAAGCAGTGCCGGCGTGCTGAAAAAAGGAGTCCGCGACGCCGAGACGCGCTCGCATCCCCATCGTGTTCCATAGTTCCACAACGGAAGCGCCTCCGGCGGCCAGGAGCTCCGCCCCTGGACCCGGGTGGCCGTAGCACGTTGGGTTTGAGCAATGGAAGCCGTGCCGGCACGAGCGGGTTGGGACAATCGACTCGATCCCTTCCGGAATTGTCATCTCTCTTCCCGACAGAACAGAGGCCACTTCGCCGATCACCCCCTGACCAGAACGAAAAAACAGGGGCGACGGACCTCTCCAAACGCATCCGGGTTCTTTGATCACTCGCAAGACATTTCATTGGCCTCTCGATACGATCGACCATTCCTCGCCTCACCAAGCGCCCTCCGGCCCGCGGTCAGGCTCTGTCCCTCCGCCGAACCTCGCCGACGGAATCCCGCTGTATGCTGAAGGCTGTCCTCCGCACCCCCGCTCTCCGCTGCGCGGCCCTCGCCGCTCTGCTCTCGTCCGGTTCGATCCCCTCCCACGCTGAGGATCGCCCCATCCCCCTCAAAGTCTCGAACTCCGAGGCCGCCAATGAAGGGGAAATGAAGGCTTACAAAGAACTCCTCGAACACGCCGGCGTCACCATCGACATGCTCCCGATCAAGGGAGGCAAGTTCACCATGGGAAGCCCCGCCGCCGAGGCGGACCGCGCCGAAGACGAAGGCCCCCAGCACGAAGTCGAGATCGCCCCCTTCTGGATGGGGAAGTACGAGATCACCTGGGACGCCTACGAAGTCTGGGGGGATGAAATCGACATCCTCCGCCGCAAGTTCACCAAGCTCGAACCCTCCCCCCGCGACGCCGTCGCCGATGCCGTGACCCGCCCGACCGAACCCTACACCGACATGAGCTTCGGGATGGGCAAGGGCCGCCACCCGGCGATCTGCATGACCCAGCACGCCGCCCGCATGTACTGCAAGTGGCTCTCCGCCAAGACCGGCCGCTACTACCGCCTGCCGACCGAAGCGGAATGGGAATACGCCTGCCGCGCCGGGACAAAGACCACCTACAGCTTCGGCGACGACGCCGCGGCCCTCGGCGACTACGCCTGGTACGAGGACAACAGCGATACGAAGTACCAGAAAGTCGGCCAGAAGAAGCCGAATCCCTGGGGACTCTACGACATGCACGGCAACGTCGCGGAGTGGGTCCTCGACCAATACGTCCCGACCTTCTACGGCTCCGCCCCGGCGACCGGAAACACCCCGGCCAATCCGCTGGCGATTCCGATGACCGTCTACCCCCGCGTCGTCCGCGGCGGCGGCTGGGATCACGCCCCCCCCCTGCTCCGGTCGGCCGCCCGGATGGCCTCCGCCGAAGAGTGGAGCGATCAGGACCCGCAGAACCCCCGGAGCATCTGGTACCACACGGATGCACTGAGCGTCGGGTTCCGCGTCGTCCGTCCCCTCACCGAACCCTCGGAAAAGGAGAAGGCGGAGAAGTGGGACCTGAACCTGCCCGAGCAGAAAGATCCGCCGGAGTGAGCCGCTGTCTCTTCCGTAGGGTGCGCTCCGGCTTTGCGAAACGCACCGGGGACGACCGACAGCCCCAAGGCCGGAAGTCGGCCGTCCTCCCTGAAACAACGTCGTCACGAATGTGTGGCCGCTGAGCGGTGCGTTTCGCAAACCCTCAACGCACCCAACGAATTTCGTCTGAGCTGAATCGAACGTTATCCCCCTCGCCAATGGGAGTTCTTCATGACTGAGTCCGCCAGTTCGCGTCGCACGTTCCTCAAGCAGTCCTCCACCTCGCTCGCCGCCGCCGGCACCCTGCTCGGCGCCGGGGGAGCGCGGCTGTTCGCCGCCGAGAACACCACGATCCAGGTCGCCCTCGTCGGCTGCGGCGGCCGCGGCACCGGGGCCGCCACCAACGCCCTCTCGGTCAAGGACAGCGGCGTCAAGCTCGTCGCCATGGCGGACGTTCAGCCGCAGAAGCTCCAGTACAGCCTCGAGAACATCAAGAAGACCTTCGAAGGGAAGGACAACGTCGACGTCCCGGCCGAACGCCGCTTCATCGGCTTCGACGGCTACAAGCAGGCGATGGACGCCCTGAAGCCCGGCGACATCGTGATCCTCGCGACCCCCCCGGGGTTCCGCTGGGTGCAGTACACCTACGCGATCGAGAAGGGGCTCAACGTCTTCATGGAGAAGCCGGTCACGGTCGACGCCCCGACCTGCCACAAGATGCTCGAGCTCAACAAGAAGGCGATGGAGAAGAACCTCAAGGTCGGCGTCGGCCTGATGGTCCGTCACTGCCGCGCCCGCCAGGAACTCCACAAGCGGATCCAGGACGGCGAGATCGGCGACCTCGTGCTGCTCCGCGGCTACCGCATGGCGGGTCCGACCGCCACTGCCGCCGTCCCGCCGCGGCCGGCCAACGACAAGAGCGAGCTCCTGTACCAGATCAACAACTTCCACGGCTTCCTGTGGCTCAGCGGCGGGGCCGTGAGCGACTTCCTGATCCACACGATCGATGAAGTCTGCTGGATGAAGAACGCCTGGCCGGTGAAGTGCCAGGCGGTCGGCGGCCGGCACTACCGCGAGAACATGGTCGACCAGAACTTCGACTCCTACGCGATGGAATACACCTTCGCCGACGGGACCAAGTTCTTCATGGAAGGCCGCACGGTCCCGGGCTGCTACCAGGACTTCGCCAGCTACGCCCACGGCTCCAAGGGGCTCGGGATCATCTCGACCGCCGGCCACGTCCCGGGCAAGTGCCGCATTTACGAAGGGCACAACCAGGACAAGAACAAGCTCAAGTGGTCCGCCGCGCAGCCGGAAGCGAACCCGTACCAGCTCGAGTGGGACGACCTCGTCGACGCGGTCAAGAACAACAAGCCGTACAACGAAGTCGAGCGGGGGGTCATGGCGAGCGCCACGACGTCGCTCGGCCGGATGGCGGCCCACACCGGCCAGGAGATCACCATGGACGATTTCCTGGCGAACGACCACGAGTTCGCGCCGGAGATCGACAAGCTGACCCTCACCTCCGACGCCCCGCTGATGGCGGACGCGAACGGCAAGTACCCGATTCCGCTCCCGGGGATCATCAAGAACCGCGAGTACGCCTGAGCCTCGCCCGCTGATCGCTGTTGTTCTCGACGCCCGAGGGGGCCGCTGGCCCCCTCGGGCGTTTTCTGTTTTGTGAGGGTCATTCTGATCCCCCGCCGATCCCGAGCGCGCTCACAGATAGCGTCAGAACAACCTGAGGCGATTCAGCGCTGGCCCGGAGGCCAGCTTTCGCATGGTCCCCAACCGGAAGGGAGCGACAGCGATTCGCGGCGAAGCGTCTCACTCAATGGGATTTCTTTGGCATTTCGTCCACTCCGCTTCAATACATGAACTCAGGTGAACAGCGCTCCATCGGTGTCACACATGAGCCAGAACTACGGGCAGGCGGGGCCTTCGCATCCATGGCTGGGCCGCTGGATCGAGGCGCTGGTTCAGCCCTTCTTCCGCCGGCGATTCACCCGGGCCGGCATGCACTCGGCGGACTCCGCGGAGGGGCAGACTCAGCTCCAGCGACTGGCCGACCGCCTCGCCTCCGGGGAGACCTGCTATGTCGTCGGCCTCGGAATCTCGGGACACAACTCGGGGGTCTCGCTCGTCGAGGTGTCGCAGGAACGGGGCATCAAGCTCCTCTCGAACGACGAAGAGGAACGCTTCACCGGAACGAAGCACTGCGCCGACTACCCGGAGCAGGCGATCGGGGAACTCGCCCGCCGGCTGGCGGAACGGCGGCTGATCCCCGCGGACGTCGCCCTCTGGGCGACGAGCTGGGACTATCCCCGCTGTCCCGCTCTGGCGATCCGCGGCCTGTTCGAGGAGTTTCCATTCAGCTGGAAACTCGCGCGGAAAGGGAGCATTCCGAAGTGGGACTTCGCGGAGCGGGGCTACGCCGCGCGGATGAGCCGGGAGCGGCTCTCCCGGCAGCTCGGGCTCGATCCGTTTCCGCCGCTGGTCATGCTGCCGCATCACGAGAACCACGCGTCGTTCTCCTATGCGGCGTCGCCGTTCGCTCGCAGCCCCGGCAAGACCATCATCACGGTCATCGACGGCTGGGGGGACCGGGGAGCGATCTCGCATTACGTCGGCGAGAACGGCCAGCTCCGGCATCTCTACAGCAACGAGAGCCTCGCCGACTCGCTCGGGATCTTCTATTCCGTGATCAGCTCGACCCAGGGGGGCTGGACGACCCTCAGCAGCGAAGGACGGTACATGGGAGCGGTCGCCTGGGGAGACCAGGACCGGCTGACGAACCCGTACTACCGCCGGCTGCGGGAGCTGCTCAGGTTCGAGTCCGAGGGGCGGGTGCTGGTCAACCGGCGGCTGGCGAACTGGCAGAACGCCGGCGAGCTCGAGCCGTATTCCCGCGAACTGGCGGAGATGATCGGACCGCCGATTCCGCCGGAGCGGATGTGGAATCCCGACGCGGTCCTCAGCGTTGAGAACGTCCGGCATTCGGAAATCACGCGGGCGCGGGTCGATCTCGCTGCCGCAACGCAGCTCGTCTTCGAGGACGCGCTGTTCCATATCGTCGACCATCTGATCCGGACGACCGGCAGCGACAGACTCGTCCTCTCGGGAGGGACGGCGCTCAATGGCCTCGTCAGCATGCAGCTCCTCGACCGGTACGACGAGGCGTGGTACGAGCGGAACCTCGGCCGCGAGACACGGCTGCACCTGTGGGTTCCGCCGACCCCCGGCGATGCGGGTGTGACGATCGGCGCCGCCTACAGCGCGGCCCTGCGGGCCAGGGCCCCGATCGGGCCCTCGCTGCAGCACGCCGCCTACTGCGGCATGGCGCCCTCCTCCGAGACGATCCGCCAGGCCCTGGCCGCCGATCCCGAAATCGGCGTTCGGCCCCTCGGCAACGTCGCGACGCTCTCCGGACGGGAAACGGTCGCCGACCTGATGGCCTACGTCATTTCCCGCGACGGAGTCCTGGGACTGTTCCAGGGCCCCGCCGAGACCGGTCCGCGGGCGCTCGGACAGCGGTCGATCCTGGCCAACCCCGCCAACCCGGACACGCTGGCCAACATCAACCTGCGGGTCAAGTTCCGCGAACTGATCCGGCCGCTCGCCCCGATGGTGACCCCTGAAGAAGCGAACCGGTACTTCGAACTCTCGCCGGGGGCCGCGGACGACGACTACAACGCCTACCGCTACATGGTTCTGACGACCCTCGCCCGGCCGCTCGCCTACGAGAAGGTGCCGGCGATCGTCCATCGCGACGGGACGTGCCGGATCCAGATCGTCGAAGAGAAGACGAATCCCCTGGTCTACGCCTACCTCAAGGCGATGGGCCGCCGGGTCGGCGCGGAGGTGTCGGTGAACACCTCACTCAACGTGGGAGGCCCGATCGCCCAGACCGCCGCGCAGGCTCTCTCCGCCATGAAGCGGGCCAAGGCCCTGTCGGGACTGGTGATGGTCGGCGACGACGGCGAAGCGTTCCTCGCCTGGCACAAGGTCCGGACCGCTCCGAAAGAGGGAGGGGATCAGCTCCTGGCCTGGGTCGCCGAGCACGCCGCCCTGGCCGCCGCCTCAGCCAGCCCGGGAGTGACATCCATCGTCGCCCTGCACTGAACCGCCTGCTCGACTCGAGCCCCGGATCCGATGGGCGTGCCGTGTGGCTGGAGCAGTCTGCTCGACCGTGTGCAGGCGGATGGAGGCCGATCGTAGGGAAAGTCTCAGGTTCCGCCTGCGAGATCGCTGTCCACCAATTCCAAAATTGCTCTAGGGAGCGAGAGCTCGCCCCGGTTGCTGCAGGCCGTTCCCGTCCTCCGCGGACGCCGCGACTTCGCTCCGCGGCTGCTCGGTCGCGACTTCCCCCGGCATCGGCTGGGGAGCGGCGGCCAGCGGGCCGGGAGGGGGAGCGTACTGCGGCTCCGATCTGGGATCGCGGCGGATTCCCTTGGTCTCCTCGCCGCAACTGAAATCGAGACTCTCCCCATCCGCCCGGGCCACCAGCTTTCCGACAACCCCCGCATCCATGTTCTCGGAGAGGAACCGGACCGCCCCGTCGGCGAAGACCGCCTGCGCCCCGCCGGTGTGGAACCCGAACAGCTCGTCGTTCGGTCCGCAGTTCTCCATCGACCACGGACACTCAGGGGTCCCGCCGATCGGGGCGGCGTTGTTGTTGATCAGCCGGAACACCCCGGCGGGAGGCCCGGAGACGCCGATCCCGCCATCCGGATCGGCCCAGCGGTTGGGACAGCGGTACCCGGAGGCCTGCAGTCCGTCCGCCGAGCCGCAGGTGTCCCGCGTTCCGAGCGGCGCGGGATGGGGGCTCGTGATCGCGGGGTTTCCGATCAGCAGCTGCCGCCCGACCGACTCCGCGAAGGCGATCGTGTTGCTGGTCCCGTCGGTGATCAGCCCCAGGTGCGTTCCGCCGAGAGCGAGACACCCGTCCCGACGCGACCGGAAGTCGACGGGCGTGGCGGGATCGGGCTTCCCCACGTCGATCGCCTTCGTCGGATCGGGAGTGACCCGGATGTCGGTGAACACCGTCGGAACATAGTCCGACTGTCCGTACCCCGCCGGATCGTCGCGCCACACCGGATTGGTCGGGCACCGAAACCCGCTCCACTCGATCTCAGCCTGCGCCCGGACCCGCTGTCCCCCGGGGCCGTTGTCGCTGGTGTTGTAGGGGAGATCGGAAGGGACGGGGGTGTGCGCCGGAAACTCGCTCAGGAAGGGGACCAGCAGGGCGAGCGTCGACTGGGAATCGAACGCCGTCCCGTTCGGCTGGACGCTCCCGGGAACCGTATTCTCCCGGCCCGCCGTGAACCCGCGCCAGGCGGTCCCCTTCCCGCCGGACGGGAAACGTTTGTGCGTCGTTTCGTAATTATGGAGCGCGAGACCGATCGTCTTGAGGGCCGATTTGCACTGAGCGCGCCGCGAGCTCTCGCGGGCGCTGTGGATCGCCGGCAAGGCGATCGCCGCCACGATCAGGAGCACGGCGATCGCAATGATCGCCTCGATCAAGGTAAAGCCGCGTCGACAGGCCCGGGACCGCATGGGACGACTCCTTGAGGAAGGGACAGCAGGAGTACGCGGCGGCGACGGAATTCGAGGGAGGAATCCGCCGGGCGGCCCGAAAGCGAGCGGAGGGGCCGCGGCCTGCGAGCGGATCTCGGCCCGCTCCCTGGAGACGGCTGCTCAACACGCGTTCACGCAACCGCTGCCGTTCCAACGCCCTCCGGACAGGGGACGCTGGCTCCGGGCATCGCGACCGGGGAGAATCGGGTCAGCTTGGTCCCCAGTCCCCGAATCCCGGTCAAAGTCTCTGCCGCGTTCCCGTATGCAGGGACGCCCACTTTCGCCTGAAGTCCTTCTGGTGAGTGCTCCATGTCGAGACCGATCGCAATTCTGAGCCTCGTGATCCTCGGTGCGCAGGTCGTTTCCGCCGCCTCTCCGGATGCGGAGCGAGCCCCGAAGGGAAACATCCCGGCGGTGACCTCCGATCCGGTGGCGACAGCCCTGGAACGGGAGTTGGCCGGAGACAACGCCGGACGACTCTCCCGGCTGCGGGACCGGCTCGCGTCGACCCCGGCCGATCCCTCCGCCCACTGGCATCTCGGCGAGGTGCATGTCGCCGGTGACTGGGTGCCGTGGAATCAGGTGGCGGACCACGGCGACCGGCGGCGGGAGTTGTACCGGTACCGGGCCGAGAGGGGGCAGAGGAACTTCGACGTTGCGGATCAGTGGCGGCTAGCGAACGACGCCAGGTCGCAGAAGCTGTTCGACGAAGAGCGGGCGCATCTGACTCAGGTCGTGGCGCTCGCCCCGGCCCATCCGCAGGCCCATGCGCGGCTGTTCGACTTCCAGATCGATGGGCAGTGGGTTTCGCGCGAGTCGGCTCTCCGGTCTCTCACGATCCAGAGCCGCTGGCAGGAGAGCCTGGAGCGGTACAGCCATGAGGCGTCCCGCTTCATCCGGCGGCTGCGAGCGGGACCAGCCAAGGAGCCGACCTCGCTCGTCGAGGCCTTCCAGCCCTGGGAAGATCCGGAACGGCTGTTCGCGCTCGAACAGGCGATCGGCGATGCCGGGGACGCCGTCCACGAGGCGTACGTCCGCTGGCTCGGTGGATTCGATTGTTATGAGGCGTCGATCGCGCTGGCCCGGCAGGCGATCTTCTCGGATCAGGCGACGATTCGCCTGCTCGCCTCCAAAACGCTGAAGTCCCGCCCCTTCGAAGACTATCTCCGTGAGCTGATCGCCAGCGTCAAGGTGCTCTCCGTCGCTCCGGAGATCTGGGACGACAAAAGTCGGGGGCTCCACGCGACGAGCCTCCAGTGGAAGGATCTCGATGAAGTCGGTTCCGCGAATCTGGTCCTGCGGCATCCGTCCGATATCACGAGGTTCATCAGCATCCGCCGTGGTATCGACGTGACACTCTCCTGGGGCGACACCGCGAAATACCACGCCTGGAACGGTCACATGGTCCGGCTCTGCAAGAGTGAAGCCGAGGAACGGGCTGCCACCGCCGCGTTTCGCAACGAGCGGGTATTCCGGACCCTCTCGACCGTCATGGACCGATCCGTGCAGTCCGCAGAGGAGGCCTGGAATCTCTGGCACGAAGTGGCGGACACAGAAGCGGGTCAGTCCCGAGTCTCACTGAATTACGATCAGAGCTGGTATTTCGACGGCCGGACCGCCCGCAGAACGACGGTGCAACCGGTTCGATATCAGCGGATTCAGATGTCCTGTCTCGCGCCGGGGACGCCGATCCAGACGGAGACCGGCCCGCGTGCGGTCGAGACGATCGAGCCGGGCGATCGCGTCCTCGCCCAGGACATCGAAACCGGTGAGCTGAGCCTCAAGCCGGTGTTTGCCCGCACCTGCCGCGAGAAGGCGAAACAGATCCGTGTGAAGACCACGGACAACGACGTGGTCTGCTCCCAGGGGCACCCCTTCTGGGTCAACGGCATCGGATGGGTTCAGGCCCGGGCCCTGCAGCCCCGGATGCCGCTGCATACGGTGCTGGGGTCAACCGAAGTCACCGCCATGGAGCCGGCCGGCGAGGGGGAGGTCTACAACCTGGTCGTGGCGGATGCGCACACCTACTTCATCGGCGGGGAGAACGCGTTCCTCAGCCATGACATCACCCACCGTCAGGCAACGAACGCGCTCGTCCCCGGGCTGCAGCCGATCTGGGTGACGCCGAATCCGAATGAAGCGGACGAGAAGCCGCTCACCGCTCGCTAGGAGCAAGGCCTCTCGGCGCTCCCGCCGCCACGCAGCAAAACGTGAACAACCATTCATGGCCCGGCAAACCTGCGGCCGGGTGGTTCGGATTCTCCTGATGAAGTCCATTGGCGGGCGGTTTCCGCTGCGAATCGCGGCTACCGCCCCCCTTCCCTGTGGCGTATGATCGGGTGTCCGGGCGGAGGCCCCGGGAAACTCCGGAAATCGACAGGGAAGGACATGGCTTTGCGGCTCCGAGGCTGGCTCGGCATCCTCGCGCTTCTGCTCCTCGCAGGAGAGGCGGCCGGGCAACCGTCGACCAAGGGTTCCGCTGCCGGAACCGGCGGCTCGATCGGAACCGCGCTCGACCGGTCCCCGGACACGGGAACGCCCCTGATCCGAACCGCGCAGGAGACCGGTGTCCCCCGGAGCGATCTCCCGCCGACGCCCCCCGCCCCCCTCCCGCTCGGAGCCCCTGCGGCCCCGGCCACGCGGGTCATTTCGTCCGCGATTGACCCCGAAGCTCCGCCGCCGTTCCACGTGTCGGCTCTCAAGCTCGACGGCCAGGTGAGCGGCGATCAGGTCCAGTTCACCGTCGATATCGACGTCGAGATCAACCGGACCGACGACGCCTACTACGACGTCCCCCTCCGGCTCTCGCAGGCGCACCTCGTCGAGAAGAGCTACACCGGTCCCGGCAAAGAGGGCCCCGCCCCCTCGGCCGACGGGGACGACGGCCTCCACTGGCGGTTCTCCGGGGCGGGGACGCATCACCTCAAACTCAAACTCTGGGTCCCGATCCGGCGGACCGGGGGGACCAACAGCCTCGTCCTGTCGCTGCCGCAGCTTCCTCCGTTTTTCGACGCCCAGTTCAAGGTCCGGATCCCCGGGAAGCGGATCACCGTCCGGGTCCCCAAGGAGACGCTCCTGGGGGACTCGAAGTCCGACGCCGAGGCGACCGAAGTGGTGGGGAGCGTCCGCGGCACCCGCCTCGAAGTCACCTGGAACGAATCCTCCGCCGACGTCCCGGCGATCGGGCGAGTCACGACCCTGATGACCCTCAAGCGCGACGCGGACCGGCTCGTGCTCCAAGGAGAACAGACGATCCAGCGCGAGCGGACCCCGGCCAGCGGCGACATCTTCGTGAAGATGCCCTCCGCCGGGCAGCTCGTCGAACTGATCAGCCCGCACGTCCGGATGCACGAGCCGGCGACGAACCGCCCCGGCTGGCGGCGGGTCGTGCTCCAGGAGACCGCCCCCGACCGGATCGACCTCCGCTGGCTGTTCGACATGCCCTTCCCCTCCGCGGGGGGGCGGATCACCGTCGACGGCCTCGAGGTCGCCGAGGCGCGGGTCCAGGAAGGGGGGGTGCAGCTGGCGGACTTCGGGACGCACCTCGCGATCCCCCGGCTCAACGAGAGCCCGCTGGTCCTCCGCCGGGTCGATGTCTCGACCACCCGCTCGGCGGTGCCGATCGTCAACGCGTTCGAGTTCGTGAAACAGCCCTTTGCGCTGGTCCTCGACATCCAGAAGGTCCAGCCGAAGTTCTCCGTCCGCCCCGCGCACTGGCTCCTGATCCGGGCCGACGAAATGCTGCTCGAGTCGGTGTTCCAGATCGAAGTCGAGAACGGGGCGCTCAGCGAGCTGCCGATCGCCTGGCCCTCCGCCCGCGCGGACGGGTGGCGGATCGACACGACGTCGCCCGGCCTCTTCGACCTGACGCCCGCCGAGGCGGAAGCCGCCCTCAGCACCGGCTCGATCCCGATCCGGCTCCGGGCTCCGACCACCGGCAAATTCGAAGTCCGGCTCCGCTTCCGGCGGTCGGCGATCCAGATGGGTCAGGAAGTCACCTGGACCCTCCCCCGGATCCCGGCGGGACGGGCCCTCCCGAGCCAGCTGGTCGTGGCGGGGGACGACAACGTCCTGCCGCAGGTCCAGCCCGACCCTCAGGCGACCGAAGAGGCGACCTCCGGAACGAGCCTCGCCCCTCCGGCGGAGTTCGTCGATCTGCCGCAGACGACGTACCGCCTCAGCCCCCGGGCCGAGGGGGTGTTCAAGGCGCGGGCGTCGCTCAAGAAGCGGGAAGTCGACGTCGGGGCGACGATCTCCGTGACCCGCCAGGCGGGACGGGGTCTCTTGGTCCGGCAGCTGATGCACTACAAGGTGAAGTTCGGGCGGATCTCCGCCGTAAGGGTCCAGCTCCCCGAGCAGCTCGCCAGCCGGATCCCCGTCGGGGCCGAGCAGGCCGCCGTCGCAGCGCGGCTGGCGACGACCGGCACGGGGGGAAGCACGCCGCTCGTTCCGGTCCGGGATGAATCCCGGCTCGACTTCACCCTGCCGAGCCCCCGGATCGGAGAGTTCGACGTCGTCATCGAATACACGTATCCGCTCGACGCCGACGTCAGCCAGACAGTCGACATCGACGTTCCGATCCTGCTCCTCGCCGAAGGGAAATTCTCCTCCGTGCGGTGCGTCCTCCCCGACGGGGAGGGGCTGTCGATCGTCGACCGGAGCATGACCTGGGAGCCGATCCCGACCGCTCCCGAATCCGCCATCTGGTTCTCCGCCACGAATCCTCAGACGATGCCGATCCGGGTCACCGGGTCGCTCCGCCAGGAGTCGCAGCGGTATTCGATCGAGACCGCCTTCCACAACGTCCGCTTCGACGGCTCGGGCGCCTCGGTCACCTACTCCGAGTACCACCTCCGGACCCCGCCCGCCCGGATCGCGCTGACGATCCCGGTGGGGGCCGAGCAGGCGAGCTTCGAGTGGAACGACCGGACGCTGGCCGAGTCCGCCGGGGATCTCCGGACCGATCCGAGCCTGCCGGGCCGGTACCTGATCGAGCTCCGGGCGTCGGACCTCGTCGGCGAGGGGCGTCTGCGGCTGATCTACCGCGAGCCCCCCCTCTCCGCGGCCGGCTCGTCGTGGCGGCTGATGACCCGCCGGACGGTCGACCTGCCGCAGTTCCCCCCCAACGTCTGGATCGCCAGCAGCGTCTGTGAGATCGACCTGCCGCGGGACACGCACCTGCTGCAGTCGCCGGCTGCCCTCCTGCCGGAGTTCCACTGGGCCCGCCAGGGAGCGATCTGGGCGCGGGTCGGCTCCTCCCGGTACCTCGACAGCCGGCCGCAGCTCGTCACGACGGCGGAGTTCCACAAGATCGACCTCACCCCCCGGGGCTACGCCTTCAGCGGGATGGGCCCGATCGAGCGGTTCTCGTTCACCGCGATGAACCGGACGCTGATCGTCCTGATCGGGGCGGGGCTGAGCCTCGTTCTCGGCTTCCTGTTCTGGCGGCTCCCCGGGACCCGCAACGCGCAGACGTTCCTGATCGTCGCCTTCACGGTGAGCCTCCTCAGCCTGTGGTTCCTGGAGCCGATCCAGGTGCTGCTGCAGCCCGCGATCCTGGGGGGGCTCCTGGCGGTGGCGGCGAGCTTCCTCGATACCCGCTCCCGGACGCCGGAGTGGCATGAGCCGTCGCAGGCTCCGGTCCGGATCCCGCCGCCGGCGTCGCCCCCGCCCCAGTCGGCTTCTGCTCCGGCAGTGCCGATCCCCGGGCAGCGCGATTCGCGTCCTTCCGTGGCGGCGGTCGGACCGACCGCGATCTACCAGCCGCTGACGTCGACGCACGACCCACGCTAGACGGTTTGCAAGCCGCCCGGCAGCCCCGCTTCGGAGCGGCGGGGAGACCGGTCTTTGCCACAGAGAGTACAGAGGACTCAGAGGGGCTCAGGGACGTGAGCCTGGCGGTTCAGAAGACGCTCCGCCCATGCCGCTGGCCTCAGTGGTCTCTGTGACCTCTGTGGCTAAGAAGCTGTTTCAAAAACGTGTTCGGCCCCCAGATCCAGCCCCGGGAGGAGTGCCGGGCGGAAAGGCGGTCTTTGCGCAACCCGACTTGCCTGCCGATCCCGGTCCAGCGGGGTCGCTGGCCCCGCCGGAGGCGCTTCCGTT